>Ga0307511_10002024_pt1 | contig 21256 bp, 18 predicted proteins | sample 13_EM_MG_FD_200266 | JGI IMG/M metagenome (GOLD analysis project Ga0307511, IMG submission 200266) | Populus trichocarpa ectomycorrhiza microbial communities from riparian zone in the Pacific Northwest, United States - 13_EM | ecosystem: Host-associated > Plants > Roots > Unclassified | place...
TCCCAGTACTTGCAGGACTTCCACAAGTATAGGCATGTTTTTGGGGAATTTCGTGCATCGAAGGCGGACAACAAGAGAGCTAAAGGAGCCTCTAAGGATCTGGCTGCATCTCAGGCTCGGCAATCTACAATTTCGAACTATTTTCAAGTTACACCAACGCAGAAGGCAAACGTGGCATCCGCCAATAGTCAGGAACAACAAGACTTTGTGAAAGAAATGCTGGGACAGTCGACGTTCAACTACCCGAAGTTACACTTGCTAACACATTACGCACAACAAATTGTACAGTTTGGATCACTGCCACAGTATTCCACGGAGATCACGGAGGCCCTTCACAAGCCGTTAAAAGACGCCTATCGCCGGTCGAATAGGGTTGATGCCACTCCGCAAATTTTGGATAGTCACGATAGGGAAAGCGCATACAGAATGCTAGAGTTGAATTTGTGTGCGTGGGGGAAAGAGTTAAATTTCGGATCTGATATAAAGGATCTGGTGGCAGCGTTGGAGAAGGACAGGCAGAATTCGAAAAAAAAAACTGAAAGCCCGGTGTTCGAGGAGCGGCAGAAGCCACGGGGGGGATTTTCGGAGCCACTGACCATGCTCGCGAGAATTCTGAGGATCTCGAACCTAGTGACAAAGTTCCAGGAATATTTGAGGTTGAATGGCGATTCAGAAGGAAGGGGGCGGGACATGCAGGAGATAGGAAGATACCGAGGGGAATGCTTCAACAGCGTTGGGATACCTGTTCCGCAGTTTCAGGGGGATGAGATAGAAATGCACCACGTGCGCTAGACTGGAGGTAAGGAGTTCAGAAAGACGGGAGATCCGCGTGCGGATTGGGTTTGGGTGCGGCGGAGAGCCAGATGTGAAGAAGGTAATGGCAAACTCGATGGGAGGACGGTAGGATAACTACAGGGGCTCTTCAGGGTATCGGACGGGATGCAGAGTGTACACGAGGTAGCTTTCGTGAGGTTACTGCGGGTCAAGGGTTCACGGAGACCACACAGCGAAGAAGGGATGATAGGGATGGAATGGATAGATGGCGAGAGAGGTGTACACTTTATCAGGATTTCAGATATGGAGGGAATGGCGCATTTGATACCTTTGGAGAAAGATAACGTCTGGTTGGTGAACAATAGGATAGATTTCAATATGTGGAATGAATTGTATGAATAGAGTTAAATTAGGTGTGGAAATAGGATTAACAATATAGGGAAAAACTGAACGTACCCAAGAGAAAGAGGTTATACTAGGAGGTAAGCGTATAAAAGATGAGTTCTAGTGCACATGTATAGGAAGCTTAGGAGGATATATGCGATGGCAAAACATGGCAGGCCAATGGCGAGGTTGTGGGGGGCTTGTAGTGGTTGGTGAGCGTCCGGCCACGGAAGGTGAGAGAAATGGCGCCGAGGCACCCAAATAGTTTTAAGGTTGGATAGAAATATGGAGTGGTAGAACATAGGGCGCCGGGACGACATGGGCGATCGGGCGCACGAGGCGACAGCATCGGTGAGGTAGTATTCAAGGCGCCGGCAGGTGGCGTTGGGGCGGAGGAAATTTGTTCCTGATGAATTTTGATACCCTTTATTCATTTGGATATTTTTGATGACATTTCAGGTGTTACAATTCTTGTTGTCATTTCCCTGTGTTGTTGTTCTGGTGTCTTACCACCATCTGTGGCTTTCTTAATCTTCTTGACTTTCTTTGGTTTGGGTATACTTCTTTGACTGTTCACTAATGACCCGCTGCCAGAGTCCACACTACTAGAGCTACTATCATCTCCCTCATCATTTTCTCCTCCTGCTGTTGTGGACCATCCTAAGGGAGGGGTTAGGTTATTATCGACTTCTCAATTCTTTCCATTGCTAGGATTAGAGGTATTTTCCACAATGTTATCTTCTGACACGATGCTAGTATGATATAGTGTGCTAACTTCTGGTTTGGAACGTTGTCTGGTTGGTATCTCAGGTGGGTCCCTTCTATCTTGTGCTTTTGGTCATTAGGCAATAGGGGGGTCCTCAAATCGTCCTGTCAAAACAGGTAGAAGGAGGTGCTGACCGCATAGTATGAAGGACATAATATCATCACATTCCTTTAGAAGCTTGTAAGGTTCAGTGAGTTGAGGAATCTTAGGGCGTTATAGTCCCTCCATAGGTACCGTAGTAAGCTCCAAGTCCCTACTCATGAATAGAATAGTAATGTTCTAAAGGAAGTGTTTAGTTGTTGCTTCGAGTAGCAATGGGATATCCTTTAGATAAAAGCAATGAATGAATCCAAGCGTTGGTCTAATGGCGAGGATATCATGTATTTGGGGTTGTACTTTCTTCCAGTTTGTTTCTGTGACAGGAGGAGACTCAAATACCAATGTTGTAATGGTAAAGTCTTCTTCTAATTTCATAATATCTATGGTGCAGATGCTGAGTCATGGTGGTTTGACTAATTCCTTAAACGTTTCTGGTTCAGGAGTGTCTGTTTTCTTTCATAGTATTTAAGAGATTAACTTCTTGATATCTTCGGAAATTTGAGCTAAGCTTCATGACGAATGGTAGTTGCACCGCTTGTGGGTCCTGGCAGCCATAATGTTGGTTGCTCATTTAGATATAACAAGTTATCTTTCCCAGTTGTCCATATATTATGGGAACAAGTAAGTTACTCTAGACGTAGATGATTTCTGATCGACTTTAGATGAATATGGCTTGGCCGCCTGGTCAATATGTAGGCAGAATAGTGGGAATAAGGAGAGCATGGATGCTGGTTCATCATTTAATTCCCCTTCTACGATAGTAGATAATTCTGAGATGTGGGTGATACCAATAACACAAAGGATGCCCCTCCAAATGGAATATTTTGGAGATAGTGAGGGTGACAACAAGAAGACCGTGAGGTGGTCTCTTTATATTGAAGAATTAGATAGCTCAAACTTCTCCAATTTTGAGACAATACTAACTGAGAGTGGTTCAGTTGGGAAGGAGGGGAGATTTGCCTCGCCTGTAAGGATTCTGGTGTTGGATGGAACAGAATGTAACTATATATTTCCTGCTGTACTTTCGTATATTTCTTCTAATGGTGAGAAGAACGAGGGTAAGCCTTGGAATTGTGATTAGTTTTTGTACACTGTGTATATTCATATCACGTATGGTGCCGCGATATCTTATGCCATCTAGTACAAAAAGATGATTGGGCATTGTAGTTGCTAGGAATGCAAGACCTGGTATCAATATTGGTGAGGTAAGTTGAAGGAACGAGATTGTAATTATTGAATAGTATATACCACTGCCTGTTAGAGCTCTGCCTTGTCTTGCACAAGGTTTTCCGTTGGCTACAGGTTGAGAATATCTCTATCTCAGTAGTAGATTCTTGTTACTAGCTTTCGTTGAATGTAGTGTCTTTTGTTGATTGTGTTGATGTCCGATATAAGGAAAACCTAAAAAGGTATTATCAAGATACTAAATAGTAATCAGTTCATCATGGTAGTTTTAACAGTTAAATTATTTTTCTGTGTTAAAAAAAATATAATGAGAGATGCCAATAGTACCACTGTGGGCCATTTAATGGAGTGTATACTATCACTGCAGTGATAGTGTATATCTGTTATTGGTATTGCTAGGTCAAGGACTCAGAGGGTTTTGAAGAGCATTCAGATTTCCCAAACGGGAAGAGAATTAACAGGTGTAATCTCTCTTTATTGAACCTATCTAAGGCTTGTCTGAACTCTGTCTGAGGTAATCTATTCTAAAATCCTGCTTCAGAAGGACAGAATGGCTTCGTACTTATACTAGCCGCCAATCCTTCTGAATTCTAAAAAACCTGAATTCTGGCTATTCCAGAAAGCACTCCTCTATGACGATAAATACAGGTGTGGGAGGTCAGGCCACCAGTATTCAGAAATACAGTTGTGGATGCGTAAGGTATCATGATAAACAAAAAGTACATGAGGACCGAATACGCTTAAGACAATAGTATGTAAAGTACTATGCTTAAGCTATCTAGTATATATGAAAGGTGCTAGGAAATGCATACTAAGACAATTATAAGAAACGGTCTTCCATTACACTGTCACTAGTTGGTGCTTCATCCCTACCACTAGGTAGTACAGCCACCCGATCAAGTGGCAGTATAGCCCACTCATCTCTAGAGAATACAGTACTACCATTGTCTGGAAGTACAGTACACCTTTTGTTAGGTGGTAAAGCACCTTTACCCCCAAACAATACAGGTGTTGTTAATTTACACTTGTTTCTATCATGATACAGTTTGATTCTAATTGATTTAGGGATATTGGAGCCCATTGCCACTACTACTTCTTCCATTTTCCTGACTAAAGTGGCATAATTAATACCTTAAACAAAACAAAAACATTATAATGGAATAGTAAATTGATATAGTAAGTAATTTGTTTTTAAGGCATTTGCACCAAATGCAGTTCTTATAATATGATTTCATGGTAAGGACTAAGATACATTAAAGCTTACAAAGATATATACTCCTTTCCTCAACTAGTCCTACTTTGGATAATATCAACTCCCTATAAAGTGTGAGATTTTGAATCAGGTATATTCAACTAGGGAACCTAACTAGGTTGAAAATCCTATGTTTGTAGGTATATTCTTAATATTAATATATATATTTATATTGCATACATTTATTTAGTACTCTTGTAGCTCCAGCCTTTTATCTTTCAACTAATGAATCAGTAATCAGTCACAACCATTCTGCTATTCTAAGCTCTTCCATAAAGAAGATCCTTCTATATTGTTGTTTTTACTAAACAACCACTTGTAAAGCCAAGTACTACAAGAGCTTTTACATCAACAAAAAAAAATTTGGGTCCGGACGCTGGAGTACGTCTGGTGCGTCATTTGTGTCAGATCAATCCGACTGCGTCCTGTCGCGTCCTGCATGCTTCACATGTGCCATACATCGTCTACTGCGCCTACAACCATGGCGTGCATCAGGTGGATCAAGTCCCAGAAGAAACATTCTGAGCTATTATATAGCTTATAAAGTGCAATAGGCATGACTGCATTTGGGTAAATCACATATATCCCTTAGCACAACAGGATATTCTTATAATGCGGAGATTGTGTTTTGCATGCAATTCTTATATAAATAACTATGTAAATAATTCTAGGCTCCCACGATAACTATAAAATAGTAAAATCTTGCGCTACTCAAACTGCGTCCCCAATACCCCAACATCCAGCCATGGCTTCCGCATCCTATAGTTGCTACTTCTGGCGGCAATGCCTGCCTCGAAAATGATTAGCGATGCCTACAACAGTGGTGGGCTGGAAATGCTTACCTATAGTAGTCGCTAGCGCTAGCTAGGTCGGTGAAGCTGGTCTAGTCGCTCAGGTTAGCCTGGTCGCTAGCGCTGTCCTGCTCACTCGCACTGAGTAAGTCATTGCCGCCAGGTATGGGGCTGCCACTGGTGAAGTGCCTGGGACTCCATTTAATAAATAATATTTGTTATGTTTCCTGATGCCAGTTGGGCACCTACCTAGACCTGCTTCCTGCTACCAACCGCTATTGCTTGCAACAGGGGAAGTGGGAGATCGCTGCTGGTGGTGAAGTGGGAGATCGCTGCTGCTAGTAAAGTGGGAGATTGCTGCTGCTGGTGAAGTGCCAATGACTCTGCTGAACAATTAATACTTGTAATACCAGCGGATGCCAGGTAGACACTCACCTTAGTCTGCTACCACCGACCGCCCATGGACTACATTCTGCCTACCTGTGGGCACGTCGCTGCCTCTGGTGTGGTCGCTGCCTGTAGTGAATTCGCTGGCATTTATTGGAGGTGAACTTGCTGGTTCAAGGCCTCCGGCTTAAGAGAAAGATTGCTTGCCTAGGGTTGTGGGTGACTACCATACTTTCTTAAGTGAGTTGGGTGCCAGTAGCATAATATGACTTGTAAGACATGTTGGATACCCCTTGCCAGCCTCCCGCCGCTAAAACTCCTAGCAACGGGCATCACCGAAACAGAGAATAATAGGGGGCACTAATCCATATGTACGTTTTGTCTATATATATATATACATGTTGACCCGCGATATACATGAACTAGGTAGATATATAGAAATTCGCCTGCAATATGCATGAACTGACTAGATATACAGATATTCGCCTACAATATGCATGAACTGGCCAGATATGGAGATATTCACCCACAATATGCATGAACTGGCTACATATATGCATGTAGTCGCCTACCACATGAATGAACTCCATATATCCATGTGAAGTTTATTCATAAGACGAGTGACTATGTATATGTATATATTTGGAGTACGAATATATGTCTATATCTAGGCAGTTCATACATATAGTAGATGAATATATATATATGGAATTCATTTATATTGCAGGCGAATATCTATATATCTCGCCAGTTCATGCATATCGTGAGTGAATATCTATATATATATATATATATATATGCAATTCATTTACATTGAAGGCGAATATCTCTATATCTAGCCAGTTCATGCATATCGGGGGTGAATATGTATATATATATGGACAAAACGTTCATATGTATTAGTGCCCCCTATTATTCTCTGTTTCAGTGATACCCGTTGCCAGGAGTTTTAGCGTCGGGAGGCTGGCAAGGGGTGTCGAACATATCTTACAAGTCACATTATACTACTGGCACCCAACTTACTTAAGAAAGTATGGTAGTCACCCACAACACTAGGGAAGCATTCTTTCTCTTAAGCCGTAGGCCTTCAACCAGCAAGAACACCTCCTATAAATGCCAGCGAATTCACCACAGGTAGCGACCGCACCAGAGGCAGTGACTTGCCCACAGGTAGGCAGAATGTAATCCATGGGCGGTTGGTAGTAGCAGACTAAGGTGAGTGTCTAGCAGGCATCCGCAGGTATTACAAGTATTAATTGTTCAGCAGAATCGTTGGCACTTCACCAGCAGCAGCGATCTCCAACTTCACTAGCAGCAGCGATCTTCCACTTCACTAGCAGCAGTGATCTCCCACTTCACCTGTGGCAAGCAATGGTGGTTGGTAGCAGGAAGCAGGTCTAGGTAAGTGCCCACCAGGCATCAGGACACATAACAAATATTAATTATGCTACGGAGTTACAGATACTTCACCAGTGGTAGCCCCATACCCAGCGGCAGTGACCTACTCGGCGCGAGCGACTAGGACAGTGCGAGTGACCAGGCCAAGGCGAGCGACTAGGCTAGCGTCAACGAGCTAGCTTGCGCCAGCGACCACCCTAGGTAAGCATTGCCAGCCCACCACTGTTGTGGGTATCGCTAATAATTTTCGAGGCAGGCATTGCCGCCAGAAGTGCGAACTATGGGATGCGGAAGCTATAGCTAAGTGTTGGGGTGTTAGGGACACAATTTGGCTAGTGCAAGATTTTGCTATTTTACAGTTGTCATGGGAGCCCAGAATTATGTATATAGTTATTTATAAAGGAATTGCATAGAAAACATAAATTGCATATTTGCATCACTGCATAGATATCGGCGCCTATCGTACAATTTAAGCGGGATTTGCAACCTGCGGCTATAGTTATTTCTGCTTGGATCTATAGAAGTTCCAATTTGGACCTGGGAGTTACAGAAGTACGTATTTCTTGACTTTCATAATTAATGAGAAAACTGTTGCAGCCTGCATATATATGCAGTCTGTCTAGAATTTGCGTTCAGAACTCAAGTTCAAATGGTCTTACGTTGTGATGCGCTTGCCAGCATAATTTGCATCCGGTCATAGTCAATGCCATAGTTTGCGTCGGAAGAAGTCGGCTCCTATAGTTGCACCAGGATCCGCAGTTATGCTAAAGAGCGTCAGGTGCTTCCGACGCACCTGACACAGATTTTTTCATTGCTAATCTAATCTAATACCAAATATCATATTTCTTATACCATAGTTGTTATTTCCCATACTGTCTTATATGTAGGCTCACATATATACCTATATTCCTATTATTAACTTCTTTCTCAGGCTTCTATATCTACTTCAAGTTAGCTAGGTTGTATTGTTCTTCATAGCCTTCTCACAAGTATTTAGACTAGGCAATTCTACTATTCTTTAAATAGAATAATAATAGTATTCAAACTGTACTTGTACTCATCACTTCCTGCTTAGTCAATAATCTCCACTGCTTCGCTGCTACTTCTTTATTATGATACCCATACTTAATTTATGCCCTGTTCACCTATAATCTATCCATTTCAATAGGCTCATGTCTGAATTTAGCTGTCCTCAATGTATATAATATCCAGACTCTAATCCAATTTAGTATACTAATAATGTCTTTTATAATTTCAGTCTTTAATTTTGTTATAATTCTAGTCTCAAATTCTGCTATAATTCTACTCTTTAATTCCCTTCTAATTTCTAAGTCTTGCTCCTTATACCTTTCTTCTTTTATTTTTCAGTCAACTTCTGTCTCTTTCTTAATTTCTAAATCTGCTTCTACTAGCACTTCCAAATTAGAAAATTAATCAAATGCACAAGTTTTGAGGAAGTGGGCTTAATCTAATATATTTTATTTTTATATTATTAGAGAACTTGATTTTTTATTATTTTCATATATTTTTAATTTATATTTTTCTATGCATGAAGGTATTGGTTTTTTGCATATTTTCATTTATTTCTGCATTATATTTTCCTCTATTTGTAGCTCTAGATTTTCGAGTATTCGATGTATTCATATCTTATATTTTTTCCCTTGTCTATAGGGCTCCAATTTCTCGTAATCATTGATATCAACTATCAAACAGTAAGCAATTAAGAGAACTTAACAATCAGGACTATTCCGAAGTTAGGTATTACTTTATTTTACTTTTTGTTCTCTTACTAGCAATTTGATCTACTACAATTTACTCAATTAGGAGAAATACAAAATCCTATTGAGAGTAAAGTTTCATAACTTTCACACTCCAAAATGAGTGATTTTCCACTACTGATCAAAAGTAGTAGGCACACCAATTTATATTAATTCCATCGACCTAAACCAATTTCTTGCAATTCCCTCTCACCTTTTATAGTTCAGCCTTTTAACTTAACGAGTTTTAAAAAGGCACTACCTACTTCATAGTAATTATTTCTATACAACCCAGAACCTTATATCAATTACCGTCCTAAAACAACCTATAACTACCTCTCAGTCTTTGAAAAAAGTTGTTTTAAGTTAAAGTCTTGTTAGGAATATTCGACATAGTATTGGACTCAGGGTATAGTTTCTTTGGCCTAGTCCAATACTGTAGCAATGGTAATACTAAACTATTACTTATATTAAATGGAGAGGGAGAACCTAAGGTGAGATACTAGCTTCCCTTCAATAACCTTATCAACCTGCCCATAATACCCAAGTCACAGGAACTTGAATGTGAGGTAGCACTTACCACAACTTTATGTAGGTCTACTAGCAAATTAAAAGAATATATAGGTGAAAGAGTCTTTGAACTTGTTATCACTGGTATTAGAAGAAAGGGGAGAGGGGATAAGGAAAGGTTTGAAGTATATCAGGAAATATTTGAGTTTGCCTAATTGGCGTCAGACACTCTGAGAGACACTGGACCCATTGTGTCAATCCTGGACGCCCTCCTCCAGATTAGGTGTCTCCTCGAGGCATTTGAGACCATTGAGAGACACTGGGAGGGCTTCGGAAGGCACATAGAGGCACTTAAAAGACAAAAAAGAGGCATATACATTAGCCGTAGGATGTCATCGGGGAGGTACCAGCGTGGCATCGGGACGCCACTATTTTCTTTTCTGATGCTAATAGATGACAACATTGTTGATTAAGGAAGGAATTGATCTACTTTAGTAATGTTTGGTAATTCAACACAAAGGGGCAAAAGGAACTATAGAAGGAATTGACATCTAATATTAAAGCATGCAAACTTTGAATGAGGTCTTGAAGTTAATTCTGATTAGACTACTAAAGGTATCAGTTGAACTAGTTGATGATATAGGCTATCAACTTAACTTGTCAATAATAAAGAATATGATCCAAAAGAAGACTGGAAATTCAGCTGTCTATTTAGGAAGAATAGAGGAATTGTTAGAGAAAGATTAAGAAATTAAGTTATACATTAATGCAATAAGCTAAAAGTTAACAATGTATAGGAATAGAAAAATTGACTAATAGAGGAGTCCCTTTTGATAAGTGACAAAAGAAGATAGATATCTTTGTTGAACCTTCTAAGCCCTCTAGATTTGAGAAGGTGAGATCCAATTTGTTTATGACCTACCTACTAAGCTGGAAGCTGGAGGAGAGCCAGAATAGTTATAGTCAGGAATCAACACAACAGTTTGGTAAGATTGTAGTGTCAGTTGTTATACTTGACACTGATAATAACATAAACTTGTATAACAAGTCCATCTTAAACCACTCCCACATTAGGGGCAAATTATATATTAGGAACTATAAGAAACTACTTTTGGCTAGCGTCTCAATAATCAAGGATAATGTACCAATAGTGATCGAGAATATAGTACCTGTAGTACCTGTTATTAAAATAGCTGAAGAAAGGGGGAGTGGGAAGAAACTAGAGGGCTTGCATGTCAGTGAATACATAGTGAAAATGTTGATATATGATAGAGTCAAAAGAATGGCTAAAGAGAAAAGGACAATTAATGTAAATTGTGAAGAAGTTAGGGTCAGGATATCAATGAAGTATAAGCAGGAAGTCAACAGGAATATTATTCTAGAAAATAATTTAGAGGAAAAAATATTGGTAGTAGATATTAATGTTTTGAAAGTAGGCAAATCATTTTTATGTAAATGTAGCCAATGGATGGAAGAGGAAAGGCGGAGTTAGAAGAAAGGCTTAACAAAGTCACTACTTTTTAGGGGGAAAAGACAATTATAAAAGAAAGCATTCTAGGACATGGAACAGCCAAGATCAAGAAGGCATCTGAAGATAATAAGTTAAGGTGAATTATAAGTAAGATGGGAAAGGACAATACAAAGCAAGAAGTCCTAACTATGATAAGAAAATTTTTAATACTTATCTTTGGTACATATTTAGATATGCTTAATGCTTGGTTCTGGAATGAGAGAATGATGAAAATCTTAATGTTAGTAGTGCTATCGAATGTAGGGTGTGGAAGAAAAGATATTGGAAAGAAGGTGATGAAGAAAAACAAAGACAATAGAATTGGACCCTAGTTCCCGAAAATATAGGGAAATGCTAGAACTATAGACTTGATCTTTTATATGGCAAATCAAGAAGAGGTATAGAAATTGGTCTATAAGGGAGCTATGTCGAAATAAGTACAGAGACAAGTCTAGATAATAAATACCATCAAGATTGGAGAATTTTAACACTCTCTACCTCTATAGAAGAAATAGGAGAAGAAGAGAAAAATAGGTGAGAAAAAGACCTCTAAATAAGTCAATACCTACAATAACAACAACAATAATAACTAGGACTTACAAGAGAAACAGTAGACTCAACAGTATACCTCTAACTTAATATTTTTGACTGCAATTATGGTTGACATAAAAGGAGAAGATATTTCTCTAGTAGTGGAGCTGTGTTATCAGAGATTTCAGAGGGATAAAAAGAAACTAAGCAGTCATTAAAGCAAACGAGAATACCTAGTACACCTAAAAAAGGAAGATTGAGGAAGTCAAGAATGCTAAAGATAGTATTGAAAAGGTAAAAAGAAACAAAGCATAGAATGTCTGAAATAAGTTAGTCCTGCAAACAGCTGCAAGAGCCATTTGAGGACTTTCCAATGTACATATTATAGAGGTCATGGATGATAATGTTGGAGATTGGACCCTAGATCAATTTAGGTCAAATGTACAGAAGCAAGTAGAGATGTTTGTCTGGTCTCCAGAAGAACAAGCAGGACTAGGAAGACACCTCTTCTAAAGTCCTACAAGTGGCTTATCAAAACATAGTAGGGCAGCACAAGAGTACTTATATATTCTGGGAATGGTGGAAAAACAAGAGGATTAATATTATTTTTATAGAAGAAGTATAAGTGGATAAGAGAATGACTGGGACACAATCCCACTGGTTGTATATATTAGGATCAAAGTTGGAAAGGGGGCAGAGAACAATGGTATACTGGAGGAAAAATATAAATAGAACAATTAAGGTTACTAAGAAAGATAAAAGGCTAGCTCTCGTAAAGGTGTAGAGGTATAGGCTAGGAGGAATTTAAGTAAATAGGAAGCTGTTAGAAGGGAACTAGGGAGAATGGCTCAAAAGAGTAAACGAAACTAATTGTCTAGTTGGAGACTAGAATATAAAGAACTAAGTATGCAACCTCCTCAATAAAGATGATACACAAGGGAAAAACATGGAAGAATGGATGGGGGAAAAGGTCTTTAAGATTGGAGGGGAGTATAATAGTACAACATGGGAGAGAATAGTCAATAGATAAAAACAAAAAGGTCAGATCGACCTCTTCATTAGTAGGGAACCCAAGAGCTAGCAGAAAGTCAAGTTAGACAAGTTCCTCTTCTACTACTAGAACATTATGGCAGGAATTGACTAGAACGGGAAGTTACTAGATGTTGTAAGGGAAAAGATTAATTAAGATATTCTTAGAGGGGTGTTATATATGATAGGTAGAGATATAGAAAAAGGGCATTTCGACTGGTATGATGAAGTGGAAGGAAACACCACATATAAAAAACTAAAACTCCTTTAACAAGCCTATTGCAGCAATATGTAGATTACTGAAAGGTTTAAAAGATGCTGGGACAAAAAGTTATCAGATCAGCTAAAGATTTCAAAAGTTGGCGGGAGAGGAAAGGGGGCTAACTGTGTACTAGATTAAGGTGCGAGATTCAAACGATGGAAGATAAAGAAAGATATGATATAAATACTTATAAGAGATAAGCAGAAATACAGTTGACAATCTGTTTTTGAGGAAAATGAAGATAAGAATCTGTATCAAATGATCAAGTGTAACGGAAGACCGTTTCTTATATTTGTCTTAGTACGCATTTCCTAGCACCTTTCATGTATACCAGATAGCTCGGGCATAGTACCTTATGTACTATTGCCTTGAGCGTATCCGGTCCTTATGTACCTTTCCTTTATCATGATGCATTACGCATCCACACCTGTATTTCTGAGTACTGGAGGCCTGCCCTCCCATACCTGTATTTATGGTCATAGAGGAGTGCTTTCTGAACATTTTTTTTAACACACAAAATAATTTAACTGTTAAAACTACTACCACAGACTGATCATCCATTGGTATCTTTATAATATCTTTTCAGGTACCGCCTCTATCGGACGTCAACACACTCAACAATACATTACATTCTACGAAAGCTAGCAACAACTATCCGACAACGAGACAGAGATATTCTCAACCTGTAGTCAACAGAAGACCTTGTGCAAGACAAGGCAGAGCTCTAACGGGCAGTGGTATACTCCATTAAACAATTCTACCCTCGTTCCATCACCTTACCCCACAAATATCGACACCACCTCTTGCATTCCTGGCAACTACAATCCCCATTCATCTTCTTATACCAGAGAGCATAAGACATCGCGGCACTATACGTCCCAGAAATAATCACAGGATACAGATACGTATCACCATTCCACGGCTCACTCTCGTTCTTCTCACCATTAGAAGAAACATACGAAAGTACAGCAGGAACTACATAGCTACCTCCTGTTCCATCCAACACCAGATTCCTTACAGGCGAGGCACATCTACCCTCCTTCCCAACTGAACCATTTTCAGTTGGCATCAGCTCAAAACTTGCAGAGTTTGAGCTATCCAATTCTTCCATATAAGTAGACCACCTCACGGTCTTCTTGCCGCCACCCTCACTATCTACAAAACCTTCCATCGGGAAGGGCATCTTAGGCGTCGTTGGTATCACCCACGCCTCAAGAGTACCTACCATTGTAGGAGTGGAAGAAAACGACGAAGTAGCATCAATGCTCTCCTCGTTCCCACTATCCTGCCTACAGATGAAGCAGGCAGCCGAGCCACAGTCATCCGAAGTCGATCCGAAATCACTCACGTCCGGAGCGACGTACTTGTCCCCACAATATACGGACAAGGGGGAAAAATAACTCGTAATATCTGAACGAGTAACCGACATTATGGCCTCCAAGACGGATAAGCCGTACTCCTACCACAAGTCACGAGGATTAGCTATGATCCCTGAGGACATTTAGAAGTTAATCTCCGACACACCACGAAAGAAAAGAGACAATCCTGAACCGCAAACGTTCGAGGAATCAGTCAAACCACCTCCTCTCACCGTCTATACTGTCGATGTCGGGAAACCAGAAGAAAACTCTCCCCTCACAACTTGGGAATTTGAGTCCCCTCCTATGACAGAAGCAAACTGGAAGAAAGTACAACCTCAAATACATGATATCCTCGCCTTTACACAAACGCTTGGGTATCTTCCCTGCTTTTATACAAAGGACATCCAACTGCTTCTCGAAGCAACGAACAAACACTATCTTTGGCATACAACCATTCTATTTGAAAGTAAGGACTTGGAGCTTACCATGTTACTTGCAGAGCGCCTGAAATACCCCAAGATTCCACAGCTCACAGAACCTCACTGGGTTTTAAAGGAATGGGATGATATTATGTTCTTCATGCTATGTGGTCAGCACCTCCTTCTACCTGTTGTACCAGGACAATTGGAGGACCCACCTAGAGCCAAACGACCGAAAGGACAAGACAGAAGGGACCCTCCTGAAACGCCAACCAAACAACGCTCTGCACCAGAAGTTAGCACAGGATCTCTAACTGGCATCGTGCCAGAAGATGAAATGGTGGAACATACCTCGGATATTGGCAACCCTAACAATGGAGAAAACGAGGAGGACCAACCCCCTCCCTTAGGACGGGGCACAACTGCAGGTGGAGGAGATGATGATGGATATGATAGTAGCTCTAGCAGCGGAAGCTCTAGCAGCGGATCATCAGTCTACAGTCACAGAAGCATACGCAAACCAAAGAAGAAGGTCAAGAAGATTAAGAAACAGACAGATCGTGGTAAGACACCAGAACAACAGCAATGGGAAATGACGACAGGAATTGTGACTCCAGAAACGTCATCAAAAATGTCCAAATGGATGAAAGGTATCAAAATTGATCCTCCAGAAAATCTCAACAGTGGAGATAAGAAATGGCGAGACTTACAGTATCTTGATACTTGGGTCAACGCGATCCAGAGATGGTTAAGTATGAAAGGTATAAGATTGGAATCGAAGGAAGCGTTGGAGTTTATCGGATTCAAACTGCAAGGCAGCGCACTCACTACTTATAACCATCACCTCCTCAAGGAAAAGGACAAGGCGTCTTTTTTCAGCTTCATGCTAGTGCTACGGGAATTCCTTATTCCCTCCACTAGGAAGGACCTGCTATGGAAGGAATGGGAGGCCGCATCACCCCACAAGGATGGACGGCATATTGGTATCAAAACCTTTGCCAACTGGCTGGAGGAACTTCAGATTAAGCTTATCGACAGGGATGGAAACCAATGCATCTCGGAAGAAGTCAAACGTAGGAAATTCCTCAACCTCCTACCAGATTACATGGAAACCACCCTGGTTCCACAAATCCTTGATTCATGGACGTTCAATGACCTGGTCAAGAAAGCGGAATCATACGAGGCTGCACGAAAACATGGGCATATCTCAACTACACCCAAACCTGCTCGACACCCTGCAACCCTACCAGCTCCGAACCCTAGTCGAAATCACCATAGGGATCGGAAGACAGACAATAAGAAAAGAAGTTCTAATCCTGGAAGAACCCCTGTTTCGAAAATAACAATCCCCAAGGATCCAGACTGGGAAGTGGTTAACAAGTCGTTAACATCACAAGACAAGATGAAGTTGATTTGGGAACGGAAGTGTTTATGGTGCCGTGCACCTGGTCACAGCTTCAAGGAATGTAAGAAGCGAATATCCAAAATACCCATGCGCACCGCCGCACAAGTCCTATCCCTGCAACACACCAACAAACTAGTTATCGCCAAGAATAACTACAATGGCAAAACCAAGGCAAAACCTCAGTCTACCGAAGAATTAGACTACAGCAGGGTTCGGGCCAAGGTTAACGGCCACCCTGCAATAGCCCTTGTGGATTTACACGCGACTGGCGGAGATCTCATCAATGCACAATTCGTGCACCTCTACAGTCTACCCACCTATGGAATTGACAAGAAGTCACTCAATACCGCGATCAAAGGATCAAATGGTGTTATAGAAAAGGCATGTGATGTCCAAATGGACTACGGAGAATATACGGAAACAAGAACGCTATACGTAGCGCATCTTGCAGGCTGGGATATAATTCTAGGCAAACCAGCGATTATTACTCTGAACATCTTAATCCCAGCAGGACCAAAGCCTGTCACCATCCAACCTGAAGGGATGGCACGCTTTGCACTCAAGGAATAGAGGAAGGCAGAGCTTGCTATGGGGCAAGTCACATCTGCTGCACTCTTTATAGAAGACAAAGTACCAGACTATCTTGTACTACTCTGCGAACTCATGGTCTCAGCTATGAGTGTCGGAGAATGTCGGGAATTCAACCCCTACATTGAGTTCGCCCAATTATTTCCGGCAAGCACACCCAACGAGTTGCCACCCCTCAGAACCATCAACCACCGAATCTGCCCAAAACCCGGCGCTACATGGGTCCCCAAATAGTGACCCTCACCCTCCAAATTTTATGCTGAGCTCACCAAACAGCTCAATTAGGAAGAAGCCTCAGGCCGGATATATCGTACAGAACATGATACCATTGTGGTAGTTCTGTTTGTACAAGCCAAACAAGATGATCCCACCAAACGTAGATGTCTCCTAGATGCCAGGGATCGGAATGATGCGGTTGACCCCAACCACACACCTTTACCAAGCATTGAGGAACTCATGGAACTAGTCGCCGCTCGGAAATACTGGAGCAAGATCGACCTAGCAGATGGGTACCACAATATCAGAATGGAAGAAGACTCAGACCAACACTCCACCTTCCTCACACACATGGGATATTACTGTAGTCGCATTACGCAACAAGGCGACCGCAATGCTCCTGCCACCATGGCACGAGCCATGTACGAGATCTTCAAGGACATGGTCCTCAAGGACCTTGTCATCTATATCGACGACATTATTATCTTTTCAGATACCTACGACGAACACGTAGCTACCTTACGGAAGGTTCTACAACGACTGCTAGACGAGAAGTTTTGGTTGAAGGCTAGCAAATACCAGTTCTTCACCAAACGTCTAGATATTTTGGGACATATATTAAATCCGGATGGGTTACACATGGATCCTAAGAAGCGCAAGAAAGTATTAGACTTCCAGGTTCCCAGCAACCGTCGGGAACTACGAGGTATACTCGGCGTTGTCATATTCCTGAGCAAGTTTTGTCCGGAATTGGCCTCCTGGTCAAGCACCCTGTCAGAACTGCAAGGCGAAAACGCACCCTGGAGATGGACGGACACCCACACAAGGGCACTCGAGAAAATCAAGGAACTTGTGAATTCTCCACAGATTCTCAAACCCTGGGACCATTTCTCGGAAGCACCAAAATACCTGGTATGTGATGCTAGTGATATTGGACTAGGATCATTGATAGGACAAGGAGAACTAGGATCAATTCGACCCTGTGGATTTCATTCTCGGAAATTCAGCCCCGCAGAGCTGAACTACCCCAGCTACCAAAAGGAGTTACTCGCTATTGTTGACTGCTTAAAGTTCTTTGAGGCTCAACTCCGAGGCCACAAATGCACCGTTCTCACGGATCACCAACCACTACTCTCTTTCCTCCGACCAAGACAAACCTCTCAGAAGCTAGCCCGATGGCAAGCTTACATGAGAGAATTCGACTTGGTCATTGAACATACAGCTGGAAAAGAAAACGTGTTGGCAGATACTCTATGAAGGAAGCATAAATACTCTCTCGATCCCACCGAGTAACAAGACTTCATCCCGTAAAGCATCGATCCTACAGAACACAACAGCAACCTTCAAGACACTTCTACCACTACCAACAACCTCTCTATCTCTCCCATACCAGAAGAAATCACAATGGTTTCCTGCGGCTGCATCAACTTCAGGTACACCGACTGCGACTATAACAAGTGCACCGGTTGTGACGAAAGCCTCGGACACCACCCCTCTTGGCCATATGTCGAGGACGAGAATGACTGGGACTATGAAGACTACGACGATATCAAGGAGGAAGAAATGCAATCAGATGAGCATGCCCTCTCCACTATCCCCGAAGAAATCTTTGACGAGTATAAGTTCGATCCTCACCCCCACGTCGTTGAGCATGAACAATTAAATGGTTATTATCACATCAGCGCTCCCACAGATGATACCTCCTCAGTTACCAACGACGACAATATTCCTGCCATCATTACAGACGTTGTCAATGATGCGTGGGAACACTACAAACAGCATCGAAAGCAACACAATATGGACTGTCATGACTACTACTGCCGCTCGTATGGTAGCTCGCACCAGAATGGGAATCGTTACTTTCCCACCACCAGATGCTCACTTTACGGAACCTACAGACACGGATGTTTGGACTGCACTCTAGTGGAGGCAGTTTATCAGAAGGAGAAGGAATTCCAGTCGATTCAGCAAGACTCATGGAAATTGAAAGCTACCACTATCCCTCCTAACAACACCCCCTCCTCTGAGACTCCCGATATTGACATTCCAGAGCTTAACATCAAAGAAGCTCCTAACCCCACTCACATGTGTTCTGCGGAAGAATGGGCAATCAGGAATGCTCCTATTGCCAGCCATGAACCATTGGGTCAACAACCCGTACAAAATAACACATGGGACTACAACATCAAGATCGTACCAGATGAGGAAAGACCCTCCTTCCTCTCTGCCGCAGTCACCACCAGATCACAACGCAACGTAGCTTCCGGGGAAGCTAGCGGATCCAATCAAGGTAATAATACCCTCCTATCCCCCACTAATCCTATGAGATATGTGTCAGGAGTGGGATTTATGCACCAACAACATCACACATCAAATGAGGAGAACAATCACGTTCAAAACCCTCAACCACAGGAGAAGACGTCAATTCCTCCTGCACCTACTACCACTCGTCAGTGCAACTTCTGCAAAGGCGAGGGACACTATGCATCAACATGCGAGGCAAAACGCAAGGCAGACTCAGCCCTCAGGTATAGAATCTAGCCAGCAACCAATATGGCAAAGATATACCTCGATATCGACGACGGCCCTAAAGATGACCCAGACCTCTATCTCGTTGCTCACGTTGACAAAGATGATACAATGAGGGATGACTACATCGCATGCATCAGGATATGCCCCATGTGGAGGCAGCTCTACAACGCACTAGAAGGAAAGAAAGGAGTAAGCAAGGACAATGGGTTCCTATACAAGAAGAATGAGAAAGGAGAATGGAGGCTGGTTTTACCAAGCACGTTCCACATGAACGGTAAGAACTACCTCGAAGATGCAATCAATGAACCTTATAATGCTACGGCACATGGCGGAGTTGAAAAAACATTGAAATGCTTCACTGATAAATGTATTTGCCAGCCATTTTCAAGGCTCATTAAAGAATACGTGGCGAGTTGCGATACCTGTCAAAGGATGAAGTATAGCAACAAGCCACCACTAGGGCAAGTAACAATATTATATGTTCCTGCAAGAGCCTGGACGGATATCACTATGAATTTTCTTAAGATATCTCCTGTTTTCACTTATTGCTCTACTTTATACACGGACATTCCTTTGGAAGATGATCATATGATTTGCTTTTCGAGACTTTGGGCGATTGTCTGTAGACAATCAGGATTTATGTTTCTCATTTCAGTTCTTGATAATCTTACGGCCGAGAAGTGCACTGATACCTTTGATATGCACGTTGCTTCTGTTATTGGTTATCCCTATTATATTGTTTTTGATCGAGACACTCTCTTTATGTCAGACCATTTTCAGGATTGGGCAGCAAGAAAGCGAATCAAGTTGGAACTGTCTACTGCATACCACCCTCAAACAGACGGTTAGTCAGAAATTGCCAACAAGGCAATCCTCCAAGCCACACTAGCTTGCAAGGTCGAAGGAAACGAATGGCTGCACAAACTCTGCGAGATTCAGCTCAAGTTGAACTCTCCTGACAACACCGCAAGACAACACAGTCCATTCTTTTCACTCCTAGGCTTTGAGGTAAAGCTAGTTACTTCTTCCTTCCCCTACCCGATCAATCCCTATACCCTTGCCAAGGAACGTCATCTTGACACCTCTCGCAACCTATACTCCTCCAAAGTCAAGCAGGCAAAACAAGCCCACAAGAAGCGGTCTATTCCACCACTTCTTTCAGCCGGCCAAAAGGTTCTACTCTCCACGGATAACATCAACCTCTTGAACACATCTAGGAAACTCAAACCTAGATGGGTCGGACCGTTCTGTATCCAATACGTCAACAGGAAGCGGAACAACTACACACTCGATCTGTTAACAGACAAGCGACTTTCTCTTATCCACAATACCTTCCACATCAGCAAGATCAAACCTTACATTGAAAACGATTCAACCAACTTCCCAGGTCGTCACGAAAAACAACCTAGCGAAGTAACGGAAGGCAGATGGGAAGTCGAACGAGTACTCGAATTTCGTACCACTCCTCGTACTGGTAAAAGCCAATACCTGGTACGTTGGAAAGGGTACGGAAGTGATGCCGATGAATGGATCAACTGTGAAGACATCAGCCTTGAAACCGTTCAAGACTTTTGGAGAAGCGGAAAGTATTCCAACACCTTCAAACAACGAAGGCCCTCCAAGAAACACAAGAAGCGTCATACTCTAAAAACCCCCAAGTCAATTGTTCAAACTGAACAAGACAGAGTTCTCGCCCTCAGTCCTAACAATCAAGACCTCACCTTCACTGCTACCAACCATGCAGAAGATATCTATAATGTTTTCCTAAAGTACTGATTCGCACTGGTTGAATTAACCTGGCAATCCCGCATTGCTTCTTGTTGTTTTAATAGTCTTTCAGAATTAACTATAGAAGAAGGTATGGCAAACAAGGTATCTATCGGATGTTTTCATTGTTCCTTATGTCACGAATGTTTACTATGGATGATTTGCAAGTTATGTTGGTCTCCTACTGTTCATTGCGAAGATTGCTACTCTCATAACTGTTGTGCTTGGACTTGTTATTTCGGACTACCTCCAACTTAGGCAAGACATCAAGAGTAGGAAATCCTTTTAAGTGGGGAAGTGTAACGGAAGACCGTTTCTTATATTTGTGTTAGT
>Ga0307511_10002025_pt1 | contig 21254 bp, 17 predicted proteins | sample 13_EM_MG_FD_200266 | JGI IMG/M metagenome (GOLD analysis project Ga0307511, IMG submission 200266) | Populus trichocarpa ectomycorrhiza microbial communities from riparian zone in the Pacific Northwest, United States - 13_EM | ecosystem: Host-associated > Plants > Roots > Unclassified | place...
TCCTTGTCATACATCGTTACGGCATAACTCTGGGTCCCGGCAGGCGCGCCGGTCCAGGACAACTCCGGGGAGACATTTTCTCCATGGCAGCCAAAACTGTTGAAAAACTGCTTATTGGTCGCCTGACCGCCGACCTCATTGCTTTTTAATGTAAAAGTTTGCGCGGAAGATACGCCCCAGTTGAGCACGGCGGCGAGTAAGAAAGGCATCATTTTCATATATGTATCTTTTAGGATACAAAATTACAACCGGATGGATGCGGGACATAGAGAGGATGGTCCAAAAACTATTGATAAACGTCCAACTTTGGCTGCTGATATGCTTTCCCGCGGATAGGATACCCGCTCTTTTGTTGCTGGAACTCACTGGGAGTGAGCCCGAATACCTGCTTGAATGAATGGGTGAAGCTGGAGTGATTCTCATACCCTACTTTATAATACACTTCGCTGGGCTTTTCATGATGATGCTGCAGCAGCATAGCCGCCAGCTCCATCCTTTTTTGCAGGATCCATTTATTGGGGGAGATCCCGCCATAGAGACGGGCAAACCGACGCTTGAAGGTGGAAAGGCTGGTATTACAGAGAAATGCCAGCTCTTCTATACTGATATGGTTATGAAGATTGGCTTCCACAGTCATCTTCAACTGCTGGTCGCTGAGGTCGGCGGGTTGCCCTCCCTGAAACGACAAGAGGCTTTCGGGATATTTCTCCGACAGATAGAGCATCAGTTCCTCGAACTTCAGCAATTGCATCTCAGGGGGCATGCCTTTCTGTGATTCCAGGATGAGCCGGAGGGAATTCAGATAATTTTGGATGAAAGCATCTTTTTCGAAGCATACTACCGGTTCTTTGACAGCATTGCCCTTCACGCCCGAGCGCTTGATCATATCGCTGTATTTGAGCAAAAAATCGGTGAGCACCGTGTTGTCGAAGAACAGGAGCAGGCTGCTATAATGGCCATTCGTGGATAATCGCTCACTCATCAGGCAATTGCTGCTGCCCAGTAACAGGAACTGTTTCGGATCGATCCGGATGGTCTTGCCCGAATAATGCACTATTTTTTCTCCTTCCAGGAGGAAACTAAAAAGATTATTATTCAGCGTGATCCGGCTTCTCGGGGAAGGAGAGGAGTTGTTATACAGATGGATACCTGTTTTTCCGAAGGGAAGAGGCTGCCTGTCTTTTATGAAGATATCCTGAGGTATGGTAAGTATTTCCATTATTTCAACGGGTCCTTGCCTTTTAGCAACTCATCCATATTCCGGTTGTTATCGATCTTCCCCTTCATTTCCAGCATTCGCATGTCCTTGGCGTCTTTAAGGAAGTCGGAGGCAAAAATAAAATCGTTCAGGCGCTGATTCTTACTAAAAATGATCTCCTTATTACTGCCTTCCCATTCTTTCAGGCCCTGGTACATATAAATAATATTATCACCTGTCTCCATAACACTATTCATATCATGCGTATTCACTACCGTGGTGATATTGTATTCGATCGTGATCTCCTGGATGAGCTTGTCGATCAGCAAAGAGGTCTGTGGGTCGAGCCCCGAATTGGGTTCGTCGCAGAACAGGTACTTCGGATTGAGTACGATGGCCCGGGCAATTCCCACTCTTTTTTTCATGCCTCCGGATATCTCAGCAGGGAATTTCTTGTGGGCATCTTTCAGGTTCACCCGGTCCAATACCTCGTCTACCCTTTTCAATTTCTCTTCATAACTTTTTTTGGTGAACATATCCAATGGGAACATCACATTCTGCTCCACCGTCATGCTGTCGAACAGGGCAGAACCCTGGAACAGCATGCCGATCTGCTGCCGCAGCTCTTTGCGCTGCTCTTCGTTCATAGTTGAAAAGTCCAGTCCGTCATAATTGATATCTCCGCTATCGGGCTCGAAGAGGCCGACCAGGCATTTCATCAGCACGGTCTTGCCGCTGCCGCTGGTGCCTATGATGAGATTGCACTTCCCTGTTTGAAAGACGGCGCTGACGTCGTTGATGACGACCTTTTCGCCGAAACTTTTTTTTATGTTCTTTACTTCAATCATTTGTTAGCTACAAGCTGCAGGCTACAAGCCGCAAGTGACATTTATTATGCCCTCGCACCGATTTATAAACTGCAAATGAATTAATTTAATTTATTTATAAAAGCCGTTAACATCTTTTGGATTTCTGTAATTCTCTCCAACAATTTATCTATTTCTTCTTTTAGGTATTCATATAACTTAATTATTGCAATCAAAGCGGTCTCTGTCTCATAAGCACTCCCTAAAGAATGTTCAAGAAATTGTTTATAGTGAGCATTAGTAGATTTAGCACTTCCTTCCGCGATATTTGCCGGTATGGAAAAAGCTGCTCTCCTGAGCTGGGATGCTATTTCAAACTTTTCCTCAACAGGCAATTTCTTAGCCATCCGATGCACATCTACGAATAGATCCATACTTTTTTGCCAAACTATCAGTTTCTTAAAATCTTTCATACTTAGCTAAATCTTTCTATACATATAAACAGCAGCTAACAGCTTGCAGCTCACGGCTTATAGCTATAGCTATAGCAGCAACGCTGCTAATATATAATCCGAGAACAGCACCAGTACACAGCTCACCACCACTGATTTGGTACTGGCCCGCCCTATCTCCAGGGCCCCTCCCTGCACATAATAGCCGTAATAGGCTGGAATGCTCGAAATAATAAAGGCAAACGTATAGGCCTTGGCAAGGGCAAAAAATACATTGTAAGGCTTAAAAAACTGGTGCAGCCCCTTGTCAAACGCCGCGGGGGACAGGATCCCTGTCAGCGTGCCGGCCAGCCGGCCACCCCATATTCCCAGTATCCCCGAGATCACTACCAGCATCGGGATCACTACGATAGCAGCCATTAACTTCGGAAGGACCAGGTAGGTCTTCGTATTAATGCCCATGATCTCCAGCGCATCGATCTGTTCACTCACCCGCATATTCCCGAGCTCGCTGGCGATCTTACTGCCTACCACTCCGGCCAGCACGATACAGACCAGGGTGGGGGAGAATTCCAGGATCACCGTATCACGGACGATCTGCGCGATTGTCGAGAGCGGAATAAAGGGGCTCACCAACTGATAAGCGGTTTGCAGGGTGGACACTGCTCCCATAAAAATGGAAATGATCACCACAATGCCGAGAGAGCCGATCCCGATCTCGGAACATTGGTGCATGAATTCCTTCCAATACATCTTTGCATTCTCTGGCCTGGAGAACATTCCTTTGAGCATTAACAGGTAGCGGCCGAATTCTGTAAAAAATGACATGGATGGTTTTTTTGAGCTTTAAGCTACAAGCTGCAAGCTTCTAGCCAGCCATTTAAAAATAGTTAAAGTATATTAGAAACTCAGCTTGTAGCTCGAAGCTGGCAGCTATTTTTTGCTCCTTTTCCACCAGGGTGATTTTTTCAACTCTTCATCGGAGGCGGAATTCTCGCATTTGATCTGGGCATCCACCACGGCTACCAGCGCCATATTATAAATATTACGCACCGAACTGCCCAGTTGCAATACATGCACTGGCTTTTTCAGTCCAAGCAGGATGGGCCCGATGGCATCTGCAGCTCCCAGCTCTTTCAGCAGGTTATAGGCAATATTCCCCGCCGCCAGGTTGGGAAATACCAGGGTATTGACTTCCTGGTCCACCAACTCGCTGAAAGGATAGTTCTCTTTCAATAATTCATTATTCAGCGCGACGCTGGCCTGCATTTCCCCATCCACGATCAGGGAAGGGTTCTTTTGTTTTACGATACTTCTGGCTTCTGCTACCAATCTCGCTTCTGCGCTGTCGCTCGTACCGAAATTGGAATAGCTTATCATGGCGATCCGGGGAGTGAGATTAAAATTCTGCACTTCCCTTGCCACCAGTAAGGTAATGTCGGCCAACTCCTCTGCTGTAGGATTGAAATTCACCGTAGTATCCGCCAGGAATAAAGGCCCTTTTTTCGTAAGCATAAGATACATTCCGGCAATTTTTTTCACCCCCTCTTCCGTTCCGATCGCCTGGAGGGCCGGCCGGATGGTATCGGGATAATTTTTGGTGAGTCCGGAGATCATGGCATCGGCTTCGCCCGTTTCTACCATCATACAGCCGAAATAGTTCCGGTCACGCATGATCTTATAGGCTTCATACTTATTGAAGCCCCTCCGTTGACGCTTCTTGAAGAACAGCTCGCCGAAACGCTTGCGCTGCTCTTCATATTCATCATTATAAGGATTGATAACGGGCATGCCGTCCAGGTCGATATTATTGGTCCCGGCAATATGGCGGATCTTTTTCTCATCTCCCAGCAACATGGGAAAAGCTACCCCTTCATCGTATAAGATTTGTGCTACTTTCAGGATCTTCAGGTTGTCCGCTTCTGCAAATACCAGACGCTTCGGATTATTACGGGCTTTGCTGCCCAGCAACCGGATCAGTTGATTGTCCAGGCCCAGACGTTTATTTAATTCGATCGCATAGGCATCCCAATTGTCGATTTTGATCTGCGCTACCCCGCTCTCGATCGCAGCGCGGGCTACGGCCGGCGCTACCGTAGATAGCAGGCGGGGATCCAGCGGCTTGGGAATGATATATTCCGGACCAAAGACAATGGTCTTTTGATTATACGCCATATTCACAATATCCGGTACGGGGGTCTTGGCAAGCTCTGCCAGGGCCTTTACGGCAGCCAGCTTCATCGCCTCATTGATCTGTGTGGCGCGGACATCCAGGGCTCCCCGGAAGATGAAGGGGAACCCCAATACATTATTCACCTGGTTGGGATAATCACTCCGTCCTGTAGCCATGATAATGTCGTCGCGCACTTCCGTAGCCGTCTCATAGCTGATCTCAGGATCGGGGTTGGCCATGGCAAATACGATGGGTTTCCGTGCCATACTCTTCACCATTTCTGCCGTCAGTACATTCCCTACACTCAGCCCTACGAATACATCTGCGTCCTTCATGGCCTTTTCAAGGGTCCAGTCGCCCTTCTTTACAGCAAAGAGCCTCTTTTGATCATCCAGATCGGTCCGTTCTTCATGTATGACCCCGTCCTTATCGAATAAAATAAAGTTCTCATACTTTGCGCCCAATGCAACATACAACTTTGTGCAGGCCATGGCCGCAGCGCCGGCCCCGTTGATGACAAAGCGTACCCGGTCGATCTTTTTCTTTTGCACCTCCAGGGCATTCAGTAAGGCGGCACTGCTGATGATAGCCGTACCATGCTGGTCATCGTGCATCACGGGGATCTTCAGTATTTCCCGCAGTTTAGTTTCAATATAGAAACATTCCGGAGCCTTGATGTCTTCCAGGTTGATGCCCCCGAAAGTGGGCTCCAGCGCTTTGACGATCTGAACGAATTTTTCGGGATCTTTTTCATTGATCTCGATATCAAAGACGTCGATATCGGCGAAGATCTTAAATAAGACCCCCTTCCCTTCCATAACCGGCTTCGAGGCTTCCGGGCCGATATCTCCTAATCCCAGTACGGCCGTGCCATTGCTGATAACGGCTACCAGGTTGCCCTTTGCTGTGTATTTATAAACATCTTCTACATTCTTATGGATTTCTTTACAGGGCTCAGCCACTCCGGGAGAATAGGCAAGGGAGAGATCCCTTTGAGTCTTGGCCTCTTTGGTAGGTACGACTTCGATCTTACCCGGTCGTCCTTTGGAATGATATTCTAACGCCTGCTCTTTACGGAGCTGTTTTTTTTGCATACAGGAATTTTATCTGTCCGGGTCACGGCCTGCTCGCCGGCCCTTCCGGGTCCGCCGTGTTATCAGATCCGTCCTCCGGCGTCAAAACCGGTGCAAAATACGAAAATGCTGTCAAACAGCCTTTTACCTGTTTTATCCGATTTCAGCCCTTTTTTAACGTTTTTTCTTACTGTGGAAGGAATGTGCACTTCAGAACTCCCTGTTACTCGCACCACCGCCAATAAACCCTTGCAACATACCTTAAATAAACCTTATATCATCTATTACCAACACTTCCTTTCTAAGTTATTTACCCTTTACTTTTTATTCTGCTTGCAATTGCGTTGGTGTTATTTCTTCCAGTCATAACTTAACTTTTCATCTTTGCAGCCACATCTAATTCGGTTTTTGACCGTGTCCAAATATTTTGTCGAAATAAATTTATTGCAATCTTTACAATAAAACACTTTGATTAGCTTACCTATATCTTCCCACATCAATTCAAAGTCTTCAACGCTTGATTGAAAATCATTGTCATGCGAAGTTGTATTGCCAATAAACATCGATATTCCTTTAATCCTTGGAATATCTACTGCTGCTTTTAATTCTGAACTTTTACTCGTTATCCGGCTTTGAATACAATCTAAAAGCTCAGGAACCATTCTTTTTTCATTAATATTGTTGTATTTGAACGGGACACTTGCTTCAATATTCATCGCAATTTCTTTCAACACTTTTTCAGTATAAATGCGAATGTCATTTCCAAGGCCGTCCGTATTTTTGCTGGCAATTTTTTTCTTTATTCTTTCTTTATTGTCAACTGCTGATTTTTCAATACTTGTTCCATTTTCTGCCGTCCAGGAAATTTGCTGAATATCCCAGCCTTTTCTTTTTACATCGCTGGATATAAGTTCAAAGAAATCTTTTTCATGTGTCAAAAGAATTATTTGATAATCGGAAAATTTATCAACAAGAAGTTTTGCAAACCTGGCTCTATGGCTCCTGTCAAAACTAGAAATAACATCATCTAAAACAAAAAAATGATTTTCTCTGTTAAAGGCTTTTACCGGTGCAAGAAAAAATGAAAGCCCGAGGCAATTAATATGGCTTTCGCTTAAATAAGCTATTGGCTGTGTTTTAATTTCTTCAAAAAAGGCATATTCGATTGTAATACCAACCAGATCATCATTCTTATCTTTGAGAGGAACCAATTTGATTTCTCCAACTTTTTCATTTGGATTCATTGAAGTATAATAATCGTTGATATCATTAGAAAATATTTTTAGAAAAATATTTAAGGCTTCCTCTTGCCTTCTTATAAAGTCTGTAAATAAGTTTTCAAGAGTGGTTTGTTGTTTAATTAAAATGTCCTGCTGCTTTTCAATTTTTCTATATGCTTTGTAGGCCAGATCGGCTTGCAGAAGTTTAGAGTAAATAGCAAGTTTAATATTTTCCTTTTGGCCGTCGGTGAGTTCCTTTGCTCTTTTGATGGCAGCATCAGTGATAATGCCAACCCCTTTTTTATCAAATGAAATTTTGCTGGGATGCAGAATAGCCTCGTTTGTTAGTAACTCTTTCTTCAATTCAATTAATATGATGCTAAAAGTCGATTTTATTTCCTGAATTTTCCTAAGTACCTCTACATTCTCATTTTCCTTAAAATATTTATCTTTTAGTAGATTATCTATTGTTGCAGCGTTTGATTTTAAAAGCTCTTTCAGGCCTTCATTTTGCTCTTCAAGAGCTTCTTTTTCACTCCGGATCTCTTCTAATTCCTCAATGCGTTTATTTAATTCTTCGATTAGTTTTAGCTTGTTTTTCTCCTGAAGGCAAAGAGGGCAAAAATCATCTTTCATTACGTCGTCTTCTAAAACTGTTACACCTTCACTGAGTAAATGAAGAAGCTTTAGCTTCCTGAACTTTTCGGAATCTTTTCTAAGTTCAATGTATGCTTCAAAATAGGTCGCATAATCTTTAGCCAGTTTGGAAATGTTACCTTCAGTCTCGGATAAAGTTTCGATGATTTTTGTTTGGAGTGAAATTTCTTCGATAATCTTTAAGTCGTCTTTAGTTTTAATTAGCTCCAACACATCTTTAATATTTTCAAGTGACTTGATTGTGATGTCAAGAGCTAAAGGGATAATTAATTCATTTGCCGCTTTGAAAAATTGCTCTGGAGTGTGTGCATTTGCCCTGAGATTCTGAAGTATGATTGATTGTTGCGCCCCTTTTTTATTGTTAAAATTTTCAGCATTAATTGTTCTCTTGGTTCTATTAATGTTTTTTTTGAAAAGGTCTCTTAAATTACCAACTTCACTGAATCCAATTATGTCTTGTAGTTTATCGAGTTTCTCTTTTTTTCCTGCGATGATAAACAAAATAAGATCTCGATATCGAAGAACTAAGTTCTCGAATTTTGATTTTTTAAAATATTCAGCATAATCTTTGGATTCATTAGAAGAAAGTATGGATAAATTGTAATTAATGGTTTTAATGCAATCAAGTTTTTTATCAGAATAAGCGATTTCAACAAGAGCATCTTCTTTATCTTCAAGAAAAATATTCCTTAAAGCATCTCTTCCCTTTCTTCTCCCGATTTCTTCGTTTGAAAGATGCTCAATCTGGTCATAGTAGAACCATTCAAAAGCATCCGCTAATGAGCTTTTTCCTGTTCCATTGTCTCCGTAGATCAGGATAGATTTGCTATTCAGATTCAAAGTGAGTCCCTCACGAACTCCTCTAACACCTTTTATATTTAGGGATCTTATCTTAGTTTTCATCTTTTTCGATTTTGTCGAGCTCTTTTTGTACCAGATTGTCCAGAGCATTTTGTAAATTGGTGTCAGACAATTTATTCTTGCTATAAAGAAGGACTATTGCTTCAACGGTTTCTTTATCTGCATTTTGTACATTATAGATTTCAGAAATGAATTCGTCAATGACTTCTTTCCCACTTTTTATTTTGTCATCCATAGTTGAGCTGTTTTTAGTTAAAATATGGCCAGTCAATAATGAAATTCTCATTCAAAGTTTTAGTTAAAATATCAGACCCGCTTTTATTATTACAGATAGGATAAACCCCATACTTTTCAACAAAGTCAAATATAAAATACGCTTCGAGATTTTCAATGCTAAAACCCCAAAATGTTCTCACCATTTCAAAGTTGATAAAGGTAAAAAAAAGTTGCTCCACTTTCCGATAATTTGTCAAGCCTAAATTTCTTGATTTTCCATCAAAGTGCCCGGTTAGCCTGCTACCGATACTGTTCGTTTTCTTCTCACTCATTCCAATATATAGCAGACGTGATTTATCGAATGGATATTGAATTAGTATTTGTTTAGTGAAAATAAAATAGAGTCCTACTACACCACTTAATGGCTTTATGTTTTCGATTTCAAAAGCCTTTGGTGAATCAAAAAATAGTTTTAAGGTTTTAGTTTCTCCGCTCATTTTCAACCGTTCTTTATTTTAATAAAATGAAGATAAGATTTTTTCTGAAGCATATTCCTTTGCTTTGAATATGCGCTCGTTGCGCTCATTGAGCGCAACGAGCGCATGACCGGTTCGACAGCGTTATACGCTGTCAATGAATAGAACCCATTTTCAATCAACGGGGTTTTTAAAATAGAGAGAATTAGGTAGAAAGATGTATTGAAAATGCTACATTCGCTAAAGCGAATAGATTACAGTAAAATTCATCCTTTTTTGATATTATTACAGAGCATAGAAGAAATTGAGCCACACCAGGTATTCAATACCGGGTGTAAGCCTTTACTTGTGCACTGCAACGATTTGGAGTTCTATGTTTGTAAATACAACACCGGCCATGCTTCAGCGGAAAAACTTTTACGTGAGTACATTGCAGCCGCGTTTCTTCGGACTTGGAATTTATTGGTTCCCGCGTTTAATTTAGTGCGATTAAAACAGGAGCATTTACCCCCTTCTTTAGGAGTTAGTATCGTTAATTTTGAGTGTCCCTGTTTCGGTTCCTTATTTAATAGGAATTTCAAGGAGGTAGATGTTTTTTTATCAGAAATGTCCGTAAGTCAGCGTCGGAGATTCACTTCACCCGAAGAATTCCTGGCTATTGCTTTTTTTGATTTGTGGATAAGCAATGAAGACAGACATTCAGGCAATTACAACCTTCTTCTTTCTGCCAATGAAGAAGATTGGCATTTTGTTCCAATTGATCATGAATCCTGTTTCCACACTGGGAATCAGCAGAGGGAGAATTACACTTTATCATGGGAGGAATCCCTGCTTTCGAGCGCTTTATTAACAAAACTATTCAAAATATCGACACTTACGGATCAAACATTCCTTGCAGGGCTGCGAAGCAATTGGTATCTTTGCTCTCAGAGTTGTAAGTCTTTGTTGCCGGCTCTGTTAAATAATACCCCGGATAAATGGCTAATAAATAAAGAAAAATTTCATGAGGATGTAGTAAGTTTTATGTTTTCTGAAAAATGGTTTGAAGAATGTTGGCAAACATTTTTAGGGCATATGCAGGTAACAATAAATCACTCTAATTATGGCAGCTTATTATAGTATTATATCTGCTCAAATACGTCCTGAAATCCAGGAGAAGGTATCTATTGGTTTTCTACTGATAGGAGAAGGGAAGGTTTTTTTTAATTTTTCAAAAAATAAACTGTCAGCCGTTAAGGGGTTAATACCAGATAGTTCTTTCAAACTATTGAGGGATTCCTTAAGAAATATTGAATCGACTGTTTTAATTGAAAATACGAAGGAGCAATCGCAGTTATTAATTACTGAGTCATTGAAGAAGAATAGTTTTTCAATAGAACATATTAATTATTTAAGTAGGTATAACAATAATATATTAAGCCTTTCCGGGCCTAAAAAAATTGATTTATTGCCCACAGAAGAAATTTTCTTCAAACTATTTAAAAAATTTATTGATGACAGTGAAACTGTTACTCCTGAAATAAAATATAACAATATAGAATCATTTAAAGCGGAAAATAAGGTACAGTTAAGGAAACATTTTAATATTGATAGAGAGTTTACCGTAAATGAAATCCCTAATTTAATTGCACCTGTTAGAGTTGATTTACTAGGCCGGAATGAAATACCTGTATATGTTCAGGCTGTTGATTTGGATAGAATTGTCTATCATATTGAAAATGATCTTGCTCAATTGGCTTTTTTGAAACTTGCGTTTGAAGAACTTAATCAAAATGCAAAAGGCTTTGTACTTACACGAGAACCTGATAAAAAGGAGCAAAAACAACACGATATTTGGAAACAGTTACGTTCCAATAAACAGTTTGAGTATATTGATTTGTCTGAACCTGAAAAGGTATTACAATATGCTGAAGCTCATAATGTAATACCTTTGATAATAGATCCTGGCGAACTATAAAGTAGAGGGTAGCGACTCTATCGTGATTTGATTGGTCTACCTACCCTTTAAACTCAATATGACTGCCCAGCCAGGCCATCATACCGGCTCCGATCTCGATAGCCGATTCGTCGATATTGAAGGTAGGGGTATGTACCCCGGAAGTAATGCCTTTTTCAACATTCATCACTCCGAGCCGGTAGAAGCACCCCGGGATCTGCCGGGTATAATAGCCAAAATCCTCCGCTCCCAGGCGAATTTCGGTCTCTGATACATTTTCTTTCCCCAGGAACTGGTTAGCCTCTTCCCGGGCGACTACATTAAGTGCCTCATTATTATGCACCATAGGATAACCGACATCGATATGCAGGTCGATCTCTGCCCCCATGCTATGGACCAGTTCCGTTGCCTGCTTACGGATCAGCTCATGCGCTCTGAAGCGCCACTCTTCATCCATGGCGCGAAGAGTGCCCATCAGCTTCACTTCACTGGGGATCACATTCGTGGTATGTCCCCCCTGTACGGAAGTAATGGATAATACGGAAGGAGATAAGGGATTCCGGTTGCGGCTGATGATCTGCTGCAGCGAGACAATGAGGTGAGAAGCCACCAGGATAGTATCTACTGTAAGATGAGGCGCTGCTGCATGGCCTCCTTTCCCTTTGATGGTAATATAGATCTCGTCGGCGCTGGCCATCACCATGCCACCGCGAAAGCTCAGTTTGCCAACTTCCAGGCCGGGATGGACATGCAATCCGAATATAGCCTGGGGTACAGGATCTTTCAGGACTCCTTCTTTGATCAGCAGGCTGGCGCCGCCTGGATTCTTCTCCTCGCCTGGCTGGAAAATAAGCTTCACCGTCCCTTCCCACTCGGTCCTTAATTCCTGGAGTATCCTCGACGCCCCCAATAAAATAGACGTATGTACGTCGTGGCCGCAAGCATGCATCACGCCTTCCCGGCGGGACTTATAAGGGATCTCATTTTCCTCCTTAATGGGCAGGGCATCCATATCCGCCCTGAGTGCGATCAATCGTTTGGTTGGGTTCTTTCCTTCAATCAGGCCCACTACGCCCGTCTCCGCCATCACCTGGAAAGGAATGCCGGTCTCTGTCAGTTTCTTTTGGACAAAACGGGAAGTTTCAAATTCCTGGTAGCTCAATTCCGGATGCGCGTGCAAATGATGCCTGATCGAAATAAAATCCGGGGCATATTGCCGGGCTAATTGTTTGATCTTATCTTTCAACATGGAGTGGATTCATGATTTTTTTTCACTGTCTTCTGCTCTTCTATTCTCAGGGGTTGGGAGTCAGGGGGTCCGGTTTCACTTCGATCGTATCCCGGATGACATATACTCCCGCCGGGAATAATTTTGACAATTGCTTGCTGTATTCTTCCGCCTCTTCCTGGGTTTTGAAATTGCCTACTTTCAATTTGTAATTGGGAGCCTGGTACATCAGGTAAGGCTTTAATTCCGGGAATTGCTGGTAGACTTTTGTTTTTGCAGCAAATACTACATTGCGGTCGGAGGAATTGATCACTTGTATACGGTAGCCGGGAATATTGCGACGGCTGTCCCGGGTAGTCTCTTCATTGATCTCTACCTGTTTGCGGATCAATAGTTCAATACGGGGATCTTTACCCACTACCACGCTGTTGGAATCTGTCTGGGCAAAAGCCTTTGCCGAGAGGAATAACAATAGGATAATTAGATTTTTATACATATTATTTTTTTATAGCATTGCCTTCATCTACGATTGCCACACTGGCACTGCAGCCGAGCCTGTCTGCACCTGCCTCTATCAACTGTCTGGCAAAAGCGTAATTACGGATGCCGCCGGAAGCTTTTATCCGTATTCCGGGAGGTAAATGCTCCCGCATCAGTTGCACGGCGCTGAGTGTTGCCCCTTTTTCTGCATATCCTGTGGAAGTCTTCAGAAAATCCACTCCCACCTTGGCGTATATCTCACAACAGCGGATGATCTCATTCTCCTGCAAGATCCCACTCTCAATGATCACTTTTACTATTTTTCCCTGGCCATGCACCAGATCTGTCACTGCTGTCATTTCCCGGGTAAGATAATCCCAATCGCCGTTCCTCAGGGCAATTAAATTGATCACTACATCCAATTCGTCCGCCCCGTCGGCAATGGCCTGTTCAACTTCCGCCAGTTTAGCCTTTACTACGGAATAGCCAAAAGGGAATCCGACCACCGTCGCCACTTTCACAGCCGGATGCTTTCCTTCTCTTCCCTGTGCCGGCGCCGCTGCCAATGATTCCATGGCCAGTCCTACCAGCGGCGGCGGAATACAGACGGCGGCAAACCCATATCGCCTTGCTTCTTCACATATTTTTTTAATATCAATATATGTAGTGACAGGTTTTAGAATAGTATGGTCGATATAAGAAGCAATGTTGGTCACCGAGTTCCTCCCTGATTATTTGCCGTTGATAAATATTAGAGTACTAAAATTACTCCATTTACCTAAATTAGGGATCATTTTAACGACTAAAACTATCACACATGAGAAGATTCAGGGGTTATGCCCCATTTACATGCCTGTGGGGTAAAATATTCACCCTGCTCGTTGCACTCTTATCCCATGCATTTTTTTCCACCGCACAGGTCACTTTCCCCGTCAACGGAGTAGCTGATCCCCGCGAAGGATGTTATGCTTTCACCAATGCTACTATTGTAAAAGACGGACAGTCCACTATTCCGAATGCCACCCTGGTCATCCGGGACGGCCTGATCATCGGAGCGGGCGTCGGTGTGGCCCTTCCGAAGGATGCCGTAATTATTAATTGCAGCGGCAAATATATCTACCCTTCCTTTATCGATGTCTATAGCGACTATGGAATACCCGTTTCTGAGAGGCCGGCCCGCGGATTCGATTTCAGGGCTCCTGCCCAGTTGAGCTCCAATACAAAAGGGGCCTTTTCCTGGAACCAGGCCATACATCCCGAGACCGAGGGCGCCCGCCTTTTCACCGTCGATGACGCGAAGGCAAAGTCTCTTCGGGAGATCGGTTTTGGTACTGTCTTGTCTCACCTGAAGGATGGTATTGCCCGTGGTACCGGCGCAGTGGTCACCCTGGCAAATGAGAAAGAGAATCTCGTCATGGTCAAACAGAAAGCCGCAGCGCTCTATTCCCTGAACAAAGGCAGCTCCACTCAAAGCTATCCCGGATCTCTCATGGGGAGCATCGCTCTGTTGAGACAGACCTATCTGGATGCGGCATGGTATAAAAGCCAACCCGTCCATGAAGGAGCCAACCTCAGCCTCCAGGCCTGGAATGACGAACAGTCCCTTCCCCAGATATTTGACGGGGGAGATAAATGGGATGATCTCCATGGCGACCGTATCGGAGACGAATTCGGCGTGCAATATATTATCAAGGGAGGCGGCAACGAATACCAGCGCATCCGGGAAGTAGCGGCTACTAAAGCCTCCTTTATCCTCCCTCTTAATTTTCCCCAGCCTATGGATGTGGAAGACGTGGACAATGCCCGCTTTGTCTCCCTGGCAGATATGAAGAACTGGGAGCTGGCCCCCACTAATCCCGGAGCCTTCGAAAAAGCCGGTATCCCCTTTTGTCTTACTGCCGCTGATCAGACGGAGCCAAAACAATTTTTGATTAATCTTCGCAAAGCCCTGGACAATGGTCTGAGTGAAAACAAGGCCCTGGAAGCGCTGACCAAGACCCCGGCCTCCCTGCTGGGCATCTATGACAAGGTCGGTAGCCTGGACGTGGGAAAGCTGGCTAATTTCCTCATCACTACCGGCCCCGTATTCCAGGAGAAGACCAGCATTGTGGAGAACTGGATACAAGGGAAAAAATATGGCGTGAAAGAAGAGGCCTGGAAAGACATCAAAGGGCAATACAACCTCGTTGTCACTTCTGTTACCGGGGGATCTGTTACGTATGTCCTGGACGTGAAATCCGCCACCGCTGCCAGCGTGATCGCAAAAGATACGCTCACCGGTAAATTCAGCTATGATGGAAAACTGATCGCGCTGAGCTTTGGAAAAGTCCTGACTCCAGCCGGCGCTCCCGGCGTTGCAGCCCCTGCCGGCAGAAAGCCTGGCGGTGGCCAATCCCCGGTTTCTACCCACCTCAGCGGCGCTGTCAATGGCGACACCTGGAACGGCAACGGCACGGACACGGCAGGCAACCTCGTGATCTGGACCGCCACCTTTGCAAAAGCTACTCCGCCACTGCCGGATACCACCCGGAAAAGAATCCCTCGCATCGGCAAAGTAGTATATCCCTTCGACGGGTATGGATGGGATAGCCTGCCCACCCAACAGGACTTGCTGATCAAAAATGCCACGGTCTGGACCAACGAAAAAGAAGGCAAACTGGAAAATACGGATGTACTCGTTAAGGCTGGTAAGATCGCCGGGATCGGGAAGAACCTTTCTGCTTCCGGAGCAAAGATCATCGATGGGACAGGCAGGCACCTTACTCCTGGTATCATTGACGAACATTCTCATATCGCCGCCTTTTCGATCAATGAAGGCGCTCAGTCCGTTACTTCGGAGGTGCGTATCGCGGACAATCTGAATCCGGAAGACATCAATATCTACCGGCAACTAAGCGGGGGAGTGACCAGCTCGCATATCCTCCACGGTTCTGCTAATACCATCGGCGGGCAGACGCAACTGATCAAATTACGCTGGGGGGTAGATGACGAAGGCCTTAAATTCAGGAACTGGGATCCTTTTATCAAATTCGCCCTGGGAGAAAATGTAAAAAGGACCACGTCCCCGAGCAACAATCGCTTCCCTGATACCCGTATGGGCGTGGAAGAAGTACTGACGGATGCCTTTACCCGCGCCCGTGATTATGAAAAGGCGATGAAGGCGGCTATAGCTTCTCATGCATCTTTCCGAAGGGATCTGGAACTGGACGCCCTGGTAGAGATCCTCAATCACAAGCGATTCATCACCTGTCACTCGTATGTGCAGAGCGAGATCACGGCTCTCATGCGGGTAGCCGATAAATTCGGGTTCCACGTCAACACCTTCACCCATATCCTGGAAGGCTACAAAGTAGCGGATAAAATGAAGGAGCATGGCGCCAATGTATCTACCTTTTCCGACTGGTGGGCTTATAAAGTGGAAGTAACGGATGCCATTGCTTACAATGCGACCATTATGCAAAAAGTGGGTCTCAATGTATGTATCAACTCCGACGATGCCGAACAGGCGCGGCGCCTGAATCAGGAAGCGGCTAAAAGTGTGAAATACGGGGGAATGGCGGAAGAGGACGCACTGAAAATGGTTACGCTCAACCCGGCAGTGGCCTTGCATGTAGCCGACAGGGTGGGCAGTATTAAAGTAGGGAAGGACGCTGATCTGGTGTTATGGAGTGACCATCCGTTAAGCATTTACGCCAAATCGGAAAAGACGATCGTGGATGGCATCATCTACTATGACCTGGACCGGGATGCCGCCCTCCGTAAAGGTATAATGGAGGAAAGGAACAGGCTGGTGCAGAAAATGCTGGCGGAGAAAAAGAGCGGGACCCCCATGCAGCCTGCAACGCCCAGTTTCCATGTCGAGCTTAGTTGCGGCGATCATGATCGTCATGACGGCCTGCTGACGATCGATGGTAGCAATCGCTCTACCGGATCAGCCGGCGATACAGAGGATGAAGGGGTTATAAATTCTAATAAGTAAATGACTACGAACATGAACAAACTATTTTTCAATATGGGCGTCTCACTAACCCTGAGCGCCTTGTTATCTCTCACTGCGGTATCGGCGCAGGCTCAGGATGATGTATATCCTGCAAAAGACTATAAAGGCAAATTATTTATCACCGGGGGCACGATCCATGTAGGGAACGGACAGGTAATAGAAGGCGGCACCATCGCCGTTGATAACGGTAAAATCGTACAGGTGGGGCAGAATATCTCCATTCCGCAGGGGGAGGCAAAAGTGATCGACGCCAAAGGCAAGCAGATCTATCCCGGCATTATCCTCCCGGTAACCGATCTGGGGCTGAAAGAAATAGGCAACGGAGTGAGAGGCTCCAATGACTATGAAGAACTGGGCGACCTGAATCCCAGCATCCGTTCTATTGTGGCTTATAATACGGATTCGAAGATCATCAATACCCTAAAGGCAAGCGGGATCCTGCTGGCCGGCGTTACCCCGCAGGGGGGGGCCATCAGCGGGTCATCTACCGTCGTGCAATTAGATGCCTGGAACTGGGAAGATGCCGCCTATAAGTTGGATGGGGCCATTCATGTGAACCTGCCGACCTTTATCGTCCCTCCCCGGCGGCCTGGCGGGGGGGGAAGACGCGGAGCCGGTGCGCCTGCTGTCGACCCGGTCAAAGAGGCCCTGGAAAAAATTGAAGCGATCAAGACCTTTTTCCGGGAAGCGAAGGCCTGGCTGCAGGAACCTGTGCATAAAGAAACCAACCTTAAATTCGAAGCGGTAAAAGGCCTTTTTTCCAAACAGCAGAAACTATTCGTGCATGGCGACCAGGTCAAGCAAATGCTCGTTGCCATCAATTTTGCAAAGGAATTCGGATTTGATGTGGTGATCGTGGGGGGAAGTGAGAGCTGGCTGATCGCCGACCTGCTGAAGCAAAATAATATTGCTGTTATTCTCGGGCAGCAACATAGTCTTCCTACTACGGATGACGACGATGTAGACCAGCCGTATAAGACCCCCGCGCAACTGCAGAAAGCAGGCGTCCTGTTCGCTCTGAACGATGATAATGGGGAGACGCGTTATCGCAACCTTATGTTCAATGCCGGTACGGCCGCTGCTTATGGGCTGACAAAAGAACAAGCTCTGCAGGCGATCACCCTCAACAGCGCAAAAATATTAGGGATAGAAGACCGCACCGGTTCCCTGGAAGCGGGAAAAGATGCCAATATTGTCATCAGCGGGGGAGACCTCCTGGATATGCGTACCAGTCTTATCGAGCATGCATTTATACAGGGTAGAGAAGTGAGCCTGGAGAATAAACAAACACAATTATACAAGCGCTATATGGGCAAATACGGGCTGCTGTAGAAACCAATACCAAAGCCCCCATCGGGGGCTTTGGTATTATATCAGACGGCGGCTGACAGCTTGGTTATTTCCGTACCATTGAAAATACGGGCCAGGCTCATATCTTTTGTTTTCTTGTAATTCTCAATATTTGACTCCCAAACGATACGCCAAAAATTTTTTGACTTTAATTCACTGTAGTCGGAAGTCTTAATGAATATGCCTGCCAGAGGCTGCCTGGTCTTAAAACTGATCTTAACAGGGGATTTGTCAAGGTATTTTTCCCGGAGAAAATTTTCGATTTGTTCTGTTGTCATAGCTATATTTATGATAAACAATACTACTTTACTACTAATTTGATCCATAATCCATAGGCAGGAAAATGATCCGGAATTAAGGGACTTCAACGAACTCATTCACAGAAATCCTTTTTCCATTCATCATGGTCTGATCCAGAGTTGCTATGGCCTGCCGGGCTTCCGCGGCAACAGGCATATTGATCAAAGCCTTACCTCTTGAACGCCCGTTCAGCTTGTCTCTTACCACTTCTGCCGAATTGATGATCCCGAATACGGAAAATAATTTTCTTATATCAGAGTCATTCATGTTAATACTGAGATTAGAAGCCTGAATATCCATAAAAACAGAATTTAATGACTCTAGGAATATACAATGAAAATAAGAGCCCGATTGGAAAATTAGGATGTAAGGTACGCTTTTTCCGCCAATAAGCTGCTTTTATTACGGCCTGCTTGCTTTTAGGGGCCTGCAAAAGGCCTTTAAAGGCAGAGGCTGTATCGATCGATACAGCCTCTTATCAGTATGAATTGTTCGCTGTCACGGCCCCTGTCTTGCCGAATGCAAAGCTCTTTATTGTTTAGGATTCAATGCTAGTTTGATCCTCTCTAACAGATCCTGCAGATGATACCTGCTCAGCTTATCCGTAGTGCGGGGAATAGCCGCGGTGATTGCTGTTCTCAGGTCTACCAATTGTGCGCGGGCGATCGAAGGAATGTCCGTATTCCGGATATTGCCTCCGAACAACACGGCAAACCCTCTTGGGAGGCCGGCTGGTAAGGCGGGAGCGGTAGTAGACGGATTGATCAGGCTCACCAGCGCGTCGATATAGGTTTTCTGGAGATTACGCCGGAAGATCTCGATAGGGCTGCCTGTAGTCAGCTCGCCCCAGACCCCTTTCTTCAGATCTGCCAGCAGCTCATCCGCTCCATAAGCTCCTGTGCCAAAGCGGCCGGAACATACGGCCATCCTGAACAGTCGTACACTTGAGAGCAGACTGTTCAGCGTATTGGTCTGCACTGTACCTACTAATTCCGTTGCTGCAGGGTTGCTGAATTTATTCAGGATATCTTTATTGAGCAGCCAGTTGGGTGTGATGAATAACTGCCGGTTCAGGAATTCCACTGCGTCTTTTTGAAGGGCTGTGGGAGCAGGCTCATAGACATCTCCTGTCTGTTCAATGCTCTTGAATGTCTCGTAAATACCGCCGACATTTTTGGCGACATGTCCCATATAGCGGCTGAACTGTCCTACTACCTGCTCATACATTTCCTGCAGGTTGTCATACTGGTCGGCCTCTTCCTTTGTCCATTCCGGTAAGGCGGGCAGGATACGTTTCAGGTTCTTAATGCCATATTCACTGGCCTTTATGCTATTGTCCCCAAGATCCTCCGTTTGTGCACGGGGGTCAAAATTCTGCCCCTCCCCTCCGAACCAAAGGCGGGGATTGGCTTTCAGGCTGTCGATCACGAGTTGGTTCAATATCTTTTTATCTTCTTCGTCATTTTTAGTATCGGGTAAACCCTTATAGCCCCATTGGATAGCCCATTTATCATAGTCGCCGATCCGGGGATAAAGTCCCCTGATACCGATATTGTCTTCCGGCTGAGCGACATAATTGAATCGGGCATAATCCATGATGGAGGCGGTATGGCCATTGGCTTCTACCCAGGCCTTGTCCCTGAGTTTCTCTACCGGCGTCCTGCTGCTGCTGCCCATATTATGGCGCAGCCCCAGGGTGTGTCCTACTTCATGCGAAGAGACGAACCGGATCAGGTCGCCCATTAAGGCATCGTCGAATTTCATCCTTCGGGCGCGGGGATCTACCGCCGCCGTCTGGAGCATATACCAGTCATGCACCAGCTTCATCACGTTGTGATACCAGCCGATATGGCTCTCCAGGATCTCTCCGCTGCGGGGATCTGCTATATTCGGGCCGTATGCGTTCTCTATGTCCGAGGCAAAATAACGGATCACGGAGAACCGGGCATCTTCCAGGCTCATCGTAGAATCGTTCTCCGGCCATTCTTTGCCGACGATGGCATTCTTGAACCCTGCTTTTTCAAAAGCAGGCTGCCAGTCATTGATCCCTGCGATCAGGTAGGGTCTCCATTTTTTCGGAGTGGCCGGATCGATATAATAGACGATCTGTTTTTTAGGCTCTACCAACTCTCCGCGTTTCCATTTCTCTCTGTCTTCTTCCTTTGGCTCCAGCTTCCAATGATGGATGAAGCGGGAAGTCTCCACTCTTTGCTGATCGTCGCCATACACGGTAAACTCGCTGGCGAAATAGCCGACCCGGGGATCGAACAGCCGCTTGCGCATGGGCGTTTTAGGCAACAGGACAAAAGAATTGTTCAGTTCCAGTGTAACGGCGCCTGTCACTTCCGCTGCGGGCAGCGTCGTAGAAGGAAAGGGCCCGGCAGGAGGTGCTCCAGGAGGGGGAGGTGTGGAAGAAAAAGTCTTCACTGTCCTGATCTCCGTATTGATAGGATAAGTATGGATGCTTTCGATATAGGACCTGTCTGCTGCAAGGGCCGACAGGTTGAACCTCCTCTTTATATTTGGGGTCAGGCTCACGGACTGGTTGTCTCCTTTAAAGAAATCTGTCACATCGATCACTACCGTACCGGAGGAATCGGATCCTTTTCCGTAGGTTTTTATATCAAAGGCGGCAGCGATCGGGTTCATGTTGGAATTGCTGACGGCCTGGGCGATCGGCTGGGAAGAATCCGTCGCCACGCTAACGATCGTCAACACTTTGAGGAATAAGGTATTCGAAGGCCCTTTCTCCCAGCGGATCGTTTGGAGGTTGGCCTGTTCGCCGCCGTAATTCCCGCCGGCAGCCGTTTTTCCGTAGCGGGTACTTA
>Ga0307511_10002027_pt1 | contig 21242 bp, 32 predicted proteins | sample 13_EM_MG_FD_200266 | JGI IMG/M metagenome (GOLD analysis project Ga0307511, IMG submission 200266) | Populus trichocarpa ectomycorrhiza microbial communities from riparian zone in the Pacific Northwest, United States - 13_EM | ecosystem: Host-associated > Plants > Roots > Unclassified | place...
TAGGACTCTGTGTAGCATACCACAAAGTTATCGTAGCGTAATAAATCCACAATCAATTGACCAATGGGCCGGCCCATTGCTGACTGGGCCGTATTGCTGAATGGGTCAGAACACATACACAGTGCTGCCTGATCACCGAAATTTGATCTCTCGTCATAATCTAGATAGATTGAATACGAGTACTGGGCTACAAAATAGACTATAAAAAACTCCCCAACTCAAGACTCCCTGCAACTAACAGCGCCCACGAGGCCCAGACTACGCTCTCTCGCGAACCAGATTTTACTCCCTCGCAACCAGACTGCACTCAACTTCCATCAGTCGAGCAACCACCAGCACAACACCGAATTTGCGGCGGATCTTCACAACAAAGACTTGCCCGAGACGCACGAGTACAATTGCCAGCAAAGAGCGAGTGGGGTGCGAGGAGTCTAAGGGATGAACAGCAAAAGAGGCAGCAAACGGAAGGAGAAACAACTTCAGCACATGGAGTAAGCCAGAGTTTGGCAAAATCAAAGCCGACGAGACATGATACTAGACCTTCCGCTGGCAGGCCCGTGCTCCCCCCCCCCAATGAGGCTCCCAATGTCGGGCTCATCAGGTCACTCCCCCCAATGAATCTGAAGTGGAGGAGTCTGGGCCTCCGGGAATGGGTTATGTCAGACCGGGCTTGCATGTTATCTTTTCCCCCATGCTTGCACAGACATAGGTAACTAACTAGTATATAGAAAATACTATTCGATTGGCGGAAGGAACTCGCCGACAGGATGACAGAGAATATCAGAGAATACCAATGGTGTGGAAACATGCAGGAGCCAAACGCCAATAAATGCATCGATACTATACCCCGAGAACATCAGATCCGGTAACAGCAAGGTCAAACGCAGGGGGGGTAATGCAAAAACAACGACTCCAATATCGATTCAGAAATGAGTGATGTCTTCGACCGCTGCCCGGAATAGCCTTATCAAGGCGCGCATGGCCCACAACAAAGCTTAAAATATCAACTACCAGCACCGGCGATCGCGATGGGAATCTTTAAATGTTGGATATTTATGGTACTGGTGACTAGACGTATCTACTATGATAGGCTAGGGAAGGCAATAATGAACACACAAGCGGAAAAACACAAACCAACGGTGCGACCTCGAAATGATGGATGCCAATAACTGCAGTGACCAAGAGGCATTGGATGACAAACAGGAGGAGAAAAAACAGAACATGGAAGAGCCTGACATGCAATACCAGCCCCCCTGCAGTGAATGAAAGGGACAACAAGACCGATAGAGCGGGACGCCCCTTAAAGATAATGAAAATAATTACTAAACACGATGGGAAACTACCCAATTTGGTTGGTGAATGGGAAATGTTCTTCTTATTTGTCTTCTTTGTCAGGACTCGAGCTACAAGCAAACGGGTGCGATATGCTAGTAACCTTTTTTTTTATATTTTTTTTAAAAAAACTCATTACTCGTATGCGACCCTGTCGGAGGGCCATGACGAGCCACTCGGAAACCCGAGAGGGTTCGAGGAATGCTAACAACCAAAATATATTAAGAAAAAGAAATACATAAGAACTTAGCTGCAGGGGGGATGGATGAGCGGCTGTGGTATAAATTGATAAGCGCTAGATGTCCCTAGCAGATATATTAGGGGTTGTCTTCAATTATGCTGAGGCGGGGCATGTTGAGTTCTACGCCAGATTTGAAGAGTCTCATTCCTCTTATACTTTACTGTAGGTTCGTAAAATATAGCACCGGTACAAGGAGGGTGGGCGTCTGTTCTAGATCTTTCATACAGAATTCATACTGAAAGTTTGCATTGGCTACTCGGGTTCTAGCAACAAGTACCTAATTTGTTTTACGCTAAGCCCCTCAGGCTCAAGTTCAGTTTCCTGCTAACTGAAGTGGCACTAGTCCACTCAGGTTGAACCGAGGGCCAAGTAGGCCAGTGTGTAGGACCAGCCAATATATTTTTGTATCGGTTCAGATATCTGAGATTGATTTAGCAGAATCCTCTATAGCTGTTATTTCTCCTGCCTAGTCTCCGTCTCCCTATTCTCAATACCCCAAATCACATTCCACCGCACCACTCGCGCGCGTGGATTTCGAGATGTCGACCCTACCCCGACCGTACGTGCATTCTTTCCTCTTCCGGATCTCTGAGCGGATTCTAAAACAATACTACCAAATGTATCCATACTTATCTGGAATATCTCTACAACAGCGGTAGTAACAACAGCTACATCCATTTGGAGAAAACAGCACATAACAGTGGGCTTTTCGGTACCTGTGGATGAATCCTAACTTTGGTACACAAATCCGGGATCCGTCTCCCCCGAGCCCCACTCCTGCCTCCAGTTGTAGCAATCCGTATTCAGAATTTCACTAGAGTATGGAGCACCCCTACCACAGTATACACTCGCAAATCCGTCATGAACGGCGCCGCTAAATTAATATCCCAAGTTCTCATGGATTGGAGTTGGCATTCATTTGATTATAAATTCTTATGTGCTGGGGGAATACTCCCCCGGGGAGTGGAATTCTTTTGAAAAAGCTGGTCTGAATCCATGTGTAGAGCAGGTCAGGGGTGACGTTGGGGATATTGATGGCATGGTCGAGATAACTGCTGCTGCCCGCTCGGGTTTTGTACGTGGGGGTGCTATTGCAATTGTACATTGATTTCTGAACGAGCTGTGCGCGGTTGCAGGGAACGGAGAGTTGACAGCGTGAGTTCGTGGGGGAGGCGGTTGATGGATTCCATAACGCCTGGTAGGTACCGACCGGTATTGCATCGCTGTAGTGTCGACAACACCGTGCAGGACGAGCCCGCTTGGTCGATCTCGACAACTAGAGGGTCCCCGAGGTCGGAGAAAACGGAATTCAATAGACCGGAGCAAGCACTACACGAATACCATTTTCGTGGCGATTTGAAGAGAACTACAGAATCCCCCCGAGGGCCAACATCTGCCAGAACTCGAGCTGAATTGGGGCCAAACGTTGCAGCCGTGTTCACCAACGATTGGTGGGTATCAACAACTGGGAATTTTTTACAGGCAAAAGCGGCCCTTATAGCAGCGTAAGATCTCGGTGTCACCTTTGGTCACGGCTCCACAGTTTTGGGGAATTTGGGAAGGTTGCCAAAGCATCGAAAAGGTAAGGGAAAGGCAGCAACCAAACCGATGGTTACCCCCTCTCTAGACAACAGACCGAGATACCGTACCATACTCCGGAGGTGCAGGGTAATGCACCTCACTTACCAACACCGGAACCTACGCCGGCCGTTAGGACTGGAACCCGGCAGGTATCAGAGGTGAGGACGGGGGAGGCGATTTTCGATTTGATGCGCTTGGTAGACCAGTTATCCTCTGTGGGACCTGGGTCTAGTGAGCCGTACATCCACCTCAAAATATCCTCCACTCGCGCCGGGTGCCCCACTGGGTCGGCGTTGTAGTGCACTCAGCTTCACAACTCTCGTAAAGCAAGTACCTAGCTCCCTTACTGTCGTGGGGGCACACTATTCCCAACCCCTTTGTAGACGAGCCCTCCTCCTGATTGCTAGCCGTATAACGCTCACCGCCGGAGAAATGGAGGCCCAAAGGTACAGCAACAAATTGATACACAAATGCCAACTCCCCCCCACTCAGGCGGCGCTGGCACTTGTGGTGGGAAACTCTGTGCACATCCACAGCCCCCTCAGACCCCCTTGCTTCCGCCTCCTCCGAGGGACCTCCCGAGTCCTCTTCTGCATACCCCGCCTGTGATACTCATCTCAACCCCACCTAGATATCGATATACAGCTACATGTGCAGCAATTAGCCAAATATACCCGGTGACGGTTAAACAGAGCTTATTTTGCATGACGTTGGGATCAAAATTCCCGGAAACAGTGCGTGGGCGAGGGGGGGTATGATTTCGATTGCTGTAGGTGGCGAGAGAATGATCGACTCACCAGAAGCAAATAAGCCCGAATATTCCCCCAGGTAGGGGTTAGGGTGACGGGAGAGGATGGGGAGGGAAGACGCTGCAGAGAAGACATGCTGGCAGAATAGGAAGAGGTGCTGCGTGTAGGTAGACAGTCTTGGTGACTGGGGCGTTTAGAACATTTCTTGTTGCCCAGAATATGGCAACATTTTCAGCTTTAGTCTCCGGTGACCCAAACCCTCCGTGTTCCATGTCAGGTGCCGTTTACTGATTGCGTGAGCTAGCTGCACTCATCTAGTTGGATGCAAATATTGGATTTATACCCTGAAAGACCGAACCAGACACACGATCTGCTGTAGGAGACGTTCCTTCTTCCCTAGAGAGTAGGGGTAATCAAAGGGGGGGTGGAGGCACATTTTAGAAGTTATTTTCGATGGTGGCGACAGAGGCCGGGAATATTGGAATGAGATCATTGCCTATCCATCAGGTAATTGAGTCTGTACTGTCAGCTGTGCATCACCGAGACCACTTGCACCGCATTCTTGCAGGAAAGGAAGCTCACAGCTCACAGACACATAGGTGGTGACCTGGTTCTTGGGTTTTAGTGGTTCGTTAATATTGGCAGGGGGTGAGGGACAGGTTAATGGATGAAGTGGGAGCGATCAAAAGAAAGAGAGATAGAATGATGGGGATTGAGGGATATTTAGGGGAGAAGTGGTTTTGTATGTTTATGATAACAGCAGAAGGCAGGCACTTGGAAGCTGGTTTCTTTGTTTTTTTGATACACGCCGCTCGCAGGTGCGATATCCTCAGAACCTTCCTCACAACCCAAGGATCCCACAACTGACACAAACAGCACCAGCACGAATCCTTCTATTGTCCCCGCCACCACTGCCGCCGCTGCTATCGTGGCAGTCGGTGGGGCAGGGGTACTGGTGTTTAAGCTGCTTTTTCTACACTGGAAATGTTATGCATGATTATCCCTCAGACCTATCTTGCATTAGCGTCATACAAGGGTGTTTTACGGTACTGTAAGTAAAGCCACGAAACATGTACAGCATAAAATGCGTGGTTTTAACGTAAAAAATCCTTGCGGGACGCTAATGCAAGATACAGTGGGGAACCACCCTCAGACATGCATTAGACATGGATGCCCATGCTCGGAATATGCAATAAGGGCCCTTCATATACCTCTGCATCCAACCTATAGGCCACCCTCAATAGCCCTCAGAAGGGATATAATCACCTTAATGTCGAGCCCTCTCCTCCGCAACGTGGTAGCCCTCTAAAGCTTCATTTTTGGGGGTTTATGCAACCTTATGCCTTGGACATCATTCGCGCTAGCAGGTTGACCTGAGACAAAAAAAGAAAAAAATAAGGGGCGTAGTAACTTTCCCAGGCACTGTACATTGGTTGTCTCACCAGCCCAAGGCTTATTAACTGGGTTTGGTCTCATAGGACTACGGAGTCAGCTTGATATTCCCGAGACAAGTCTAGCAACTAATGTCTACAGAAAAAGATCCCTCCTTGAATCCTCTCGGGTTCCGAAGGGCTCATCATGGCCCTCCTACTGGGCCGCATATGAGTGCTGAATATGGAAAAAGAAAAAAAAAATCTCCCAGGCCAAGCGGTTTCCCCTTCAGGTGCCATACACCGCAGCAAGCTTACCTACGGAATAACACCCTAAAACAAATCCGATTGACAGGAACGTGGCTGGGGTGCAGCGGACTGGGAACGGTTTTTGGGTGGCAGGGTTATAGTGGTTAAGGATTACTTATCAGCAGTACCTAGTACTTTTCAAAGACACGCCCCTTTCCTCAGGACGAGCGAGGCTACTTAGTACTGGAGGCCGATATCCCTTATCACAGTACTATTCCTCTACAGGACAAGGAGTGGTATGTTTCGTGTAGTCTGGTTGGGCTTTGTATGAGCCTCATCCGACAGTCCCGCTCACCCCCTGTGAGTCCCACGTCTCCAAACCATTTTCTTTCCCCTTTTCAGCGTATCGTGCAAGGGTCCAGTGACTAAGTCTTGCATTTTATTGGTCTCGTGTCAGCACTCGCTTCTCCGATTGCAATCATTGGTGCTAAGATGCGGGTAGTACCGACTGAAATTGCTTTGCGCAACCTTAAAAACGACCAGCTTACTGGGATGCATCTGTAGGTATCCCAAAACGTGGAGAATTCATTGTTACGTTACACCTATAAGGTGGTCACTCTTAAATCCATTCTTCCCCCCATGGGAAATACTTTTGTTGTCCAATCGCATGGATTAAAATTCTTCTCTACCTACTTGGTCTTCCCTTTAATAACCAATTCTTTGAATTCCTAGAAACTTGCAAATAACCACCCAACAACCCCCCATACTGGCCTGTCTCGACACGCAGCCTAAGGCTTCTACTGAATATGACGACAATTTCAGCAACCGTGAATTGGGTGAAGGATATTTGTTGGATGAATATGGTTTCGGGTATGGAACTCTCCGACTGCTTTGCAGCCGGGTACCTAGTACCCCCCCCCCTTCGCTCGTCGGCTTCTCTTGCTTGGTTCTCACCTGTGCTAACTCTTTCCTGCTTCATTTTCTCTAGTCGCGCAACAAAAAAACAAGGTCTACTATGTCGGCGGCTACAGCTACCTACGCTCCACATCCGCCCCCTCCCGCGGCGGTACCGCCCTAGCGAATTCGCACATTTACGCTGTCGACTTTTCCTCGGCGGTAGACCTCCAAAAGGACGACACATCCCTCTTTACCTCCGTCACGCGCCTCCCTGACCTTGTCCCGCGCATAAGCAAAGGCAACTTTCTCTGGCGCGAGTCGTCGCTAAACCTTTTCGGTGGCACCCAGACATACTTTCCCATCTTTCAATCTAACGGCTCATTCTCGCTTTCCGATCGAGTCAGCATCAATGACACTTTGTTCCGTCATGAGATTTCCGACGGAAACACATGGACTCGCAACACGTCATTCGACTATGGTGGCACGCAAACGTCGCCGATCGGTAGGACTGCAAAGGCGTTTGATGACCGTTCGGACGATGGCAAGGGGGTATTGTGGTTCTATGGCGGTGGGTATTGGCAGGATCCGGTCAAGGTTGGGATGGAGACCAAGGGGGCGAAGTTGGAATTGGTGGAGTTTGAGGATTTGTGGAGGATGCCGGGGGACTGTGATACAAAAAATGTAGTTGCGTGCAAGCTGGATACAAAAACGTCGGGGACTTCAACCGCACCAAGGGGGTATTTGCAGGGTACGATGGTGTGGGTGGATAATGGTTCAAAGGGCTGGCTGGTGCTGTTTGGGGGTACTTTTCGTGGGGATCTGGTACGTACCTGCTCTTTTTGTTGTATTTCTCCAGAAAAGAAACAGCCTTGCCTACGTCTTGGACTCTACGGAATGTATCATGTCAATGTGGGACGTCATCACCCCGACCCTAGGGCACTTACCAGTGACCATGGCCCACGGAAGTTACTTTCAATTATGGGGAATGTCATGTGGTGAGATTGGTTTGTTCACATATCTATAGGTCTCGATGCGAAATGTCCACGTCTATGACATTGCGTCATCAACTTGGTTCACGCAAGCTACCACTGCCGAGTCAGACACCTTCCCTGGAGACCGAATCGAAGCCTGTGCCGTCGTCGCCACCGCCCCCGACAAGTCCAGCTACAACATCTACCTTCATGGGGGATACACGGGACCAACCAACAACCAGACTGTTAGCGGTGGACTCTGGATCCTCACTCTCCCCACGTTCCACTGGATCCGGAGCCCTGTGGGCAAGGAGAATACCAAGGCCGAACATACCTGTGCCAAGATTCACGACAAATTTATGGTTGTACACAGGGGAGTGGGGGTTCTGGGGGATTCAAATTGTGACGAGCAAGCGGGGCTAAAGATTGTGGATTTGGTGTCACTGGAGTGGGTCACGAAAATGGATGTGAGCGGAGGGGATGTGGTGTATCAGGTGCCACAGCTGGTGTCGAAAGCTATTGGGGGGAAGTGAGTTCAGGCATATGCAAATATCTCAGTACTTGTCCGTATCTGACATTTAATTCATCTAGCGGCACTGGAGGCGCAATGTACAACTCTCCACAAGACGGCTTTACCGACAGCGGCCTCTCTTCCATCTTCAACCTCTCCTCCACCTCTCCCTTTATCCCGGGTGTTAACCCCTCCAACACCACAGCCATACCAACCTCCTCCCCCTCCTCCGACCCCGCCCCTTCGTCCGTGCCTAAAATCGTGGGTGGCGTCCTCGGCGGCCTAATATTTCTAATCATTATCCTCTCCGGCATCCTGCTGCTCCTCCGCCGGCGCCGCAAACAACTAGAACCAAGTGTCCCACCCGGGGAGCTTTCTGCCACTCCTGGGGGGATGGCGGAGATACAAAGTCAGGATGCGGCTGCGATGGAGCTACCTGGTGGATATTGGGCCGCGGAGCTACCTAGTGCTTATGGGAACGCAGGAGATCGGAAGGAGGAGAAGAAGGATGCGCCAGCGCCAGAGGCTGGGCAATATTATGCGCCGGTGCAGACGGGCCCTACTACTGAAGTATAAGCTGCTCTACGAAGTTAGTATGCGATTTTCGTGGCGGGGGAAGGGCTTCAGCGGGGATATTTCTAGGGAAAGTCGTACTTGGTTCGTGAGTTGAGGGGGGGCTTAACGAGAACGTACCCCAAGGATGCGCAACTCCTGTCGGGAGGGCGTGGCGGGGTGGGGGAGTGGGTATATCGGGAGAAAATAATTTCCATGGCAAATAGGCAAAATATGTGGAGCATATTAATCATAATTCAGATGGAGAGGGTATATTGGTTGGGATCCAAGGAGGAGGCATGATACTTGAAACAATCTCAAACTACATAATGTAACTGGGTTCATACCAGAATGTGCTTTGTTCATTTTTCTTTCTTCTATTTCTTGTATTTACTTTTTGGTCTTTTCCTTTCACATTAATTGGATTTTAGTTATTTTTTTCTCCTTTCTTCACCTTGCTGTATATGTGTATGTGTGTATATATATACGTGTGTAACAGAACAAAAAAATATATTCATGTATATGTTAAGACATATCATTTCCGTTTGAGGTTTTCATCTTCATCAGAGCGCCTTTGTCACTACCCTTGTCACTAGCGCGGGGAACTGAAGCAATTTGTCGCTGCTGCATAACATTCCACAATTAAGCCCTCCTCCAAATTCACCCATTCCTCCTGCTCCCATAGCTCCGCTGGAACTATATAATCGGGAAAGCACAGCGTGCAGTTCACTCTTGGATCGCCCAACCACTAGGGCCCTTACCTATTAGGATATCAATTGAACAAGCCGCTGGGTGGTGTTGTACCTCTCCATACTGTAGCCTCCGACGGTATTCTGTGCAAGTAGCACATTGCTGTCTCTGACGCTTTTGGGCAAATGTGGAACACCGCAGACCAAATGCATCCTCCCCAGTCTTTGAAGGGCTGCAAGCGAACGCATCAGGGGATTCGTTGACGCAAATGTTTTTGAGTTTCCGTTGAGATGTGTAAACTGCACATACTTGTATAAGGTGTTTCATTTCTTCTAGATGTCTAGCTATGTAGGTACCGCATAACCTAAAATCTATATCTGTGCTCGAGATGCATAGACCTTTTTTTTGGATTGAAATTTCGTTTGATAGGGTTGGCTGGATTCATGCGTAATAAATGGCAGTAGGAGGATCCCTATTTTATTTATGAACCCCCCGCCGACTTTTCCAGAAGTCGCTTGGGAGAGGGTCTGTCATTTCTATAGGCAACACTGGCACCTTACATTCGGGGGGTTTTGTTCAAGACCTCATGGCGATTCCGGTATAGTTCCGAAACATTGGTTTCCCAGCTGGAGCATTATCGGCAAACGGCCAGTGTCACCAAATCTAAACACCAGGGGGACGGAGTTACCCTCATTCAGCTAGTATCTATGCAGGAAGGGGATGCATGTCACGTACGCACACAGTGCCGAAAAACCCCATTTCTTGCCACGCTGGGAGAGAAATCGAATAATCACGTTGGAATATAGATATATATATTCCCCCCCGCTCCGTTAAGCAGTCACGGTGGAGATGTTAAGCAAAACACTTTGCGAATATTTAGGATTGATGAGTTCTCAAGAAATATGTTCTCATTTAACTTTAGTTCACACTTTGAAAGCTGGGATGCTCTGTGTATGTAGTTCTAACGATTTGCCTTTTCGAGAGGAATCGCAAACAGTCTCGATCGGACTACCCTTCCTGCAACTTTTTGCAATTGCCAACATCTCCCTTTCCACTTCTGCACTGCGCAAAGTGGTGGGGTGCTCAGTTGGGCGTCGTCTGGACAGTCTCCGTTTTGAGGTGCCGGAGCACTGTTGGAGATGTTGTATGTATCCGCATGCGGGGAAGTTCAAGAATAATGGTTGAGCGTGATGGAGTGTTTAAATTCAATAGCCGGACCCTGTTATATAGTGCTAGTATAAGAGAGTAATCGCGAATAGGACGGTGGGGATTGTATTGTAGATGTATGGTAGTTTGTTTTATAAACCACAGATGGGCCAAGGCGTATTACTGCTCGGATAATACAAGGGGAAATCCAGGGGAGTTTGGCTGTAAGATATGTGAATAGATGAAGGCTATGAGCGCTTTGATGAGCGTAAATAATTGCTTCCACTTGGTATTTACGGTCTAGGCACAACGCGCATGCAATTGCATACAATATCTGTCTGTAGAATGACTGGCCCGAACGGGTAGCTTTAACCGGGGGTGTAGATGAGGCCAGCATATCCCGCAAATGAAGCGACCTTTGAAACCCTGAAAAGGGGGGGGTATAGAGCTATTGGAGACCTCTCCGTAGGTGTAGAAAATACCCTAGAGGGTGGTAATACAACGGATTGAAGGGTGGTGGGGTTTGAGGGTAAAATAAATCAGGCTGACCTAACTTATTCAATTAGTACCTTCAGAATTGCGCATTTTCGCTGATTTGTGCCTCTAGTTGATAGTCTACCATTTTACCATTTAGAAGCCTCCTCCTTCAATACTCATTTGATATAGATATAGATGCTAGGTAACCACCTCCTAGTGATCACAGGTTTACTTGCCTGATATTTGGCCTATAGTGGTGGAGAGAAGTGAGGGGGGGTCATCGGGGGGGGGGCGCCGTCCTGAAAGGGTGGTTATTGGGCATTTGGTTGACTTTAGTGGGATGTGAGAGCAACCATGTTGTAGAGCGTAATCGATTCCATAGATCTCAATTCGGCCATTATAACTTCTGACTACTATGCTCCCATGATATTGCTTGAGGAGGTGAGTAACAGGGGTGTTTTGGAGGCGTGCATTGTTAGGTAGCCAATGGTACAATCCCTACGCAAAAGTTCTTGGTGAAACATTAATTTGAGCCTCACACTCGGCCTTTCCGCAACACTTCAATACCTCAGCTTTCTTGAATAACCCAACAACCATATATCGCTGCTGTCCGAAATTACAAATAAGCTGAATACAAGTACCAAAGAAATAGTATCTACGATTACAACTAGATTTAAGGGGAATTGGGCATGGAATAAAGGGTGGGGGTGTATCTAGCAGTGCTCGTACCAGCCCTCCGCTGCAATTAAAGCTAGCATCATGTCATGGCTACTTCTCCACAATGACTTATATACATACTCCAGAATTATTTCCAGGCATCAAACAGGATCTCAGCAGGTCTAGAATGAACTGCATCTGGCCTCCCAGATATGTTGTCAATAATAATAAGATACTTTGCAAGAAGGTACCTTGTAAAGTGAATCTATACCTAAGTATTTGTCGCTCACGTGATATTCACTAAAAAGTTCATTAGTTTTACCCACCATGGCAAATTACTCACTATACTGCTCTCACACCGTGAGCATCAACTCACATAACTCACTCAATGTCCACCCCTTTTACTCACCTGTAGTTACCTCGGATCGGCCGATCCCCGCGATTTTGGCATATGCATCTGCAGAATTAACCAACGGTGTTTTAAATGGCGGAGTAGTTGGCCTCGTTGCACTGTTCGGCTGAAGCCACCCCCTCAAGAGCCTGAATAATATGCGAAAGGCAGGCCTTACTCGGCTGGAAAATGAATCCCGGTGGTATTCTTGCCACAGGTGTATAGTATGGAATTGTGATATATGCAATCCATAGCCAATTGCTCCAGGGTGCGTCAACACGGAACTCATGCGGCTCAAGCTCCCAGATCGACCATCGGCCATGGTCACGAATTTACGATAGATCCTTGAGATAGAATATAATTGGACAAGGCTATAGGGTGCTAATTCTGGGGCAGTGCGCTGTGCTCGGGTGGGTGCCCTTGGGAGAGCCCGGGAAAGAAGGCATAATGCCAGAAATTTATATATATGCTGTGAGTATCGCTTTTAGGACTTCCTAGATGATCAACTCAAATCATATTCACATAGAAACAGACATGCCTTGTGCTTGCAAAGGTTTCGGAGGTATCAACCGCTTCACTCTGTTACTTCTCATCATTCTTCAACTTGCCCTTTTCACAACATCAATTTCATGCGTACCACTACTGGTATCCAAGAACTCCACTCAAGATCATGCTACATTCATCGAACCTACTTACGTCGCTTCCCCCCTTACTCGTGGTACTTTCGATCTTCTCTGGTCGTGCCTCGTCACTTATGGCATTTGTATCTCGACCGCCACGCACAAGGACGTCTTACCTTGGGCTCGCCTACCACATCGTCTGTTTTACAAGATGCTCTGGGTACTCTCTGCCTTCTTGCTCCCCGAATTTGTGTTCATCATTGCTTTAAGCCAGCTAAGGCAGGCCATGGATATACGAGATCACTGGAAAAAGAGGTTTCCTGATACGCTGGGGTTACCAGGTGCTTTCTTTGTCTTAATGGGCGGTTATACAGTAAGCCGCGCACGAGATTTGGTCAACAATGGTGGGGAGGTGGAGGACAGTCCAACGACGTTGGTGACCTTGACACCCAGCGGCTTCAAGAGATTGGTGGATAATTTAGGGACATGGCAAGCGGAGGTGGGCACGCCTTCATCAAAGCCGAATATAACCAGGCGAGGGTGGAATAGTCTACAAAAATTCATCGGGAGAGGTGGAGATAGATCGCAGAACGAAAAATCAGCAAAGGCAACGGCAGCTGCAGCAGAGGCGGGAAAGAAAGAAAATATGGTGGACCTCGTATCACGATTATCGGTCAATCCCTTCCGGCGTGAGGAAATTGAAGATAAGGGTAAAGCGGACAGTTTATCAAAAGTCATTGTGAGCTGCCAGGCTCTCTGGTTCCTCGCACAATGCATGTCCCGCAAGCTAAGTAGTATGCCGGTTACGTTAACTGAGCTACATGTGGTGATCAGCATTGTGTATGCAGCGATCACATATGCTTGTTGGTGGTATAAGCCCTTGGATGTTGACAGGCCAATCTCAATTACTCTAGATGATCAATTATGGGAGCTTCTGGCGCCCTCTGTCCGAGCCGGTATTGATCTCGATTCACCGCGAACACCCTCACCCCCGGAGGGCGCTCTTTGTGCTGCTCCTGAAAGTTATTGCGACACTACTTCTAATGATGCCGGGAGCACTCTGCTGAGACCGCCTGCGCAGTCCCTGAGACGAGAATCCGGAGAAGCTTCCGATGGGTTTCTAAGACCTGATCGTGCACGGGATGAAGTTTCGGAAAGGTCCATACAGGCCCAGTCCTCTGTCAATGAGACAAGCTCACTGATAAGTCGCCCAGAAGTATTGGAAGTGCGGAAAGAGATAACGCAGCTACAACACACCGAAGGATATTCCCCCGACATGCCGCTTGTCATTGAATCATCAGAGTGGAATACTCACTTACTAATTTACCGCATGTGGCATGCCATGATGGGAAGTTTCCGTCACAATACCATTAATCACAAGCACCTTTCCGAACTCGCTGGCATGGGCCTCAGTACTATCAACGGTTTGCTGCATGGACTAGCTTGGTCCTCTCATTTTCCAACAGCAACTGAGTCACTTCTTTGGAAATTATCCTGCTTCGGGTTGTTCGTTTTTCCTTTCGTTACCTATGTTTGCTCCTTGCATGGTGACTGTATTGGGGCTGCTATATATGAGGTTTGGAAACTGAGGTTTTTGGGAAACGATAGTCCCCCGCAGAATGGGATGAAATGGTTCCTCACAGCTAGGGTGAACTGTGCATTGAGGCTTCAACGTGAGGATATGGCTAAGAGGGCTAAGAGGGGCCGTGCCACAGATCTGAAGAACCCTGGGTGGGCCTGGCTGTTGACAGTTGACATGACACTGTATATGGCTTTTTTTTATATCATTTGCATGCCCTATTTAGCTGTGGAGGCATTCATATGTATCAGAAGCCTGCCCAAGGGATCTTACGATCTGCCTGCATGGGCAGATATACTGCCACATATATGAAGTGGCACAGGCATTTCCTCCCACGGTATTAGTTACACGTGTCAATATTGTTGCTGCTTTTGAAATTTCATATCTTTTCCGAATTTCCAACATAATTCAGTGAAATAAAAATATCCAGCCAGTGGTTATGCCCGCTGTTGAAATTTACCTGTTGCGGATCCAAAATACCCCCGGGATACTTGGGGCATCAGTATGGATAGAAATGAGTATTGACGAGGTGAAACGAAAAAGAAATTTTACCACCTACATTGTGGAGGAATAAAATTAAGTAAGATGGCAATTGGCCTGTCGACCCGGATCCTAAACAAGGGGTGTGCAGTAAACTCTCGGTACAAGCATATACCCGGACCGATATGCCTATAACTAGTATATGATTCTATTTAGGGTGCACGTGTACAGCAACACCAATTGGTCCCGCCACTGCTTCGTCACCGACACCCCACTGCCACCCAACGACTGCAGCGACATCACCATCACTTCCTTTTACTATACTACTCTATCAGACCCCCGCAAAGTTAATCCTCACCCCGATGATCCGAACTCCAACAACCTAAACCCCCACAGCAAGAATGAATAACATCACAAGAAATCAACAGAGATGAAGTCCGGCACCGGAGCGCAATGTACACGGTTTAAACACTTTTTGTCGACGATGGGATGGGAAGGTGGTATGTACATACGCTGGGGTAGCCTCTGTAGGGGTTGATTGATCATGAGGTTACGGCGACAGGGACTGAGTTACCGGCTGTGTCGAGTGGAAGGGGCAATGGGGAGGGAAGAGGAGGTGAGGGAGAAGGTGGGGGGGAGGGAGGTGGTGGTGGTGGTGGTGGGGATATAGAGGAGTTGGAGAGATTCAAGACGGCGGATGCCTAGGGAAGCATGGACAGGTACAGGTTTAAGGAAGGCACTTGTGTCGAACCGATCCCTGCCTCCGAATTCGTCAACCACCCCAACCCCACTAGCACCAAGCAAACTACAACTCCACGTGCATCTGTGCATCAACTCCTCCATCATCAACAACTCCTCCATTATCATCAACTCCTCCATCATCATCATCAGCTCCTATATCATCATCAGCTCCTCCATTATCATCAATACCATCAGTCTTTCCCTCCCTACCACCAGCACCCCGCCTAAAACCCCCCCACCATGACAAGTACCCCAACCACGCACCCCCCCCCCCTCCATAACCACAAACTCCGCCTCCTCCCCTCAGCTAATAAGAGGCTCCCACCACCTCCGCACACCGATATCCAAAGGACCATATATCCCTGTCCTCCCCACATGTAGATATTCACTAAGTAATGTACCACATAGAAATTACCCCACATACAGGAATGGACGTTGTGGGTGTATCTGGGTCGATCTCTGGGATTGTGGATAGGGACAACAAGGGGAAGGAGAGAAACAGGGGGGAAGGTATAATTGACAGTATATATGGAGTAGGTATTTGAATTTTGCACACTCCTCCGTTCGCGCCCCCCTCCTCGCTATTATCTCCCTCAGTATCACATTTCCGTTCATCAGCAATAAGTCGTCCCTCCTCCTCCTACCCCAAAGCCCGCGCCGGCTCCGTCGGGGGTGATGAGGGAGTAATGCAGATGCATCTGGAGATGGGGGCTGTCGTTATGGGGATGCAGAGAGTGGGGGGGAGGGTGCTGGGGTTTTGGGAGCATAGTAGGGAGGGATTGGTGTGGACGGAAGGTGCATGTGGGAGTGACGGGGGCCGAGGAGGCGGAGATGGTGATGTGTTGATGGTGATGTAATGTTGGTGATGGATGGGGAGCGGGAGTTGTGAGATTTGAGTAGGGATGAGCTCAAATTAACGGGGGTCGTTCTTCAGTCTGATTGGAACTCGTTTTTCAGGCTTGGACAATTAGTTATTCCTTGGCGTGGGAATTTGGTGGATTCGGGGTGTAGGTACCAGACATTCTTTAATGCGCATGAATACTGCAGCAGCTATCTTGGGTTCGCTAGGATACACCAGAAGCAGTCCTAAATCTACGATGAATACGAATTTCGAGGCGGCTAATGCTCCTGGGTTTGAGTGAAAGTCCTACACCGAATAGTCAAGAAAGCTAAGAGAGGAGTGTGGTATACCCGACAGGGTGTGTGCCTCGTAAAAGTGATTCTGCAGAGGAGAAGGATGGGAAGGGAGGAATGGACACTGTTCCATATTACGCCCGACAAGTGTATTGAGCCACGGAGGTAAAGCAAAGTACGAGCGTGTAGAACGTGTGGAACTTGAGGGATTTGAGTTAGCATGAACCAAGTGATGTTAGAATGCAGTGCATGTCATTCCGCCCATACCTGGCTATACTGTCATTACCTTGCAACCCGCCTTGAGCCTATTCACCTAGCCTCTTACGTTCAGTTGCATGTGCTACCATGTGCACATTCACGTGAATGTCTCGTTCATGTATATATAGCTCCTGTATTGCCTGCTACTTCTGTATAATTCACATCACATCAGTTCACTCCATTACAGTAGCTAGATCAATACAAGCTTCTACCTCTTCTCTCATATAGCACGTCCTTCACTGGATTCACGACTCACCGCTCGCCTCATTCGAACAAGTGATAAATGTTCCACTAAGCGAGTGACATTTCAGATAAGTCCGTGTTATTCCAGTGGCGTTTCCTCAATGGTTAACTAGAGTTATCCGGCTGATGGTTAATCAGAAATATCGCTTGTGCAGTTGTTAACTCTTGGTTGGTTCCAAGGCAGGTCTTGCAGAATTGCACCACCAAGGCTTCTGGCCGTCATGCATCGTGCAGAGTGTCGAAGCGACCAGTTGTAGTGCTAACCAGATTTATTCATTTGCAACCCCAATCGGATAAGCGAAAGCAACAATGCCAAAGTCTCACGGCACCAAAGGATAGGTAGTACTCCGCTGCGTTCTGTTTTGTTTTGCTGCCGTGTCCTCGCTGCTTGACTCTGCCTCCACGCGGATGTGCAGATCCGTACGGTAACATTCTAAAGTAGGCGGGGCTGCTAGTATGTTTGATAAACATCTTAAACTAGAAAAGCCTAGGTATGAAATCATTGAAGTTCAGTTCATGTGATATTTCACTCGTTTGTAGTACGTTGGGGGAATAGATAAAATGTTCTGACCCATTCAGCAATGCGGCCCAGTGAGCAATGGGCCCAGCCCATTCACCAAGCTGCATAATATTCTAGTATTATTACTTCATACGAAACTATAGAATAATTAAGCCAGGCATCACCAAACAAGTAGAGGTATGAAAAATGTAAATAAAATATAACAAATAAAATGCTAGAAATCAAGTCCTTTTCCGCAACACCATAGAATGCAATGTACTATCTAAATCAGAGGCCCTGGCAGAAGCTGAATGCGAAATAGAAGAAAGATGTGAAGGACGGCGCTTGCGAATAATATCAGGAGTGGAGCTTGCTACTGACGAAGTATGTACAGTTGTGGGAAAATCAGACCTAGACGAAGAGGGAAGCGCAGAGGAACTAGCAGAAGAAGGTAATGATATAGACACTGGAGAACCAGCCAGTGGAGAAAGAGAAAATGGAGAATTTGCAGAGGAACTGGCAGAAGAAGGTAATTCTTCTTACGCAACATCTTGCACGACAGAAGTAGACATAATGACTAGTCCGGCTGGGGATGCACAAGTACCTGTAGAAGAGGTTATTGATGTGGGTCAGCACAGGAGATTGTAGAACTTAATGTGAGAATTGAATGGCTTATGATATGAAGCTATGCGAAGAAGCATCTATATTGTCGAATCGGCTGGGGGGGCTCAACCAGCAATCCATATGATTGCCGATTGGGCAGGGCAGCCCAACCAGCAATCCACACCATTGCCGAATGGATGGGTGGCCCAATCAGCAATTAACATAATGCCGAATGGCCTAATTGCTAAATACCTAGGTCTGGCAGAAGCAGCAATTTTGATGATTTTCAGCAATTTGGTATGTGCTAATATTCTATACTCTAGTAACGTATATTTTCATTGCGGCTACTGCTTACAGACGCCTTAGAAACCTGACTTTCCGCATTAGCTATGACTTCCAGCTTCTCGACTCGGTCTTACAGTCTGCGGTATACATTATAATTCGACTTCCTTCAACAGATTTCCCAAGTGTTTTGATTCAGCGTGTTAGGTACTAGGTGGCTTAAACTTGTGTGGGAGTTTTAATGAGCCACGTATATAATAAATGAGAGTGCCACTCCTGCTCAGCCAACAGTCCAACAGAGTTATGCCACAGCGATTTTGAAACGCAATAAGGGATCGGCGAGCATCCAGAACCCCATGCAGGCCTGAACACCTAATGGGATGGAAACACAGTCTAGTCATGCAGTGAATACGAGTATACAGCTAATATCTGGACATACATGGAGGCTGAAGTCTGTCACACTGGAATCGATATATTATTGCGGGATAAACTGATTCTCGGAGGAAATTGAAGTCAGAACTAAAAACGAACCGAGCAACTATCGATATTTTTACACAACTTACGGGATCTACTGAGAACTACATCAATCGAACTCTTGATCCCAGATGCCGCGTAAAAGAATGGAACCTCGGTCAGTACGTCACATGAGCTCCACGTTTAATCGCAATAATAGATCTTCTCCCTCACGCTCCGCAGATCAATTCCCAAGGACCTCTTTCTAAATCCGCGGGGCACGGTACCTTGCCGCCCCCGCACCTTCTTCCCCTGATCCGAACAGGGATATCCAAGCAGGCATTCATGTCACGATTGAAGAATTAAAAACGCACAACAGGCCTTACAGGACAAGAAATGGTATTACACTGACCGACATGGGAGGCAAATCGACGTTGGAGAACGGATGCGGAGAATTTTGAGAAGTGTGGAAGAGTGTGCGAAAATGGTTGATGTTGCCATCCAGCACCATCCGGAGATTTCAGCGCTTGTGTGGGCTGGCGCGAGATTTATTTTGATGGTGTCATATATCCGGGGATGTTGTAACATATATATTGACACTTCTGATACCTCTTCAACAGGGTTCAATTTATACATAGATAGTTTGGAAGCCGCTATCGTTGAGAAGATGGCAACCTGCGAGTTTTATGCACACATATATGACGAAGGCCTCCGAGTACGATTGGCGAATTCCACGACAACAAAGGCATTTGATGGTACTCTCGATGCCGCTCTGAAGAACCTATATGAAGTCGTTCAAGCGTTTTTGAACTAAGCGAAAGAATATTTTGACCTGGGAAATAGTGATATACTACTTAGTCAAACCTCCAGATGCTGTTGCTAATGGGTGCTGATGGGTTGTGTATACAGTGCGAAAGAAGATTGTGAACCACTTGAAGTCATTTTCGGTCACAATGCAACCTCTAATTCACGACATTTCGGGCAAGGAACAGATAGCTGAATAGTATGGGGGAATGGCTACGATGGGAAGAATCAAAGGGTTGTCTCAACATCGTCGGGTCGTAGGACAACATCTGATCAAGCTTTAGGGGATTCAAGCAAGCTCTAGCAAGTTCGTGAACACCCTTCATCCCGACGATTGTTATTACCTGTCCATGCTCGAACTGATCGAGGGGCCGCAAGGTCACATCTGGTTCCCACCTGACCGACAACATAATACTGCTTTAAACATGGTGACGGATGAGCTTCGCGCTGCTGTTGCAGCCATGGACACAGGCGCGAATGGCCTAGGCGCCAAAGGTATCTCGAGCTCGGCTGGCGCTGGCAATCCGAATACACCTGACCGAGGTGCCAATCATGTAGCCATTAACATTGACACCATTGCCAGTACTACATAGACAACATGGCACATCATCACCCGAACTGAACTATACGCTTCCTAGCTCAAATCCCTATGGTGGACACTTCACGTTCCTTTAACATAGCAACCCCGATTTGAGGTGAGAGGGCTGTGGGCTCCGAGGCGGTTTCTGAGCCTGTGTATATCGCTGAAACCTTGGCAAGGCTGTTTGTCATAGCCTGGCAGTCAGGATTGAGGATTGAGGCAAGTGGTTATAGTTCCTGCAATTCACGTTTGTTTTTAGAAGTGCAATTAGTCATGGATGGAAATGTTTTATACCCGAGGGGGGTGTGGATGTTGCCGTTTTTCACTGTGAAGATACTGTACACATTCAGGAAAAGTGCGTATGGTACTATAGCAGAGGTGTCCGTACATTTCATGCAAATCCTTCATGGTGCTAACATTGCTAATCCTTTCTTAATGTTAATCTACATTAATCTACGGTCCAGCGGCAGTCCAGGTATCTTCGCAGCGACATCAGGGCACGTCCTGATGGAAGACCCCCCCCGTTTGTGACTCAACAGCCCTTTTTAGATTTATGTGTACATAGGTCATGGGGCTACCATATCCAGGGCTCAGTACCTGGGATAGCTTTCGAACCATAATAAGTACTAGCAAACCTGTGACTCGGGCAAGTATCCTACTACCTTGGGTCCCGATTACCCAATTCCGCCGAATATGAAAAATAATCAAGAAGGAAGCAGAACATTAAAGAAAAAAGGAGAAGACGTGAATCATACCATCATGACTGCTGGAAGCGCTCTTTTTATTCCTATTTTTATGAATCATGACTCATATCCAGGCTATCTAACCTATGACGAGGCAGCGCATCCCTAGATCTGGGCTCTGGTGATTATCCAACCACTGGGCCGCTCGCTGCCCTGATATGTCTCCTAGAATCGGCATCGGCACATGTCCATCCTTCCTCTATGCATCTCCGATTTCAACTCTTCAAACTGCTCCCTGACTCCATTCACATCCACCTCCATCCACAACCCCTCCATCCACACCCACCTCCATCCACATCCCCTCCACACCCACTTCCATCCACATCCACTTCTATCCCTTCTATCTTATTCCTCTTCTCACTTTTCTAGCCCCATCCCGGCAAATCCTACAGCCGACGGCTTATTCCCA
>Ga0307511_10002028_pt1 | contig 21241 bp, 17 predicted proteins | sample 13_EM_MG_FD_200266 | JGI IMG/M metagenome (GOLD analysis project Ga0307511, IMG submission 200266) | Populus trichocarpa ectomycorrhiza microbial communities from riparian zone in the Pacific Northwest, United States - 13_EM | ecosystem: Host-associated > Plants > Roots > Unclassified | place...
TTGTGCTCAATCTGGTTAGCGGTCAACTCATTGTGATACATGTCATTCATGTTTCACTGGGTGCCGATCGCTGCATAAAAAGGAGTGCGCGGAAACTTTCCCCCCAGGCACTGTATGTTACCACCTGAGCCTGTACCCGAGTCAGATCCTATTGTATTCACTCTCCGCTCCGACACAGAAGAGCTTGAATAGCATTAATTTTTATCTCTTTTCCTGTATTTTTAACTGTCGTGTACATACCAGGCCGGCGTTCCGACCACTAATCTGATATGTCACTGCAGCCACACGCTCTGATCACCCATTTCTAAACTACTTTTCGCTAGTATTCACCCTGACAGAAAATTAGACGCTGGCGAATAACTCGAGTTACTACAGATACGGTAGTCTGCTTACTGTAATAGCCTGAGGTAGTCTGTTTGCACTAAGTGGAAGTGCAAGAATCCCAGAGGTATAGAATCTAACAGGCTGGGATTGATCAACTTAGTCACGATCCGGCCCTCTTTGGGGAGGATCTTCAAGATGTCATGCCTTCAGAACGGTCCTCGAGACTAATATCGTGAATGCAATGTACGAGAAACCAGACTATGTACGAGGTAGTCAATTACCGGTACCGGTTCTTGGTCTTAATTAAGCTACAGTGAAGTCTCGATATTAGCAACCCCGGTACCGGGAAAACTGGTGAATAAGACTCCTTGTCAGTATCTGAATCATAACTATAGAATAAGTCAAAATCCAAGCCAAGGACGCCAATCTGCCCACAAGTAGTAACGCTGCTACCACAAAAGGGAAAGAACAAAGATACAGACAAGGAGTCTTATTCACCAGTTTTCCCGGTGTAATCAACCTCTCGTTATAATAAACGAGCCGAATATGTGTACTGAGTATATAAATAAATAAAAACGTTATAATAAACTCTGCTGGAATTTGTGTAGGAAATTTAAATATTGGCTTAGTAATCGATACCAATCTGGCCCCAAAACGTTTTTTTCCCCTTTTCTTGTGGCTTTATATCGTGGGATGATAGGGTTCATTTCCTTTCTCTCTGTCGGTCATGCAGATTAACCTGTACGTACGTACCTTAAAACCCGGGTTTCCTGGTAGCTCACACCGATGGATATGCATACGAGTACTGAGTTTTATAAAATAAAATAAAATTGGTCTGAGACATACTTCAGGGTAACCCACACTGGAGCTAGTGCTCTAATGTGTTACACATTGTTTAGAGTGAATAAGAGAGCCAGCATTGTGCCACCCAACCGCCAGCAGTGTTACAGTCTAGAGGGGATTATCAGAAAACAAGAAACAAAGGCAGAGGGTAAAACGTATGAGGTCCAGATTTAAACTGGAGATATATATTGGGGCTCTTTACGAGATGCAAGACTGTGGTGTTTTTTCATAAGTACTTATTATCGACTTTCTCTATTTGCGGTAAGTTCCAAAGGCGCCGCTAGCAAGGCGAAAAGACGATAATCGTGACTCTGTAGTGGAAGGTCCCAAAATTGACTAACTCTAAAATCCTTGGTTTCAGGGTAATCCTCATACATTAATAATTCAATTTAAGGTAACGGAAGCAGTAGAAAGCCAGAAACATAACCCCACTGATCTTGCAGACGAAACTGTCGTCCCTCCGCCAGGCGTACTCACTACCTCCTCCCCGATACCCGGCACGTCCCCAAAATTCTGACCTCTACCATTATACCACTTTCTACATGCCACGGAAAGAAGAAAGAAAGAAATAATGGTAGTGCATATAAAAATCCCATACCCCAACGGCCTTATAGCACCAGCTATATCGAAACCTCCACACCAGCACTACTAAGATGTGGCGGGCGGCAGATTAACTTGCCTAATTCTTGAATCCACTTGGGTTTCTGGGTGGCTTGTCATACGTCCCCCACACAAGTTCTGAGTTTATAAAAAATTAAATAAAGCTGGTATGTGAACCCACAATGTCCATATCACTCCTTATCTAAATAATATGCCCTCCCCGAGATGCAGATTCAGTACTCTCGCATATAGGAAACAATGCTGAAATATACCGTGGCCCATCGGCATTTTTTAGCGCTAGAGAAAGCTGTAAGCAGACCCTTCAAATAGGTATATGTTTCCAGAGTTCAAATAGGCTTCGATATATCCACTGCGGAACTGAAGCTGATCTATTTTTTCGTCAGTGCGAAGCACACCAAGCTTACGGGACTTCCTATACTGTTGCCCCAGCTCAGTCATCGCTATTCCCCCTAGAACAATCCATAGGCTGTGCCCCTCCACAGCGGGAGGAGAGACTCTCCTCTTGCGAGGCGTAGCTAAGTAATACTCTTCATAGGAGCCCAAGCCTTGAATAGTGATGTCTCCCTCGTGGCTGACAAAAAAATTATATTGTAGACCTAAACGGGTAGAGGCCTGGTAGTCCAGCTCCGCGACATGGTCCAGATAAGCGACTTCAGTAAAGCATACTTCCAGGTAAATAGCTCTCCCCTGCGCTCTTGGGTCTCTATCAGGAGCGGGGCTTTTGGGGCGGAGCCTATCTTTATCGTATAGGTCAACGTTGTGGATAAAGCTTGGGCAACATGTAAGCAGACTATCCCAGCTAGGGACCCACCGGGGCTGGTCAATGATTGGGCAATTAATGAAAATTTCCTCAAGATACTTCGCAGGCATAGCGCTCAAACATCGGTCCCAAGCCGTGGCGATTGGTTCATTGCCGAAGTAGACGGGTAATTGCTTGAATCGAAGGATGAAACTGAGACCGGCAATTTTGTCCATAGCATTCATGGTATGCCTAGTTCCCATCTCGTGGGCAAGAGAAATCACACTTTTTCCGCCAGCAGCCGCTTCCACCTCTTCAAGGAACTCGCGAAGTCGTTTAGTCACTCCTCCTCTTGTTCCTTTAGCATTTTTGTAGTTTCCAATGACGTCCCTTACCCCTCCAGGAACAGAGTTTGGTACAGCCTCCTGCAACGTCCAGGCGCGATTCAGCCAGTGTGTGGGATCATTGAAGTTGGAGCCCTGAAACCTTCGCCCCAGCCCATTGAAGTAACGTATTACCCCGTGTGCTTGTAGATATATATTTCCGATTGTTGGAACGTCTATTCTAAGTTCTGCGCCTCGTATTACACCGGACGCATAGTCTTTGTCCAGATACAGTGCTTGTAGCCAGTTCCCTCTGTTCCCTCTGATCCCTGCCTCTGATGGCTGATTAGGTACTGCTAGCGTATCTTCCTGCCGCAAACATAATACATCAAGCCAGCAGTACCTCACTTCAGGATATAATGCTTTCACTTCCGCACGAATATTTTCAAGGTCAACCCCTCTGGGCAGTGGGACTGGCCAAGCATGATGATTGATGGGGGTATAACAAGAGATCCTATCGTTGCTTGGAACCCAGCTATGAGAAATTGCAACAAATTGGATTCCAGGGGTTGAATTGTGCCACTCGTCTGGCATATGCTTGTTCAAAAGGTAATAAGGAATCACACGATTGTAGTAGAAGTCCCAAACTCTGCGTGGGCCCACACTATATGGATCTGTGATCAGAACCTCATCCACGACGTGTGATTCTCGTTCTGTTTGGAATTGCATAGCTTTGGATTGAAGGTGGGATAATGTTAGCCCTAGGATGTGACAGTCCAACCAATGGTAGATAATTGTGCATATCATGCCCAAATTCAGTTCGTCAAATAGTGTTCCATCAACTGTTAACGTTACAAAATCCTTTAAGGGGGGCGAAGAAATGGAGCAGTAAAGCCTCCCTAATTTCCAGAATACGCTTGTGTAGTCTCGTAGCATGCTTGTAACCCCGCTAATTGATCGATCGGGGAAGGCGTATCTGGCCAAAATGTCCAAAATATCGCCTGGTGTTGGTTTGAGCATTTGGTCAGATACCAAGCTCCATTGCCGAGGTAGTGAATGGTCCCAAATGGCTACGAGAACGTCCTCAGTCAAACGAATGTCACCTCAAAGACCTAAGGGTTTACGTACGTGAGAAGATAGCATTTTCAATTCTTGTTGACTTGTTGAAATTATTGTGGCTACTCGCGAATCCGATTGTGTAGCACAAATGCCTTGTGTTATGATTCAGGATACTCCTATCATGGAGGGTCGGATCGGGCCTACTCCTGTCACAATCACGACAAAACACTCCAATCTCAAGCGAAAGATCTTTATCATGCACGAGTGTCGTCTGGTTAACGTTGGTATATCCCCCGCTCAAGCTAATCTCGGGGGGTAGTATAGGTAACTATACAATTAACCTCTGTTAGTCTGTATGATGTTTTAGGTTCTTCTTCTAGGTACAAGTAACATACAAAGGAGTCCCCCGTTTCACCATTTAAAGCTTCTTCCAGATAATCTGGGCTACCTCCTGCGCTTGATGCCACGTCTGGACTATGGGGCTGGGTTTCAGTAAACTGAATTACGTTGTTATCTTGACGTTGTTCCTGTTCGGCCTTTACTCGCTTGCCTCCAATTTCCTGCGTTGTATCATCCGCAACGTCCCCATCGGTGGCTATTTGTACGCTTCTTTTGCGATTTTCCATGGAGACCTAATTCTAAGATGTAGAAATTCAATCGTCGAAGATGGCCCTCCTCGTAATATCCAGGTTACGGTATCTCAAAATTGTCTGTATGGGCGGAATTTCAAGAATGACGAGGTGTTCTGTCCGAGCCCCGCTTTCTCTCTCTCCGCATTTCAAAGTCTCCGCACCAATCATCACGTCTTTTCCTCCTTCCTATTTTAAATGTATAGTGGCTTTGCGCCAAGACCATGAAATTAGGGAAAGAAGGAAAAGACCTCAGTTGATTTAATTTGCGTTGAATCATTTTGAATACAAATCGAATGGAGGCATATATCACCTCCCAGCAGCTTATTTATTGGGCAGGGAGAGATTCACCTCTTTTTTTTTATACCCATAATTAGGTAGAGCTAATTGTACAGTACCTACTTTCGTATCAGATATTGATATCTTTTTGTAGGCCTAGGTGATACTAGGAAGTGTAGTTCCCAGATAGTGGATATGCAACCAAGGCGGAATGCCCAGAGGTAAAGTGCATGAGTGCCTAAAGTATGGGTGAACCCAACAAGCTAGAATTGATTGGTATCTAACAGCATGAGGTCAGCTATCAGCATGGAATTCAGTTGGCTCTTGAGACTAGGCTATGGCGAAGTTTCGGTACTGGTGGGCAAGTTTCCCAGCCAACTAAAATTACACTTACCCTCATTGCTTGGGCTAATTTGGGCTTTAGGCATAGTCAGTAGTTGCACAAGTCTATTTCCTGTGCTATCACAGCTGGGATGTTTGATACTTAAGAGAAGCATAGCGGCTGCTTGACTATGAAATTGCCTGTTGCTAGTATCAAGCAAGGCATATACATATCTCTGGACTCTATAGCTACTTCCTGAGTTCTGAATGCATGCGGTATATGTCTACACAAGAAATAACATGATCATGACGATAGAGTCATAGAGCCTATAAACCACATAAAATATAAAACGGAAAAGCTGACATGTCGGCACGGGGGGCATCCAAGCCATTTATACGACCCGTGCCTCGAGCTGCATCCAGCCCATATATTCCATCTCTTTATTAGGAAATCTATTAGAGAATTTCGGCCTTATTCATCGTCACTGTCTCCCATTTCATCTTCATCACCCCCATGCATAACCTTCTCAATGACCTTCAGCGTCGCTCTTAGCGGTAAGCCTACTACGTTATCGTAGCTCCCTTCAATCCGCTCAATGAGTATGCTACCAAGGCCTTGGATGGCATAACCACCTGCTTTGTCAATACCCTCACGGGTCTGTGAAGAAGAAGTTAGCCATGACTAGCTCTAGGGGGATAAAATACACCTGCTATACATACGTTGACGTAGGACTCGATCAGGTTATCTGTAACCAGTTGGTCAAATTTGACAATCGTCTCTTCCACGTGTGAGGCAAGTGTGTATCCTGGATGTACGCAGTCCTCTCGAGGGGCCATAGCTACGATAGCTGTTAAGACCTATAGCTCACCCAACCCCATATGTGGACTCCAGGAGTGATATATTAGCCCATGCCCATTACCACAGAACCCTGAACCCCAAACCCCAAACCCCAAACCCCAAACCCCTTCCCTCAAATACCATATCCAATCCGGACCTAGTTCTATGTACCCCCACCCTCAAGAATGAAAACCGCCCCATCATCACCACCACCACTCAGCACATACCTGATGCCCCCCACAATCCCTCAATGCCTTCAGCATCCCCAAATGATCCTCCCTCGACTTTGGCTTCTCCAACACCCTCCCATCCTTATCCACAATGACCGTATCCGCCGCAATCACCACCCCCGGCTCCCCCTTCTCCTTATTATCCAGCTCTCGAATATACACTTCCTGGCACTTCCCATGCGCCGTCTCGCTCACATACTCAAACGGTGTGTACTTGCTCTTATCGAGCGTCTCTGGAAAACTCGAGGGGATGATTTCAATGTTCGTTAACCCGATTTGAGCTAGGAGGGCCCTACGCCGGGGGGAGGCTGAGGCGAGGATTACCCGGCGGGAGCGGAGGAGGTTGAGAGCGGGGAGGTTGAGTGGGGGACGTTGTGGGGGCGGGCGGAGAATGGGGCCACTGGGGGCGGTGTAGGCGGGTGGGGGGTCGGTCGGGATGGCGTCAGCCATTTTGTGTGTGGGTGGTTGGAGTTGGAGTTGGGGGTTCGGTAGGAGCTTGCTGGAGCTTCGTTCCAGATGCAAACAGTGATTTGGAGGTGTTGTTTGTTTTGTTTCGTTGACAGAAATGACGTTTTGTGGATGTAGGGGGGTAAGCTTCGGCATGCCGGCCGCCATTAGCGGCAACCCGGGCCTTCTTCAGGGTAAGCCTCAATAAATCAACGCCGAAAGTCCTGCAACGTATCAACGTCCCTAAACGTTTCGAGAACTACGATCTCCTATCTCAACACGAATAGATGCAATTAAAATTGAGTGTTTGTGTTTGGCGCAATTCCTGTTCAAAGTATACAATACTTGGGTACAGCAGACACAGGTACATAATATGACCGGAGAATGCCAGGCTGGTCAGAGCAGCAGGGGTGACATGGGTTCTGTATCATGAAATATGTGATTCTTTTATAAACACGCTACATCTCCAGCTGTGCCCATGCCAACTCGACTGTCTTAGTCACCAAATTCGGCTACAATAACCGGGGCCCGTGGGCGCTTGATTAACGTTACACAGATCCCGATATATTCACATACTGTGCTATTGCCCAGCAATATACCCCCCAACACCCTCTACCTTCATGTATGCAATAATTTCGCACAATTTGATTCAAACATTTAGCTCAAGAGAATTTCAGTATTTACTCGGTGTCAGGCTTCGCCGCTGGTGCCTTTTCTCCACCCAAAGCTTCCCTTAGACCATCATATGGGAATGCTCGTGGTACAGCTGGTTTGTCTGGATAGGTAGCGTACACCACACCACAGAGACCCAAGACAGTGAGGACAAAGAGACCATTTTGCATGAGACCCTTCCCGGGCGTGGTCCAGGTATAGGCTTCGGGGGAGAGGCGACCCAGGATATCTTCATCTTCATTTACCTATGGGAATTGTTAGTTGGATTATTAGTGGGTATGGTTGCGGGCGGGCGGGATCTGGAGGTGGGGCAGGGGGGGGGGGGTTGAATGAGGATAGTAAGTTGTGCGAAATAGAAGGACGTGGCCCATCTTGGGGGAAATGAGGCATACAGTCTCGCCATAGTTTTTACGCTCTTGCTTGTTCCAGTACTCGCCATATGGATCACGGAATTGTCGCTTCTCGGCCGGAGGGTTGACATACCCTCCAGTCTATTCGGAATGGCGTACGTGGTCAGCAATTGCCTTGTTGAGAGCATATAGATGTGTAAAATGCGAAGGATTGCGTGAGACATAGGTAGGGCCCTACCATCTCCGGATCTGGATGGTTATATCCTGAAACACCAGTCTCGTAGTTATTGGCGATTGGGATACCTGCTATCCTTGGAATGGAGAGGGTCTCATCGACTTGTTCATCGCTGCCAGTGGCCGGAGGTGTAGCGAGGAGTCGGCGGGGGATGAGGGATCGGACGGCGGGAGTACCGGCGATGGTAGACCGGCGTAGGAGTGCCGTCGTGATAGCTAGTCGGCGGGGCAACATGGCTATGTCACGCGAAGCCGTGCGGGGCGCTTCATAGTTAGTTTATTTTTCTAACGAGGTAAACTGTGCTCAATGAAAAGGTAAAATATAGGGAACGAGGGATGTGGCACCTTGGGACTCGTGGAGGAATTCGATATTCGGTCGGGGTTAAATGGGGGGTTGGAATTGAGGTCATTATCAGTTGGGAGGTTGAGCCACAAGGAGACAGCCACATCTTACCAGGGGTCCCTCCACCAGCCACAATTGTAACGCTTCCTTGTGTTTCGACCGCTGATTCCCAATGAATATGACAAGTTTCAGCCCTGGCCTAGAAAGCAGTCATCCAATACCTCAAGATACTTGCCCTTGTGTCATGAGTCACTATGCAGTGCCCCCGGGGATTGGATCATAAAACGGGCGGGGTTTGGGGTTTGTATACACTACAAATGCATTACAAATTCCATATTTAGAATGCTCTGCAAGCTGCGAGTGCGCTGCCCAATCGCTCTACCGGCACTTGTATTCATTATTTGATAACTCAATTGTCAATTGTTACATGCGTTGAAGCGATTGGTGTCTGTGTACAGGACAGGACAATATTGAACAGTATTGACAGTATTGGCCGCCTGGTACGCACCTCTCTTGTGTCCCGCCACCTTGCATTCCATATGTACATCCGCCCTCGCTTTCTCTAGCTCATCGTTGCTGCTTCCCCCCGCCAGCGCCTTTTTTTTGTTAGTGCCACGGCCAAGAAATCATGTTTTACGCATCCCAAACCCAAAATCAACTGTAACCTGTGGTAACCTGTCCCTAATTTTCTCATCATCGCCACCTCGCCCAAAACCACTAGGTTCGACCTTTATACGCGCTTACCTCACGACACGAAGCCGATAACAATACAAAAATTATATCACTGAAGACCTTGAAACCACAGCTACCTGCGGATCTAAATGTTTATAGGTTTTACTTAGGTGCTGAAGAGATAATCTAGGTCTGTCGGTGTACGGTTCTTGTATGCGAAACAACACTCGCAAACGTCCCGAGGAGCCGGCCACTCCCGGTAAGTTCTATTCCCCATTGCTTCGTCACAGAGTATATAAACAAGTTCTGACAACAGGGGCGTTTTTGTCAACAACAGATCCACGGGATACGACTCCGAGGCCAACGGATTCTGTGCTTCCGATAAATGATGAGGAGGAAGAAGGGCCAACATCTTCAGAGATACCGAAGCCCCCGTCAAAGAAAAGGAAAATTGACAATTCTCCACCATGGAAGAGTGCTACGACACAAACACCAACCTCCTTTTTGGTAGATGGGCGACGTAAATCTGGCAGGACAAATCCGATACCGATTGAGCTTATGTCACCAACAACAAATGGAAGCAATGGAACACCAACGCGTCAAACACGATCCTCAAATGCAAAGGCAGAAGATAATAAGGCAGGAAGGGTAGCAACATTGAAATCGGACTCTCGCACTGCACCTAATCCTTCCACACTCCCCAACAGGCGGAATACTAGTCAAAAGCTTCCGGCCCGAACATCTACGCCTGCGTCAAGCTCTAAAAATTCCAAAAGTACTAGTAAGCGAGCAACAACACCCACGCCGCCAAAACAAGCAGCCCCCAAGGGCTCAAGCAAGAACCCTCCTCTCAAGTCTGAGTCCAAGCCAAAGCCCAGTCCGAATAGACCACCAGTCACTTATTCTGGATCACGGCGGACAAGTGCTCGAACTGCAACCAGGATAGCAACGGAGGCCTCTGCAGGGCGAGCAAACAAAATTTCTGGCAGGCCTCGTAAGCATGATGATATTATATTCGACTCTGATGGGGAAGTGGATGCGGGTCCTGATTGGAAACCTCCAAAGATCAAAATAAGGTTTCGACGCACACCTCCATTGACAATCATACACCCACTTCATGTACCACCGAAGCCAAAATACGAGAGCTTTGAAGCCTTTTTGGATTCTGAAGAGGTCTTGCCGGAGAGAAAGGATATAAATGAACCAGAGGAGGAGGCTAAGAGGGAGGCCGAGATCAGGCAACAGGTGGAGGATGCTTGCAAGGATGGGGTTTTGGCCCCTGAGCGATGCTCTCTCCTCATGCCAGAAGAGCAGCCTGGCCCACCCCGCCTGTACTTCCATCATGACCAGCTGATAGCTCATGCGTTGAATTTTCAGAAGCTCATGGAGCGAGAGCGAAGATACCATATGGGGTTGGCGAAGAAGCTTGCGGTAGCATGCGCTCAAAAGGTTCAAGAGTCTATTCCAAAGACTAAGGAAGAGATCGAGGAGGAGATGCGGAAAGAAACGTACAAGCTCTATAGAGAGGCTGTAGTTGTAGGAATACGAAATAAATGGGCCTTGATTGTTGAGGTACTTGAACATCATCATCACTCGTTGCGTGCATTGTTATCGTTTTCCAATTGAACCTCTGACTAATGGCATTTACGCTGTGTAGGAAGTTCATCGCAGGCGGAGGGAGAGGGCTGAGGAGTTGCGGCAACAGCGTGGGAAAGAGCAGTTGAGCCAGATGCTAGAGCACTCTACCCAATTGCTCAAAGTAAGAGCACGGCAAGCTTCTATTCTAACCTCGGAAGCCGGTGAAGGCGAAGGGGAAGAGGAGGAGGAGGAGGGAGAGGAGGAGGGTAGTGAAGGTGAAGAAGGTAGGGGAACCGAGGATGATGACGACGATGATGATGATGATGATGATGATGATGAGGAGGAGGAGGAGGAGGATGGGGAAGAGGAAGAGGAAGAGGCAGGTGACGAGGCTAATATGTCACCGGACAGCTCTGAGGATGAAGAAGAAGTTGATAATGGCGATGCCAACCTCACTGTTGAACAGCTCCGGGAAAAGTATGAGAAGCTCGCAAAGGCCACAGAAATTTACGGTGATATGCCTAGAACATCTTCTCCAATGCAGATCGATGATGATAATTATGAAGAGGAGGGTGGGAAACCTCACATGGATGGGGGAATTGGTGAGGACAGTGACACCGAAGATTCACCACTTTCGCCTCTACCTGCAGATTTAGAGGAGGTTGATGATATACTTTTCGACACAGAAGATGAATCAGTGGAAATGGACTCTGAGTACGACTCTGAGGGGTCTAATTGTGAGGGGGATGTGGAGGAGGAAGAGGGTGATGGCAATGCAAGTCCAGGCCTGATGGGATTCTTCGGAGAAATAGAGAATCTGGTCAAGCAAGGGTCAGCGCCCGCGGAGGATGTCGAGATGGTCGACCGTGACAAACAACTAATTGGGGCAGAAGAAGTGAAAGCTAATAGAGATGAGACCAAACCTAATGGGGCCCTGGACAACACAACCCAAGATGCCACCGCTACCGAAGCAAGTGGCAGTGTGTTGGTGAAATATAGTGACCACACTCCAAACGGCAATGTGGGAGAGACTCAAGTGCTGTCATCAGTTACTTATTCTCAAGCTGGTCATATAGGTCTTGATGATGATACTACCGTGTCGAACTCACCTGCACAGAACAAGGATAGTGGATCAACTACATCCCACACTACTCCTCAGCCTGTCCTAGATATAAAGACCCCCATACCGTTCTTACTGCGTGGTACATTGCGAGAATACCAACACTATGGTTTGGACTGGCTTGCTGGATTATACTCCAATAAAACAAATGGTATCTTGGCAGATGAAATGGGATTAGGGTAAGTCAATCGTCCCTCAATTACAGTTGTGATGCTAACATATTTCCCTAGGAAAACAATTCAAACTATTGCGTTGATTGCCCACCTTGCGTGTGAGAGGGAGATATGGGGCCCACATCTTATTGTCGTTCCCACTAGTGTGATGCTCAATTGGGAAATGGAGTTCAAGAAATGGGCACCTGGTTTCAAAATCCTAACTTACTATGGATCCCGCGAGGAAAGGGCAGTGAAGAGAAAGGGTTGGTTTGATGACAATCTATGGCACGTCTGTATCACATCCTATCAACTAGTCTTGCAGGATCAAGTAACTTTTAAACGTCGGAACTGGCATTACCTTATATTGGATGAGGCACATAACATCAAGAATTTCCGTTCTCAGCGTTGGCAGACCCTGCTAAATTTCAAGGCGGAGGCAAGGCTATTGATCACTGGGACACCATTACAAAACAATCTCATTGAGTTATGGTCATTGCTTTACTTCCTTATGCCCTCTGGGGTGTCAGAGTCAATGCCAACGGGGTTTGCAAACCTCAAAGAGTTTCAAGAGTGGTTCGCTCATCCTGTTGATCAGATGATTGAGGGAGGTAGAGAGCAAATGGATGACGAAGCACGAAATACGGTTACAAAATTGCATCGAGTCCTGCGACCATATCTCCTCCGCCGACTCAAAGCCGATGTTGAGAAGCAGATGCCCGCGAAGTACGAACATATCGTCTACTGCCGTCTCTCCAAACGCCAGAGATATCTTTACGACGACTTCATGTCGCTTGCAAAGACAAGAGAGACATTGGCGTCAGGGAATTACTTGTCTATTATTAACTGTCTGATGCAATTACGGAAGGTTTGCAATCACCCAGACTTGTTCGAGACCCGGCAGATCGTTACCTCGTATGCTATGGGTAGGTCCGTCGCGGCGGATTTCGAAATAAAAGATCTTCTGGTTCGGAGGAAGTTGATACAAAAGGGCTCCCTAGAGTCACTAGATCTAGGACTGTTTAATTTGACCCCGATAGCGAACGAGACAATTATGACCAAACACACAGCGTCTTCACTCCGACGGTTGAACGATACGAAATCACTACGAAGGCTTGTTGAAGAGGAGTCAAGTCAAGTGGATAGGGGTATGCAACCTGACCTCAGTAACCTTGAAAGGAATCGCGCATTTCGAGAAAACCTGAAGAAACTATCCTTGTTAAACCAGTTGAAACATTGTGTCTACCTGAATGAGCTCCGTTGCAATTCCGAGCCAATTTACGGGTCCAATGTGCTGGCTGCGCTCACGGTCGACATCGGACCCATCAGGACTCGCCCGCTTCCGAGAGCGGGAATTACACAGAGCTTCCTTTCCGAGTCAAGCCTTATCCGTTCTATGATACCAACTCTTGAAGAGCGCACAGAGCAGATGGCGACTTTGGTGGACAAATACGGTTGTGTAACTCCCAATGTTGTCTGTACTGACCTCCCTCCTCTAGCTCTATCTCCAGTAGGGGTTGAAATTGTGCAGAGAGCAAGGCAACAACTGCCATCAGATCCTTTCCACAAAGCTCGTGTACGACTATCCATAGCCTTCCCGGACAAGCGCCTTCTTCAGTATGACTGTGGAAAACTTCAACGACTTGATCTTCTTCTTCGGGAACTTCAGGCTGGAGGGCACCGCGCCCTAATATTCACCCAGATGACCAAGGTCCTCGATATTCTTGAGCAGTTTCTCAACATCCACGGCCATCGCTACCTCCGGCTTGACGGGTCTACGAAGGTAGAACAGCGACAGGTGCTCACTGACCGGTTCAATAATGACCCTCGCATTCTGGTGTTTATCCTCTCTACCAGATCCGGTGGCCTAGGTATCAACTTAACTGGTGCCGATACCGTCATCTTCTACGACCTAGATTGGAATCCTGCAATGGACAAACAATGCCAGGACCGGTGCCACAGGATCGGTCAGACAAGAGATGTCCACATATATAGATTTGTCAGCGAGTATACCATCGAAAGCAATATTTTGCGGAAAGCAAATCAGAAGAGGATGTTGGATGATGTAGTAATTCAAGAAGGAGATTTCACTACTGATTACTTCAATAAGCTTACGCTCAAGGATATGTTGGGTGAGGATGTGGTGAAAGAATTAGCTCCTGAGGCAGTGGATGAGGAGCTGGTGGTTAGAGCAAGTAGGGGGGCAAGTGGTGGAGTGGAGAAGGCGCTTGAGATGGCGGAGGATGTGGAAGATGCAGCGGCGGCGAAAGCGGCGCAGAGGGAGTTGGTGGACGTAGATGGGGCAGACTTTGGGGAGATAGTCAAACCTACATCCAAAACTATGTGCAGTGACTCGACCACTAAAGAGGGCGGTACTCCGATTGTTGGGACTACCACCACGACAACCACGACTACCGCTACCACGCCAAAGGATATGACTATGGTCGACGCTCCGCCCGCTGAAGACGAGCAGCAGCAGGGGCTAGATGAAGAAGACGGCGAGCCTGGCCACATTGATGAGTGGATGATTCATTATATGGAGTGGGAGATTGATACACTGCCCGTACTTCCTGCGAGCAAAGATAGCAAGAAGAGGAGGAGGGAGAAGAGTAAGAAAGGAAAGTTATATAGGTAATTGTTTCTTTATGTCCTCTTCATATTTAACAAATGCCATCCTTGTTGGGCCCCGTGTGTGTGCATATGAAGGATATCCAGTACCTACGCGGTGCTTGTGTTACCATGGGCTTTTCCTTTGTTTAGGGTGTTGTTTTTTTATTGCTTTTTTGCATTGCATGATGCTTAGAATTTAGGACCATGTTACTTTCGACTTTTCGGATTCGCTGTACAACTTTATCCCTCTTGGTTACTTGCTTGCAACATATAGCAGCTTTTTACATGTATAATTATTCCACCTTATTACTCCCCTTGCCCCATTTTCTCCATTTACCTTAATCATTTAGTGCGTTCCTATTGTATGGAAAAGAAAAATTTGGTTAGTTTGCAAGTACTGCTGGAGTTTGCAGTTTCTGTTTCTGTTTCTGTTTCTATTTTCTCATTTTGTTTGTTTTCTTGGATTGAGGTGAGTGTTAGATTGGAGGAAAGGGGCGAAATTAGGATACGATGATATGGTATAAATGTTTTACTTTGGGTCTTGTGATGCGAATTAGTGATAGGGCGAAATGAATTTGAAAGGGATATGCTAATCATGCCATGCTGCGAATTAATGTGTGAAATGGTTGTGGTATACCTGTTTTATCAAAAACAACAAAAAGAGACAGAATACTATTATATAAGACTGGCCTGAACCACCAGACCCCCCTACCTAGAGCTTGGGTTCGCCTCACTACACCGTTACTCCTATTCCATCTCAAAGCCCTTTAGCTTCTCCTTCACTACTTTCTCATAATAATAGTCTCCTACGGAAGGCCGTCAGCGCAAAGATCTACAACAGAAGTACGACAGTAACATACTTCAAGAGATAAAGCTAGATAGAAAAACATGAAAACAAGAGAAAAAGAACAAAAACCAAACCCCCTTAAGCTTCTACTATTCCTACATACATACATACATACATACATACATAAGCATATATATTATACATTTACAGGACTAGAACTGTTCAGGGTAAGCAACCAATTCTCTTACGAGCAACATATGCTTCTTCTAACAAACAGAATGCAAAATACAAAAAAAGAGAATTTATATTTGATTTAGAAAAGGGATTTAGGTTGAGAAGACACACCTGTCTCCGTGTTTGCAATAGCTAATTACAGTTCCATTGCTCACGGGGTATGAAACAAGAGCAAGTAGGTATGGCATATGGGCATGTCAACCTTTTCCTCTCCTGTGATACTCAGTAACCCCTTGCTAGGGTATGGTACTGGATGTCAGGAACAATACCTATCCGATGTAGGGTCCGGAAGTGATCTTCCGTTCTTATACCCGGTAAGCTCTCCTCAGCATCTGTACAATAAACAAAAAAGACTCCATGTGTCATATGTATATGGTATGTACGACCTAATAAATCCTGAGTGGCATAGGCATAATCGACTGTGCATCGGAGATTGGAGATCTCAAAAAAAAACTTGGGCAGTTTCAATAGCCGGCATAAAAAAACTAAAGAATTCCAAGGTTCCCCAGGCTTTAGTAAAGCAAGCCTCGCCATGGCCTTCAGCAAGTATACGCGAGCACTGACCCTAAAATAAATTTGATTCATCTACCCACGTCATGCACAGTTCCAAAAATTTTGAATCAGATTTATCTTATCACCTTATCGATTAGAAAAGGTCTCATTGCGTGCATGATATGCCCGCCAAACCATTGCATGGCGTGGCTTCGGGGGTTCCGAGAGAAAGGGATGCATGAATCTTGGTACATTTATGACAACCTCGCCCATGGTAGCGAGACGGGGTTCGCGAGATCTCCGCAAGCTCTTCTGGAATGCTGACCCGCGCCGATCCTAGAGCATGAATATGAACCTGCACCCCGGGCCTATGGACGTTCCAAACCAAATGAGGTACCGCAGATGCTCAAAATAAAGTCACACCAAGCTGTGGGCATGGCTACCTTTGTTAACATGCACCTTCATTCTGAGTATCTGCTGTAGTACACAAGCCCTCAAGTACAATGATTTTCCTGACTAGGCCACCGTAGTCTGGTTAGGGGCTTAAAAGCAAGGAACAAACTACTTATGTTATGAGTGTGCGGCGGCCGGTGAGGTGCAAGATGTTCGCAATCCCAACACCCTAGAGGACAATAGGAATGTTCCTGCATTTCTTCTCGAAGCATGCTAGGTAGGATAGACGGCGATCATAAACAGGCAGAAAAAATATCCGGAGTACGGTAAGGCCGAAACAAAGTAATTACTATAGTAGGTCTCACTATGCAGCAAGCACCATTTAGCGAGTGCAAATAGTTACACAATTGTGAGTCGGGGACCTTTTATTTTGGTCTTGCATTGTGCTTACCCGTGGTTCATGCATGATGCTCGCGAATCTCTCACCAGAAGATTATAATTTTATGCGATCCAATTACGGCGGGAGATGATTACGAGTAAGCTGAGGCATGAAAAGAAGACCAAGTCCATGGACCCTATGCAGGTACGGCGGCCGTTAGTCTGCTGCCATTTGCTGTCAAAGTAAAGGAAGGCCCGCCAGTTTGGATCCGGGTTAACCGACACAACCGGCATGAAGATGAGCGGAAAAACAAACATCCGGACATGGGAAGGGTTCATGTTGGTGCGTAATTTTTCTCGCAAGGGTTACAGAAGTGCAGGGTAAAGACACAAACCTGCAGTTAGATAGGCATCAACGTCGATATTCATAGCCCTCCAATTAGGAATTGGCCCCTAAACGTTGCAGGCCACAGGAGAGTATACGGAATACAGATGGCGATGCGATTGAGGGGAACGCTTCTCCATAGGATTATTCCCACAAGGACTGCCGGCAGACGGTACTGTTCTGCATGTCCACCTCGGCTAGCACCGTCAGCAATTGCAACATCAACACAGTCAACCCGAAGACCCACCCCAGAGCAGCCACCGCTGCCCCCCACACCATCTTCAGGGAACCCTGCGAGTCTCCCGGATCACAGGCACTTGGCTACCGAACAAGAGCTATTCTTCTCCAATCCCGTCTCCCCTGGCTCACCACTCTTTCTGCCCAATGGATCTCGCATTTTCCATAAGCTTCAAGAATTCCTACGAGCACAGTATGCCTACTATGGGTTCCAAGAAGTGCTGAGCCCAACAATATACAAAAAGTCATTATGGGAACAGAGTGGGCACTGGGACAAGTACAGCCAAGACATGTTCATAGTGACGGGTAGAGGCGCAAGTGGGGCAAAGGAAACTCTAGAGATTGGTGAAGAAGAAGAATATGGGCTGAAGCCGATGAACTGTCCTGGACATTGTTTGATTTTCAAGTCATCGACAAAGTCACATCGTGATTTACCAGTCAGATATGCTGACTTCTCGCCTCTGCATCGGTGAGCTCGCTATCCTTGTTATCCAATTTGGATTGCTCACTTTCTCATCCCTCAATCGGACGATAACAGCTACTAACACCGCTAAACCTCCCTAGGAATGAGATGTCTGGATCATTGAGTGGACTTACTAGGGTACGAAGGTTCCATCAAGACGATGCACATATCTTTTGTCGGCCATCCCAAATTTCCTCCGAAATCACATCCACCTTAGAGTTCATTAACACTGCCTACAAAGTTTTCCGGCTTCCTGAACATAAGCTTGTACTATCTACTAGACCTGAAAATCACATCGGGGAAGTTGCTGAATGGGACCGAGCCGAGGCTGCTCTGAAGGAAGCATTGGATGCCTCTGGGAATGAGTGGGGTTTAAATGAAAGAGATGGTGCTTTCTATGGCCCAAAGATTGATATCATCCTTAAAGACTCCGATGGCAAGGAACACCAGACGGCAACCATTCAATTGGACTTTCAGCTTCCGGCCAGGTTTGGATTGGTATATCAAACACCTGCACCTGAGTTGGAGAAAAAGGGAATAGAATCTACCGCCCCAACTGAGACTGGAAAATCGGGTCTAGCTGCTCCCGTCATCATTCATCGTGCAATATTCGGCTCCTTGGAGAGATTTATGGCCTTGCTCATTGAACACTACAATGGCCGGTGGCCTTTCTGGCTGAGCCCTCGACAGGCGATAGTCATTCCAGTTGTCAACACCGATGAGCTTGTGGCATACGCCAAAGGTGTTCAACGTACAATCTCGGGAATTGATGGGGCAACTCCAGCGGGCTCCTCGGTTACAGCTGCACAACCACTTGGACGTAGGACCTTTGTAGTCGATATCGACATCAGTGGCAAATCCCTATCCAAGAAAATACGAGAAGCCAAGAGCATGAAGTACAACCATGTCATAGTTGTGGGGGAGAAGAATCTTAATTCAGGGACGGTCACTGTATCTGCAAGGGTTGATGGGGAAGTTCAAAGGCCAGTGGACAAAGAGTTGCCGGCGCCGGAGGTCTATGCCATGTTTGTCAATTTGGAAAAGCAATACCAGTAAATTTATCAATGAGGAAAAGTTTTTTGAACGGTTGTGACAAATATCTTGGAAGTTCTGCAGAAACCCCAGTGAAAACGTGCATATACCGGTGGTTGAACCCGATCGGGTTGTGATTAGTCACAAACAATACTATTGTGTGGCTTAGCCCGGCCGCATTAACATCCGCATAGCAACCTAATTTCATACGTTAAAGTTGCATACCGGTCGGAACATATGATACCAGAATAACCTGTGTCTATTTCTTTTGTGCCTGGGCATCATCGTGCACCCTGACCCCCATGACGCAGAAGCTTTATTGACAAAAAATTTTTTTCAAGATGTTTATGGATGATATCTGTAGGTGAGGTAGGTGAGGTTGCTGGAGTAGATAAAATGAAGGACAAATCCATAAGTCGATTCAGCATCCAAGAGGCAAACTGTCTAGTACGGGACCCCGAATCAACTCAGCAGAGCCTCATATCCTACTTGAGTAATCACAGTAATCAACAGATAATCAACGGATTCATAAGACATCACCTTGCACGCCTAGGAAAAAGCTTCCAGAACTCCATCGAACCGAGACCAGTACACCAGACCTATATTGGCGGAGCGCACCATACCATACCACACATAAAGGACGTCGTCGACTGATTCAGTCCAAGAGAGCTACCAGACCAACAATATTAGTATTGTCTGGCAAATATTCGGGATTCTCTTTTGGGTTACTTTTTAAAGCCTAAAACTCTCCAGAGGAATCCACTGTGAAACCTCTTGGTGTGGAACTGCATATATATTCACCGTGGCAAGTCCTGTGGCTTGTGCACTTCCTGATTGGGTAACATTTGGAAAGTAGCCTCGGCACGGTTGCAAGCTTAATAGCCCACAGCGCGTGCTTACAAATGGCGCATCCCGGTCGGAATCACCAGACCAACCCTGCTTCTAGCCCCAACTTTGACACTTATGGTGGGGCGAATAGTCACGCGACCGCGGGGCAGAACACGCCAAGGGACGCTAGCGGCGCTTATTACCACCAGAACCCAGCTCATCTCCAGCATGTGAATGCGAGCGGTGGCGCAGGGATACCACCAGGTCTGGGAAGCTCAGGAACGAGCTCCCACAGAGGCAATCCCCCTCCGCATACCTTCAGTCCTCAGCAGGCAGCAGCAGCGGCGGCAGCACAAGCAGCAGCTGGGAAAAGTCCTGACTTTTATCATCACGACAACAGCAGTAGTGCGTCTAGGGATTACTCTGGGGCAACACCGTTTTTGCCGAGTTTAGTACATTCACAGAAGAGGGCGGCGTTGGGAGAGTTTGCGAGGTATAATCATACGTTGTCGATACATCATCATCATCAAACTCACACTACTAATGCTGCTACGGCTGCTGCGGTGGTAGCTTCTGTGTGTGACAGCCCTTCGAGAGCTAGTCTCCCACCACCTCCACCTCCTCCTCCTCCTCCACCAAGCTCATATACCTATCCTCAACAACAACACCTGTTACACCATCCATATCCCCACTACCCACCTCAATCAGGATATTACTATCCCTACGGAATGCCTGGGTCAACGATCCCCGAGAACCAAAACGGCACAGGGGCGAGCCCTACGGACGCTCAAAACGGAGGAGCAGGGCTCGAGGGAATGCGAAAGTCACCTCCGAGAGCGCGATTGACGGAGCAAGAAAAGAAGAACAACCATATTGCGAGCGAGCAGAAGAGGAGGAATGCGATTAGGGATGGGTTTGATAAGTTGACCGAGTTGATTCCAGGATGTGAGGGGCAAGGGAGAAGTGAGGGGATGGTGTTGAATAGATGTGAGTTTTTTTTTACCCCCAAAATAACTTTTTCCTGGGGTTTGGGTTTTGAGACTGATGTTTTCTTTGTTTGTAGCAATTGAGTACATCAATGACCAACTCGCCGAACGGAGGGCGCTCATTACGAAGATTGAAGCATTGGGCGGTACGGTCCCACCGGAGCTAAGAGAGCCATAGAATAGGCGCCCTGTGCCCAAGACTGGGGCCGTATCTTCTGATATGAAGGACAATTCTGATATGAAGGACAAGAATAGCAAACTTATGGAGGATCTTGAGAATTTTGTTTTGAGCAGTTTAGGACAAGGCGGGATCACTCAATTCGGGATAAATCAGGTAGAAAGGTGAATATTGGGCTCGGAGGAGGACAAGAAGAAAGAGAAAATTGGGAAAAGCTCTCTTTCTCATTCATCCTAGGTTATTGGAGATTCAAAATTCTATATTTTCCATCTCTGTTTCTGTTATCTATCTTGTGGCGCTGCACGGGCGGATTTTATGCCTGGTGCCTTTTCCTTTTTGTGTTTTTATTTATTTATACCTCTGCCATTATTACACTCTGGCAGTGGAATGGGTTGGCTGGTTGCGAGCGGATGAGGATGGACCAGCGGTTTGCATGACTATACCCATGGTCCGTGGCTAGAACG
>Ga0307511_10002029_pt1 | contig 21236 bp, 16 predicted proteins | sample 13_EM_MG_FD_200266 | JGI IMG/M metagenome (GOLD analysis project Ga0307511, IMG submission 200266) | Populus trichocarpa ectomycorrhiza microbial communities from riparian zone in the Pacific Northwest, United States - 13_EM | ecosystem: Host-associated > Plants > Roots > Unclassified | place...
CGCCTTGGTACGCGTGCGGGTCATGAAAATCTCATCACCTTCGATATGGGAGGCACTACGGCCAAGTCCTCCTTGATCGAAGCGGGTCGTGTCGTCGCCACCGACGAGTACGAAGTGGGCGGCGGAATCTCCTTGAGTAGTCGACTGGCGAAGGGTGGTGGCTATGCCTTGAAGCTGCCCGTGATCGACGTGTCCGAGGTGGGCGCCGGCGGTGGCAGCATCGTGCGTATCGATGCCGGCGGTGCTTTGAAAGTAGGTCCGGACAGCGCCGGCGCAGTACCGGGTCCGGCATGCTACGCCAAAGGCGGCGCTGAGCCGACGGTCACCGACGCCAGTGTCGTGTTGGGGTATTTGAATCCGGACGCCTTGGCCGGCGGCACCGTGCCCATCGAGAGCGAGCGGGCGCGGGTGGCCGTGCAAAGAATCGCCTCGGCCCTGGGAGTGGATCTTCTGGATGCTGCCTTTGGTATACACCGTCTGGCCAACTCTACGATGGTGCGCGCCGTGAAGGCCGTATCCACCTATCGGGGCCGCGATCCGCGCGACTTCACATTGTTTGCATTCGGCGGCAACGGCGGTATTCATGCGGCCGCGCTCGCGGATGACTTGCGAATGGGTCGTGTGATCGTGCCGCCGGCGGCAGGCGTGTTCAGCGCGGTGGGCCTGCTGTGCGCGGATCTGGAGGCGGTGAGATCGACGGCTTTCCTGCGGACCCTGGATGCCGGCTCAGCCGCTGAAGTCGCGAAGCGGTGTGGGAATTTGGAGCAGGACGCGTTGCGCGAGCTCAATGTGCCGGAGGGTGTTGTCGTGCGTTGGCGAGCGGCGCTGCGTTATGCGGGGCAGGGTTTCGAGTTGCCGGTCGATCTGTCAAGGGACGCAGTCGATGTCGCAACCATCCGTGAAGGATTCGAGGCTGAGTATCGGCGCACCTACGGGCATGAGCTCGAGGGGCATCGCATCGACTTTGTCGCATTGCGTGTGATCGCGACCGTCCCGGCGCGCGGAGCCGCCACATTTTCACGGATGCGCCGCGCTCTGCATCGCGCACGTGCGGCGCCTCGTCGGAGCGCCTATTTTGGTCCTGAATACGGCTTGATCGACACTCAGGTCGTTGAGCGCGGCGAATTGACCGAGACGCCCCGCATGGGTCCGTTGATCGTCGAGGAATACGAGGGCACTACCGTCGTGCCGCCGGGAGCCGCGGCGATCCGTGACAAATTCAACAATATTGTCATGACTTTCGGCCAGGCACGTTCCGATGCGCTCTGACCTCGATCCGATATTGTTGGAAGTGCTGCGTAACGCCTTCGAGTCGAGTGCCGACCAGATGGCACTGATTCTGATGCGCACCGCGCATTCACCTATCGTGCGCGACGCCATGGACTTCTCCACGGCGATTTGCGATGCCTCCGGCCAAAATCTGGCGCAGGGCCTGACGACGCCCATGCACCTGGGCAGCTTCTACGACGCCATGCGCCACCTGATCGGGCAATATCAGGGACGCATCGCCCCCGGGGACGTATTTATCGGCAACGACCCTTACCTGGCCAGCGGTCAACATCTACCCGACATCTACGTTGTCCAACCCGTTTTTCATGGCGAGCGGCTGTGCGGATGGGCGGCGACCATCGCCCATCATGTCGACGTCGGCGGTCTCGTCCCCGGCAGTAACTCTCTGGCGGCAACCGAAATTCATCAGGAAGGGCTGCGGCTGCCGTTCCTGAAGCTCGTTGAGCGCGGTGTCGTCAATCAGATGTTATTGGAGATCATCGCAGCCAACGTACGCGTGCCTGAGCAGGTGTTGGGTGACATCCACGCGCAGCGGGCCGCATGCCTGGCGGGCGAGCGCGAGCTCGCTGCGCTGTTCGAGCGTTACGGTGCAGTGCAGGTCTTGGAGTACGGAGAAGCCCTGCAGGATTATTCCGAGAAGCTGGCTCGGGCCGCCATCGCGCGCATTCCAGATGGCGTCTATCGGTTCTCCGATCACATCGACGGTTTGGGGGAGTCACCGCAACCCATCGGGTTCCATGTCAGTGTCACGGTCAGTGGCGAAGAACTGACGGTGGATTGGACTGGAACCTCCCTGCAGGTCAAAGGGGGTATCAACACGCCGTTGTCGTTCTGTAAGTCGAACGTCTATGCGGCGCTTCGGTCCATCATGCCGGCGGATGTACCCAACTGCCACGGATATACGCGCCCCATTCGCGTAATTGCGCCGGAAGGGTCCGTGCTCAACGCACGTTATCCCGCACCGTGCGGTGCTCGGGGCATCACGGGCTATCGCATTGTAGACTGCATTTTTGGCGCTCTGGCGCAGGCGGTGCCTGATCAGGTTGCCGCGGATGGTGCCGGCGGCTCGACGCTGCCGAGCTTCGGCGGTTGGGATGGCAAAAAGCATTTCGTGTTCTCGGAGTGCATCATGGGCACCTGGGGCGCAACGTCCCAACACGACGGTCAGGAAGGCGTGCCCCATATGGCTTCCAACCAGGCCAACGTTCCGGTGGAAATGATCGAGTCCGATTACCCCATCCGCATCGAGCGCTATGGCTTCCTGCCGGACACCGGTGGCGCGGGTAAGTATCGCGGTGGACTCAGCCTGGTGCGCGAATATCGCATGCTCGCTGATGATATTTATTTCGGGGTGCGCTCCGACAAGAGCATCCACCCGCCGCATGGCTTGTTCGGCGGCCATACGGGCGCGCCGGCCGGGAATTGGATTCGCTCGCAGGAGGGCGAGCGCGTGTTGCCGCCGATGCCCATGAAACCGATCAACCTGCGCAACGGCGATATCTATCGTCACATCATGGCCGGGGGCGGCGGCTTTGGTAATCCATTCGAGCGCGATCCGGAGCGGGTTCGCAAAGACGTGATCGACGGAAAGGTTACCCGGACGCATGCCCGGGAAGCCTATGGAGTCGTTCTCAGTGGGGATGAGGAGTCGCCTGTTGTCGACCTTGAGGCGACGGAGTCGTTGCGGGCGGCGGCCGCGCAAGTGCCGGGATCACCGGCTGGGCGGGCGCCGCAACGCCCATGAGCACCTACAGCCCTATCACCTCCGATCTGGATCCGTTCGCACCGGAGTTTCGGGCTGACCCGTTTACCGCTTACGCGCAGTTGCGTGAGTTGGGGGCGCCGCTGGTGTGGTTGCCGCAATACTCTATCTGGGTGGTATCCCGTTACGAGCCCGTGCGTGCCGTGCTGGGCGACTGGAAGCGCTTCAGCAATGCCGGTGGCGGCGGAATCGCGAATTACTTTCTGGAAAAGCCCTGGCGCAGGCCCAGCCTGATTCTGGAGGTTGACCCACCGGAGCACCAACGCACCCGTAAGGTGTTGATGCAGGCGTTAGCGCCGGAACGGCTGCAACAACTGCGATCGGTCTTCGAAACACAGGCCGATGCCATCATCGATGAGGCGCTGGAGCGCGGTACCCTCGATGCCATCCCCGATCTGGTACAACGCTTTCCGTTGACGGTGTTTCCCGATGCGGTGGGCATGAAGCGCGAGGACCGCTCCAACATGTTGCTCTATGGAGCCATGGTGTTCGGTGGGTTCGGGCCGGTGGTGCCGTGGTATGAGAATCTCATGCAGCAAGCCGAGGAGGTCTCGGGGTGGATCATGGAGCGCTGCAAGCGCGAGAACCTGACTCCCGACGGCATCGGCGCCGCCATCTACGCGCAGGCTGACGCCGGAGTCATAGACCGGGGCGAGGCTGCGCTATTGGTGCGGTCGTTGCTGTCCGCGGGGGTCGATACCACTATCGACTCGATCGGCCTGTGTTTGCGATGCCTGGCGGACCATCCCGACCAATGGGAGCTCCTGCAGTCTGATCCGGGCATGGCCCGGGCAGCGTTCGAGGAGGCGACTCGTTATGACTCCTCCAGCCAGTCTGTGTTTCGTACCACACTCGAAGACTTCGAGTTTGACGCAGTGCCGTTGCAGAAGCACCAGAAGGTGCTGGTTCTTATTGGTGCGGCGGGGCGCGATCCGGCCAAATGGACCGAACCGGACAAGTTCGACATCACGCGGCGCGTGACGGCGAGCCAGATCGGTTATGGCGCCGGCATCCATAGTTGTGTCGCGCAGATGATGGCTCGGCTTGAAGCCGAAGTGTTCTTTCGCGCGCTGGCGCTGAAGGTGGGGCACATCGAATTGGCCGGCACGCCGCAGTTGCGGCTGCAGCCCGGTTTGCGCGGGCTGAGCAGCCTGCCGGTCCGGCTGACGCGCAAGTCTTAAGGAGGGCCTCCTGATGGGCAATGTGATCGTGGCAGGCGGGGCGACCGGCATCGGCCGCGCCGCTGTGCGTGGCTTTCGGGCGCGCGGCGATAATGTCCTGTTGGTGGACCACCGTCCGCAGGCCGCGGACCTGGTCAGCGAAGAGTCCGCCGGAAAAATTCGATTCATACAGCGCGACTTGATCGAGCCGGATGTACCAGCGGCGATGGTGCAGGAGGCGATCGACACCTTCGGGTCCTTGGATACCGTGCTGGTCACGGCGGCGCTGATGTTGTCGGCACCTTTGAAAGACTGGACCCCCGATATGTGGGATCGCTCTGTGGCGCTCAACTTGCGCATGCCTTTCATGTTCGCGCAGGCGGCCGCGCCGCACCTGGCGAAGTCGGACAATGCCAGCATCATCCTGATTTCCTCTACTGGGGCTATCCGCGGTCATGCGGGTATGTCGGCTTACCAGGCGACCAAAGCTGCTTTACCGGGCTTGTGCCGGAGCCTCACGGCGGAGCTGGGACCCTTAGGTATTCGCATCAACACTATCCTGCCGGGTTGGATCGACACGCCGTTCAATGACCCCTTCTGGCAGTACCAGCGCAATCCCGAGGAGCGCCGCGTAGAGATAGAGCGGCAGATCCCGCTGCGGCGGCAAGGCCAGCCGGACGAAGTCTCGTCCATGGTGTTGTTCCTGGCCTCATCCGCCGGACGCTATATCGCGGGTTCTTCCATCGTGATCGACGGCGGCTACACGGCGGTGTAGCGGATGAGGACTTCGCAGGGCGTGATGTATGGACGCAGGGGCTCTGTTTCGGCGGCCCATCCGCTCGCGGTCGCCGCCGGTCAGGAGATGTTGGGCGCGGGTGGAACTGCCGCCGATGCCGCTATCGCTGCCCAGGCGATCTTGTGCGTGGTGATGCCCAATAACTGCGGCCTCGGAGGCGACATGCTCGCCCTCGTGCACAGGCCGGGGGGCGAACAGTGGGGGGTCAATGGAACAGGCGCTGCGCCGGCGCATCTCGAGCGCGTTACGGACGATGGCGCAAACAGCATCACCGTACCTGGACTCGTGGACGCCTGGTGTACTTTGTCGGAGCGCGAGGGGCGGCTGCCGCTGTCGCAGGTTCTCGAGCCGGCGATCGAATTGGCTCGTTCTGGGATCAGTATTTCACCCTCTCTCGCACAGACGCTCATCGCCCAACGGACCCGGTTGCAACGGGGTGGCGCTTCGGGGTGGAGATTGTTTGACCAGCCGACCGGGGCTGTGGTGCAGCAGCCTGAATTGGCGGGGACGTTGGAGAGTATCGCGGCCGACGGCCGGAGCGCGTTTTACAACGGCGTTGGCGCGCAAGCGATTGTAAATGTGGTGCAGGCGCTCGGTGGAACGTTGTCGGCAACGGACCTCGGTTCACATTCAACGGTGATTGCCAAGCCTGTCGCTAGCCGTTGGAATCGGATTCGGTTGGCGACGCAGCCGCCGATGTCGCAGGGCGTGCTGCTCAACATGGCGGTCGAGGGCCTGCGCAAGCTGGGCGAGTTTCCGGTGGATCTCGATGATCACGTCGCGATTGAGCTGACCCAAGCCGCATTCGCCTTCCGCTCGGACGTGGGGCAGGGCGCTGCACTGTTGGAGCGTGAGCTGGCCATCGATCTAGGCAAAGCATCGCATCGTGGCGGCCCGCGGTCATACCTGCACACAGCGGGCGTTGCCACGGTCGATGATGAAGGACGGGTGATCTCCTCACTGGTCAGTGTCTTCGACGACTTCGGCTCGTGCGTGTTCGTGCCGGAGCTCGGTTTCACACTGAACAATCGGGCCGGCGGGTTTACTGAGGGCGCAAATGCCGCCGCGCCGGGAAAACGCCCGGTTCACACGCTGGCACCCATCCTGGTGACCACCAGGCAGGGTGTGTTGGCCCTGGCTACTCCGGGCGCGGATGGGCAGGTGCAGACCTTGTTACAGGTGCTGGTGGGCATTTACCGCGAGGATCTGGGGCTGGGTGAAGCTATCGCCCGGCCGCGGTGGCGTAGTGAGAACGGCACGCTGCTGATTGAGCAGAGTCATCCCGGCATCGAGGGGCTGGCGGCATTGGGACATCGGGTCATTCCGCTACCTGATGGCGACACCCGGTTCGGGGCGGTTGTATGCTCTGGTTACCTGCACGGACAGTCGCTTGCCGTGGCCGATTGGCGTCGGGAGACGGCAGCCGGGGTCGTCTAGGAGCCTGTCTGTGCCGGGGGCGCTTACTGACGCGCCGCCGCCGTGGGCAGGGCGAGCAGACTGACAATCAGGCAGCCGGCCGCCAGCAGCACAAACTGCATGCCGTCGTTCAGCGCTAACCAGGTCGAGGGCGCGCAGAACGAGGCGAGGCTGATGCATTGGTTGACCAAACCCGAGGCCAAGCCACGCCGGGCCGGATCGCGCACCACGACGGGCAGCAGGGTCATCGCGCCACCGGACATGCCCCCAAACGCAAACAGCCACAGCACCAGGGCTGCGGTGGCCAACATGAGGCTGCTGGTGGTCAGAAACAGAATGCTCTGCGCCACGATTCCAATGACCACCATGACGGCGAACAGTGTTCGGGCGCGTACTTGCCGGCTCAACAGATAACCCATGCCCACTCCGCCGATAAGGAGGGCGGCGAGCTTGGCGGAGGCGACACTGGCGGAAGAGGTCGCGATGCTCAGATGATGGGCATGCGCCAGGTAGGAGGGGACAGCGAGACTGGTGCCATAAGACACCGCGTTGGGTAGCGCGACGGCGATTCCGAGCCCGAAGACCCCCGGGACTCGGAAAATACCCAACATACGCTTGAAGGTTTGTGGCAAGGGCTCGCGATCTTCGGTGGCGCGCGAGCTGACTTTCGGGACGAACAGCAGGATAGCGACGAATGCGGCGGCCGATAATGCGGCGTGCGCCAGCATTGCCGCGTGCCAATTGCCGGTATCGGTGAACACTACGGCGAGCAACAGGCCCGCGGCGTACCCGGTGGGTGCGAACGTGGATAACAACGACATGGAGCGAATGCGCGCCCCGTCGCTCAGGGCTGCCATGATCAGGCAAGGAGCAGCGACGCACATGGCGCCAAAGCCGAGGCCTGATACCAACATCGAGCCGTCCAGGCCTAAGGCGGAGCCCGCCTGACTGGCCAGGGAACTGCCGATTGCCGATAGACTGGCGGCGAACAACATGGAGCGACGTACGCCATAAGCATCGATCAGTCCGCCTCCCAGCGTGGCGAGGATCGCGGACGGTACGGAGAAGAGGGCGATGGCCAGTCCGAGCTGCGCAGGCGTGGTGCCGAGATCCTGGCTCAAGGGGCCGATAAAGGGGACGATTACACCGATCGTCATCATGCTCAATACCGCGGGGATATAGGCAAGCGCGGTAACAGCCACGGCGCTTTGACGAGGCGGGTTCAGCGTCTGTTCCATCGGTTACCGTGATGCGACGTGATTGCGATCGATCTTCTCTTATCCGGCACGCCGAATCAAAAATTTTTTCCTTTAAGAAAACTTTTCTTGACTCGGCTCCTGGCTCAGACAAAGATCAATGAATGGGCTTTATTGAGCGTCACAATCTCTGGAGCTACGAGCAAAGTCACGCCGCTGCGGAGGTTGCCCGCCGCATCCAGACGGACGGCATCGAACTGGTCCGTTTGTCGTTCGCGGATTTGCATGGAATTTTGCGCGGCAAAGCGTTGCTTGCCGACGCTATGCCTTCCGCCCTCAAAGACGGTTGTGCCGTAACCTCTACATTGTTGCTGAAGGACACGGCCCATCGCACGGTGGTACCGGTTTTCTCGGTCGGCGCAGGCATGGATGTACCGCGGCTGCAAGGGGCCGGCGACATCGTCATGGTGCCGGACCCGACGACCTTCCGGGTGTTGCCCTGGTTGCAGTCGACTGGGTGGATGTTATGTGACATCTATTTCCCGGACGGCAGGCCGGTATTGTTCTCGACGCGGCAATTGTTACGCCGGACACTCGGGCGGCTCGAGGCCGATGGGCGCAGCCTGGTCACGGGCCTCGAAGTGGAGTTTCACGTTACGCGCCTCCTGGATCCGCGGCTGGCGCTGGAGGATGCGGGGCAGCCGGGCACGCCTCCCGAGGTGGAGTTGATCCATCAAGGATATAACCACCTCACCGAGTTGCGCCTGGACCGCATTGAGCCCATCGTAGATATTCTGCGGCGGCAATCGCTGGCGTTGGGGCTCGAGCTGTCCTCGGTGGAGCTGGAGTTCGGGCCCAGCCAGGTGGAGTTCGTATTTCGCGCAGCTCACGGCATGAAGTCGGCGGATGACATGGTGTTGTTTCGCAACGCCGTCAAGCAGATCTGCCGCCGGCATGGCTACCACGCGACCTTCATGTGCCGCCCGTCCTTTCCCAATGCCATGTCGAGCGGTTGGCATCTGCACCAGTCGCTCGCGGACGCGGAGGGGCGCAACCTCTTTGCGCCATCCAGGCCGGACGAGCTGTTGTCGCCATTGGGTCGCCACTACCTGGCCGGTCTGATCAACGGCGCCGCCGAGGCGGTGGCTTTCAGCACACCAACCATCAACGGCTACAAACGCTACCGGGCCAACTCCCTCGCCCCGGATCGTGTCGTCTGGGGCAGCGATAACCGTGGCGCGATGCTCAGAGTGGTCGGTGCGGCCAATCCCTCAGCCGCCCGTATCGAGAATCGCATCGGCGAGCCCGCCGCGAATCCTTATCTCTACCTCGCCTCACAGCTTGCGACCGGACTCACCGGCATCGCGGCGGCGAAAGAGCCGCCTCCGCCGGTGGACGCGCCATATGAGGCCGAGGCACCCATGTTGCCGACCAGTTTGGGCACCGCGCTGGATGCCGTCACGGGCGGACACGTGTTGCGCGAAGCTTTCGGCGACGAGTTCATCCATTACTACGCGACGATCAAGCGCGCGGAGCTGCGGCGCTATGAGGCGTACGTGACGGACTGGGAGATGAGGGAGTATTTTGATGTTTTCTGAGGCAAGTGGCCTGTGATCATCGACGCATATAACACCACGCAGGATGTGCGGGGCCGTTCCGACTATTTGTCTGGCGTGCGACCTGGCCAGGCGCCGCCGGCGTACGTGCCGTTCGACCCGCGACGCATCCTCGATCGAATGGATGCGGCGGGTGTGGATATGGCGATGGTGTGCTCGCTCGCCCAGCGCATCGAGAATGACTTCATCATCAAGTTGGTGAAGACCTATCCGAAACGTCTCATTGGTTTCGGCCAGGTCATGCCGCAGGCCGATGAGGCGCTCGAGGAAATTGCGCGTATCGCCGGGGAAGGGTTGGCCGGCCTCAAGTTGCACCCGAGCCTGCACGGCTATCATGTAGCCGACCACGGCCTGCTCGATCCGGTGTTCGAGGCGTGCGCGCGGCATAAGCTGCCCGTGTTGATCAATGCGTTGGATGATGCGTTCTGCGCGCCGCTGGCGATCGAAGAGATCGCGCGTAATCATCCCAACGTGCCGACGATCATCGCGCACATGGGAGCGGTCTGGAATGTGCCCGAGGCGATCATTGTCGCCGAGCGGCAGCCGCACGTTTGCCTGGAGACCTCGGCGACGCTGTTGGGTGATGTGCGCCGCGCCTACGCGCGTCTCGGGCCGAAGAAAATTCTCATGGGCAGTGAGTGGCCCGGCTCGGACTTCGATCTGGAGCGCATGAAGATTGCCAAGGCCATTCCCAACGAGCAGGATCGGGCCCTGATCGAGGGCGGCAACTTTGCACGCATTCTGGGGATGTCTGCGTGATTACGGCGCCCGTCAAACCGGTCATCCCTCCGCCGCAGATGTCGCCCGCGGATATCGAGCTTCTGAACATTGCGCAGGAGCTGCTTGGGCGTGTTTGGGTAGATGGTCGCCATCAGGTAGCGACGGCCCTGCGCGCCACAGACGGCAAAATTTATACTGGCGTTCATCTGGAAGGCTCCTGCCGGCGCAGCTCGATTTGCGCCGAAGGTGTTGCGATGGGGGCTGCGCGCGCCGGTCTCGACCCACACGCCCCGTTGAGCATCGAGGCCTTGGTCTCGGTGCAAATCAAACCCAGTGATCAGTTCCGCATCATTGCTCCTTGTGGGGTGTGTCGGGAGTTGATCAGTGACTACAGTCCGGACACCCGTGTCTGGCTTACCAGCGACGCCGGCATTCATGCCATGGCCGCTTTGGACTTGCTCCCATGCAAAACTCGTCGAACCTGGTGATGGGTCAGGCTCTGTTGAAAGTCGCGGCCGAGCTTGGCGGCTCGGGGCAGCCGGTCCGTTGGGAGCAGATGACCTGGCCCGAGGCGCGTGAGGTTGCCTCGAAGCTGAACGCGGTCATCATCCCCGTGGGCGCCATCGAGCAACATGGCCCGCACCTGCCGCTCGCCGTCGATACGTTGATTGGCGAAGCGGTTGCATTGGCCGTTTCGGCACTAACAGCCGTGCCGGTGGTGCCGGCGCTTGCTTACGGTGTTTCCGCGTCTCACGGCGATTTTGGCGGCACCATCGCGCTGCGTCCGGAGACGATGATTCACGTCGTCGAGGACGTTGTCGACTCCCTCTACGAGCGTGGCATTCGCCAGTTTATCCTGCTCAACGGACATATTTGGAACAACGGCTCGTTGGATGTCTCTGCGGAGAAGTTGCGAGTTCGTCACCGCGACGCGCGCGTGCGCGCGCTGGGGTACGTGACCATGTATCCCGGGCCGGAGGTCGACGGCCACGTGCACTACGGTCGGGCGCTGATGCACGCGAACTATTTCGAGACCTCGGTGATGTTGCATCTGTATCCCGAGTTGGTCCGGATGGACCGTGCGACGTCACACCGCGATGTCGATTCGTTCTGGGACTACCGGATGGACCAGGTCAGCGAAACCGGAGTCTGGGGCCGCGACGTCACCGAAGCGACCGCCGCCCACGGTCGCTCTGAGTTCGAACGCTGCGTCCTGACCACCGCCCGGGCAGTCGCCGCCGCAGTGCGCGAGCCGTGGCCGGATCCCACGCATCGGCCGTGAGGAGCGCAGGAGCGGTCGGCCGCGATCGCCGGTACGGCAATGGTCAGTTTTGACCCGGTACGTGCGCTCGCCATACAGATGACCATCAGGAGCCCTTGTGATGCACACTGTGTCTTTGTCTCTGCAGGAAATCGAGGAACTGGCGAGAGATTGTTTCAGCCGGAACGGCTGCGATGCGGACAACACTGAAGCGCTGGTGCGCACTGTCGTCACTGCCGAGCGCGACGGCTCTTTGTCTCATGGTCTGTTCCGCGTGCCCGGCTATGTGGCCTCGCTCAGAAGCGGAAAGGTGAACGGCAAGGCGCAGCCCAGGGTGTCAAGCAAAACACCGGTCATCATCAACGTTGACGGTGACAATGGCTACGCACCCTTGTCGATCCAGCGGGGCGTCCCGGCGTTGGTGAAGGCAGCGCGGGAGATCGGAATCGCGGTCATGGCCACGACGCATGTCTATCACTTCGCCGCGCTATGGCCGGAAACCGAGGCGATTGCCGAGCATGGTTTGATCGGTATGGCCTGCGTTTGCTACACGCCATTCGTGGCTCCGGCCGGTGGTCGCAAGCCCTTGTTCGGGACAAACCCGATCTCGTTCGCATGGCCCCGTCCGGGCAAATTGCCGCTGGTCATCGACATGGCCACTGCCGCAATGGCGCATGGTGAGTTGCAGATTGCGGCCCGGGAAGGCCGGCCGGTCCCCCTTGGGACCGGGCTCGATTCCAACGGTCTGGTGACAGCCGATCCGGCGGAGATTCTCAAAGGCGTGTTGCTGCCGTTCGGTGGCTACAAGGGCTCGGCGATCGCGCTCATGGTGGAATTGTTGGCGGCAGGAGCGATTGGCGAGAGTTTCAGTTTCGAGGCGGCAGAGGCTGACAATAAGGACGGCGGACCGCCTCGCGGCGGTGAGTTCATGTTGGCCATATCACCCGAGCTGTTGGCCGGGCCGGGGTGGGCCGAGCACTGTGAAGCATTCTTTACGCGCTTCCAGGCCATCGAAGGCGCGCGCCTGCCCGGCAGCCGCCGTCACCGGAACCGGCTATCCGATGCGCCCCGGCCGATCAACGCCGATCTGCTCGGGCGGATCCGGGCATTGTGCAGCTGAGAGCTCCGCAGGCCGGCATTCATTACGGTCTCGAGACGGGTCGTTTCGAGGAGCTCAGCGCGTCGCGCCCGGTTTACGACCCGATGCTCGAAGCGTTGCGGACCCACGGCGGCTATCGGTAACCGTCTGGCCAACTCTGGCCAACCCACCTTGCGCGGAGCCGGGCAGCCTGGTCTGCGGCGTGCATGCACCACTTCGGTCCAGGGATCTCGGGCGAGCCGCGCAGCCAGCTCTGGGCAGATCCGTGTATGTAGAACTGCTCATTGACGTATGTATCCACGTCGCAGTCCATGGCGCATTGAAATTTCCTGATAACTCATACAATACTACCCCTCAAAAGGTAGCGCTATCATCAGGACAGGGGGGTTGGCGATGACTGGAAGGATTCTGTGGGCCACAGCCCCGCTATTGCTGAGCTTGTTTATCGGTGGGGGTGGCGCCAATGCGCAGGGCACACAGAGCACACTTTACCTGAATACCGGCCTGCCGCCTGAGATGCGCGCGGCCGACCTGGTGCAGCGTATGACACTTCAGGAGAAGGCTTCGCAACTCGTCAACCAGGCGCGCGCCATACAGCGCCTGGACGTGCCTGCTTACGATTGGTGGAGTGAAGCTCTTCACGGCGTCGCCAGAGACGGCACCACGGAGTTTCCCGAACCTGTGGGATTGGCTGCGACATTCGATACCCCTGCTATCCATGAAATGGCGGGTGTGATCGGCGTCGAGGGTCGAATCAAGCACGCTCTCGCTGCAGCAGAAGGTCACTCAAACATATTCGAGGGCCTGGATTTCTGGGCACCCAATGTCAACATCTTCCGCGACCCGCGCTGGGGCAGGGGACAGGAAACCTACGGTGAGGACCCGCATCTCACCGCCCGCCTGGCGGTGGCATTCGTAACCGGCCTGCAGGGCGATGATCCCCGATACTATCTGGCGATCGCCACACCCAAGCATTTCGCAGTTCACAGCGGACCCGAGCCAACCCGCCATTTCGCGGACGTGGATGTAAGCAAGCACGACCAGGAAGACACTTATCTCCCCGCATTCCGCGCCGCCGTTGTGGAGGGCCACGCGGGATCCATCATGTGCGCTTACAACGCGATCAACGGCGAGCCCGCCTGTGCCAGCGAGTTCCTTCTTGGACGGACATTGCGTGGTGCCTGGCAGTTCAAAGGTTATGTGGTCTCCGATTGCAGCGCCGTGCGCGATATCTTCAGCGGCCACCATTACCGTCCTACTCAGCCCCAGTCCTCCGCCATTTCCCTGGAGCGGGGCATGGACAATGAATGTATCGACTTCGACAAAGTTCCGGATGACCACGACTACCGGTCCTATATCGAGGCGGTCCAACAGGGTTATCTGCCCGAAGGCGCGCTCGACACGGCATTGGTTCGTTTGTTCACGGCACGAATACGTCTGGGGATGTTTGATCCGCCCTCGCAGGTCCCGTATTCGAAACTCGATCCAAGCCGTCTCGACAGCGCCGCCCATCGGAACATGGCTCGCCGTCTGGCTGGTGAGTCCATGGTGCTCCTCAAGAACGACGGTGTTTTGCCGCTGCGCGCGGTGAAGAAGATAGCGGTCGTGGGTCCCCTCGCGGAGCAAACGGCCGTCCTGCTCGGTAACTACAACGGCACACCGTCTCACACGGTCAGCGTGCTGGAAGGTCTGAAGGCGGAATTCCCAGGCGCGCAGATCACGTACGTGCCGGGAATCCAATTCTTGTCAACGCATGGCGACCCGGTGCCAGGCGCGTTGTTCACCACGCCCGAGGGCAAGCCTGGTGTGAAAGCGGATTATGGCCTGGGGACCGGTATCGGCTCGAAGTCAACACCGCTGTTGTCGCGCACAGATGCTGCCATTGATCTGAGCGACACCAATCTTCCGCAAGGGTTGAAGGGCAAGTCCGCACTCAGCGTTCATTGGAGCGGCAACCTCACGCCGAACGAGACAGGCGATTTCGTGCTCGGCATGCAGGCTGACGGCCATGCGCGAGTCTCAATAGATGGCCGCCAATTCGTGCAGACTGCGGGTCCGGGGGCTAATCTCGGGCCAATCCACCTCGAGAAAGGACGGCCGGTGAGCGTGGAGGTCGAGTACTGGCAAACATCCCGACGTAAGGCCGAGGCCCGGCTGATCTGGGCGCCGGCCGCCGATGGTCCCGATCCGGCCGCGACAGCGGCGGCGAGCGAGGCCGATGTTGTTGTTGCCGTGGTCGGCATTACCAGCCGGCTCGAGGGCGAAGAGATGCCGGTTGACCAGGCCGGGTTCTCAGGCGGAGATCGCACGAATCTCGCCATGCCGGCACCGGAGGAGGAATTGCTGCACGCGGTGTCGGCCACGCGCAAGCCGCTCATTGTAGTGTTGATCAACGGCAGCGCATTGAGTGTGATCTGGGAGAAGGAGCACGCCAATGCCATCCTCGAGGCGTTGCGCAGCTCTACCTGAAGTTTCCTGACGTCCGCGGTGCACCGATTCGGGCTCTCCGTGGATTCCAACGCATCCACCTCTCGCCAGGCGCCAGCCAGCGTGTTGAGTTTCACCTGCAGAGCCGCGACCTCAGCATGGTTACGGATGCTGGCGATATCATGGTCGCGCAAGGCAATTACAGCCTTTCAGTAGGGGGCGGGCAGCCGATTGGCGACACGCCCGCAGTCACGGGCGAGTTCGAGATTAACGGTCAACTAAGGCTGCCCGAATGAGACGTGAAACAAGGGCGCAATCTCGAGTGTTGTTACCCCGGCTCTTGCCCGGGAGTCGCTTGAAAGGGTCGCTGCGTAAATTTCTGGCAGTTTCTGCCGTGGGAGTCTCATCTGTGCTTGCAGCAGATTGCGGCTCCTGTTGGGGCGCTACGGCGCAAACGGATCGGGCGCACGTGCATCCGGTCCTCGTCACCATCGATGCCCGGAACAGCAGCAATCCCGTGACTCAATATGAATACGGGATGTTCATCGAGCCCATCGGCGGGTTGATTACGCGGACCTTATGGGCCGAAATGCTCGACGACCGCAAGTTCTACTATGCCATTGTCGCTGAAGGAAAAGACCTGCCGCCGCTGAGCATTTCGGCACCGGCACGGTGCCCTTGGCCGTTGACGGGGATTCACCGCAGCCAGAGCCCGGATACCCGGTGGGTTTCGATCACCCCAAAGTCCGTGCCGGCAGCCCGACTTATCCGCTCGATGTCGGGAATCGGCATTTGCCACAGCAGAGTCGCGCCATTGCAAGGAAGCCTGACAGTGCCGCTCATCTCTTCGTCAATCTATGAGTTCCCCGTCGTGGGATCCGACTAAAGCCCGCCATGGGCACGGCTACTCACCAACCGCGGTGTGTAGTAATATTGTCTGAGTTATTGGGGGGTGCTCGATGACCGTGTCCAGGCGTGATTTCGTCGCAACCACAGCTGCGGGCCTCGCTACTGCCGCTTGCATGCCGAGTCATACCTTGGCGGCGCTCGGCCGCGCCGGCAGATACGACCCTACGTGGGAATCTCTGCGCAACTACATCGCCCCGCAATGGTACCGCGATGCGAAGTTCGGCATCTGGGCCCACTGGACCGCGCAATGTGTGCCGGAGCAGGGCGACTGGTACGCGCGCAACATGTACCTCCAGGGTGATGCTCACTATGAGCATCACCTCAAGACCTACGGGCACCCTTCACAGACGGGTTTCATGGAGCTCGACCACCTTTGGAAGGCGGAAAGCTGGGATCCGGATGGACTGATTGCGCTGTACAAAAAGGCCGGTGCGCAGTACTTCGTGGCGCTGGCCAACCACCACGACAACTTCGATACGTTTGATTCGGCACACCACGCCTGGAACTCGGTCAACATCGGGCCACGCAAGGATATCGTCGGTGGTTGGGCCAAAGCTGCGCGCGCTCAGGGGTTGCGATTTGGAGTCAGCAACCACTCGGCACACGCCTGGCACTGGCTGCAGCCCGCTTATGGGTACGACGGCGAGGGGCCGCGGGCGGGTGTCCGTTACGACGCGGCCACGCTCACGAAGGCCGACGGGCAAGGTAAATGGTGGGAAGGCCTCGACCCACAGGAGCTGTACACCGGGCCCAATATTGTGCTGCCCGAGGGCATTCGCGGCGCGGCTGCGATAAGACGCTGGCATGAGGAGAATGACCGCCCTTGGTTCGAGGACCCGCCGGCCAACAATCCCGGTTTCGTACGCAAGTGGTTTCTCAGGTGCCAGGACCTGATCGACAAGTACCGGCCCGACCTGGTGTACTTTGACAACACAGGTTTGCCGCTCGGTCAGGCGGGCCTGGATATCGCGGCCCATTATTACAATGTCAGCCGCGAATGGAACGGCGGGCGGGTCGAAGCTGTCATCAACTGTAAGCGCCTGAGTGCCGAACAGCGCCCTGCGCTCGTGGAAGATATCGAGCGCGGATTCACTGACGAAATGCGGCCGTTACCGTGGCAGACGGATACCTGCATCGGTCAGTGGCATTATCGGCGATCCGTTTTCGAGGAACACCGCTACATGGGCGCGACAACCGTCATCACGCGCTTGTGCGACATCGTGTCAAAAAACGGCAACCTGCTCCTGAGCGTTCCGCTCCGGGGCAATGGCACCATCGACGCGGACGAACGCGAAATACTGCAGCAGCTCGCGGCCTGGATGAGCCGCAACGGTGAAGCCATTTTCGGCACGCGTCCCTGGAGGGTTTTCGGTGAAGGTCCCACTCAGGTGAAAGCCGGGATGTTTGGTGAAGAAAAGGCGGCTGCATTTACCGGCGAGGACATCCGTTTTACGAAGAAGGGCAAGACGCTGTTTGCCATCGCTCTCGGATGGCCGCCGTCAGGAACACTTACTCTCAAGTCGCTGGCCACCGGCACCCCAGGCTCGGTGGAACGTGTCGAGTTGCTAGGCTCGGCCGCGCCGGTGTCTTTCACGCGCGATCCCGCCGGTCTGAAAATAAGTCTGCCGCCGGCTTTGCCGGGTGAGCATGCCTTCGCGTTCAGGATTACGGGGCAGGACCTGACCTGAGACGCACGAGCGCTGCTGCAACTGCGCGGGCGCTGGGAGGCGTCACCGGCCGAACATGTCCGCGGCGGCATGTCTGAGCGCAATTTATTCACTTTTCCCTGCGGGCTCCCGCCGCTAAGTTTGGCGCATGCTCACGCGGTACACGGCCGTTGCCGCCGGTCTTCTGGCGGCTCACCTGGTGGGATCGCTTGCTGCCCAGCCGCAGCAACCCCCTGCGCGTCACATTGACGTGGATATCAGTGCCACCGCCGGTCCGCTCGACAGATTCTTCGATCTGTCCGTCGGCTCTGACTATCCCGGCACGCTGCTGCGCGCCGACAGCCAGTCGCAACTGCAGCTCGTCGCGGATGAGCTCGGGTTCCGCTACCTACGATTCCACGGGATTTTTCACGATGTATTGGGGACGGTGCGTCGTCAGAACGCAGTTGTGAGTTATGACTGGTCGAAGGTCGACCGGCTCTACGAGGAGTTGCTGGCCAGGCACATAAAGCCGTTCGTTGAGCTCGGCTTTACGCCGCAGGCGCTGGCCACCTCGGGAAACAGTGTCTTCTATTGGAAGGGCAACACCTCGCACCCGCAGTTGACACACTGGGGCGAGCTGGTCACTGGTTTCGTCCGCCACCTGGAGGAGCGCTACGGTGCGGACGAGGTGCGCAGCTGGTATTTCGAGGTCTGGAACGAGCCCAACCTGGCCGGCTTCTGGGAGGGCGCCGATCAGCAGGCCTATTTCGAGCTGTATGATTTGACCTCCAGGTCAATCAAGGCTGTGGACCCGGCCCTGCGTGTTGGAGGGCCCGCCACCGCGGGCGCAGCCTGGATCCCCAAATTTCTGGCACACGTCAAGGAGAGTGGGGCGGGTGTCGATTTCGTAAGTACCCACACCTACGGCGTGGAGGGCGGCTTTCTGGATGAAGATGGCAAGAGCGATACCAAGCTGTCCGCATCCTCTGACGCGATCATCGCAGACGTGCGCCGTGTGCGCCGCGAAATCTCTGAGTCATCCTTCCCCGGATTACCGCTGTACTTCACCGAGTGGAGTACCAGCTATACACCACGGGATTCCGTGCATGACTCCTACATCAGTGCGGTTTATATCCTGAGCAAGCTCAAGAGTTGCGAGGGGCTCGCGCAGGCGATGAGCTACTGGACATACACCGATCTGTTCGAAGAGCCCGGACCTCCGACAGCCTCGTTTCAGGGAGGTTTCGGGCTCCTCAACCGGGAAGGCATCCGCAAGCCGGCGTTCTTCGCCTACAAATACCTCCACGCGCTTCGGGGGGATCGCATCAACAGCGCCGACCCGCAGGTATTCCTGGCTGGCGAACGCGGAGCTCTGAGCGCGGTGATCTGGGACTTTCAGCAGCCAGAGCAGAAGGTCAGCAACCGCTCCTTCTATACCAAAGTGGTTCCGGCGCATCCGGCACGCGCCGTTCAGCTGAGAGTGACCCATCTGGCACCGGGAGCTGCTTACCACCTGGAGGTACATAGGACCGGGTACCACTCGAACGACGCCTACTCAGCGTACCTGGAGATGGGAGCGCCCAAGGACCTGTCTGCGCAGCAGGTCGCGAAGTTAGCCGATCTCACGCGGGATTTGCCGGAAACGGATCGGGTTGTCCGCAGCCGAGCTGATGGAAGTGTAGAGATCACGCTGCCCATGAATAGCAACGACATCGTTCTGTTTACGCTGGCGCGCAGTTGATGCGGTGGCCCGCCGGCGAGCGCGTCCGGCAGAGAGATTCAAGTGAACGGGGGCAAGTCAGTGCGCCGTTTCCGTAAAGGTCACCGTAGGGTGGCCCAAGGCGTATGGGCCTTCAGCGGTCACCTGTGGAGTTCCCGCCGTTGCCGGCAACGTCATCCTTACAGTAGCCACTCCGGAGCTGTTGGTAATGGCAATTACCTTCGAGCCTGTAAACACCTGCTCGGATCCAACCTGAAGGTTCTGCACAGATCCACCGCTGGTCGTGAACAACACGCTCGCTCCCGCTGCGCTGCCGTGGGATTGGCCGGGGCTCAGGGTGACCGTGATGCTCACCGGCAATACAGTTCCGGCCGCAGCGCTTTGACTATCGCCTGCCGTTTTCGCAAGTGACGCCGGCGGATTTCCCACCACGATCCAACCCCCTTGCGTAGTTCCGTCCGAGGCCTTTACGTTGAATTGGTAAAAGCCCGGAGTGTTGCCCGCCGCGATCAGCACCGCGCCGGTTTGAGATCCGCTGACGGTCGAGGCCGTTACAGTGGGCAATCGGCGGCTGCATTGTAGGTCCCTAGCAGCCAATTATAGTTGGAAGTCGCATTGCCACCCCAGCGCACCACGCTGATGCCGCTGTCGGTAACGCTTGCGGCATCTTTGCTGCCCGCACCGCCATAGACATAGGGACTGATGTAGTGTCGGTTGGTGAGCGTATCAATGTTGATATTGACCGCAGTTCCGCCTGAGCCGGCGGGAGTCGCAGCGACCTGCACGCAGTTCGGGCTGACGCCAGCGGCGGTGGTCACCGACACGACGTAGTAATAGGTCGTGCCGCCGGTCACGGCGGTATCGGTATAGCCTGCGGCGCTCGGGCTGGCGATGTTGGTATAAGGGCCGCCACTGATCGTGGAGCGGATGACAGCGTAGGCAGTCGCACCGCTGACGGCGCTCCACGTGAGTGCGACTTGCGCAGTGCCCGCAGTCGCTATGAGACCGGCGGGAGCGGCGGGTGGGGCGGGAGCAGCCGGTGCGCTGCCAACGGCCGTGTCGCTGCCTCCCGACCCTCCGCCGCAGGCTGCGCTGAGGATAGTCAGAAGAAGGACGAGACTGTTATACCCAGTTCGTGCAAGTACGAGCTTACGCATGGGGCAGGCGGGTCCTGGCAATGACCCAACAACTCTAGCTCGGCAGGTCGGTCGTTTGTAATGCCGGAAATGACATGCCCTGCGGGCAAAACGGGCTGTTTGTGACGTGTGTCACTCACAGCCCGGTCAAACAGATACAACCGCCTGCGTCTGGTTTACCGCAGCGCCGGACGCAGGAGCGCTTTGCGGGTGGTGATCGACATTCGGGTCGTGGGGAGCTTCGGGCCCGGAAAGTCCTCCGTATAGGCTTCAATCGTCATTGCACCCGGCGTGGTGGTGGCTTGAACGATGAGCTGCGCCAGGCCATTGAAGAGGCTGCGCTGCGGCTGTATGTCGGATTCCTGGCAATTGGGATCGCCATTGCCAACACCCAGCAGGATCCCCTCGCCGCTGACTTTGAACTTGATCAGATTGTCTGCCGTCGGCAGTGCTCTGCCGGCGCTGTCGAGGACCTCCACGCGTACGAGGGCGATATCCGCGCCATCCGCGGCCAACTCACTCCGATTGGCACTCAGCCGGATTGTCGCCGGTGTACCGGTGGTTTCGCGCCGCGAAGTCATGAGGAGCTTGCCACCCTTGAAGCCGTGCGCTTCGATGGCACCGGGCTCGTATTTCACCTGCCACTGCAGGTGAGTCAGCGGCTCAACTTTCTGTCTGCCCTGGCTGCGCCCGTTCAGGAACAGCTCGACTTCGTCCAGGTTGGAATGCACCCAGACAGACACCGGCTCACCCAGCCGCTGCTCCCAATTCCAATGCGGGAACAGATGTAATACCGGCTCTCGCGCCCACCAGGCCTGGTAATAGAAGAAGTTGTCCTTGGGAAATCCACACAGGTCAACAATGCCGAATTGCGAGCCGATGGATGGCCAGCCGTAGGGCGTTGGCTCGCCGCGATAATCGAACCCGGTCCAGGCAAAGCCGCCTGCCAGGTATTCGCGCGAGGCATAAAACTTCCACCATTCTTCCGCGAGCTCGGACCAGTCGGTCTGGTTCACGTCGTATGCGCTGACCCAGTTGCGGATCTTGTCCGTCTCGTAGACACCACGGGTGCAGAGGGT
>Ga0307511_10002030_pt1 | contig 21232 bp, 27 predicted proteins | sample 13_EM_MG_FD_200266 | JGI IMG/M metagenome (GOLD analysis project Ga0307511, IMG submission 200266) | Populus trichocarpa ectomycorrhiza microbial communities from riparian zone in the Pacific Northwest, United States - 13_EM | ecosystem: Host-associated > Plants > Roots > Unclassified | place...
AGTGGTAAGAACTGAAGCGCCCGCGTGCAAACCGATCATCATCATTACATTGCGCGCTGGAATTGCCCAACACGAACGGCATGGCGTAGTTAACTTAACTTTCGTCCCTCGGTCACTTGACTCACAATCCCTGCTGGTGTAAGAATTGTGGACCAGATGTGGATCATGATCTGCGTGCCTACGATCAGCCGGAGGCCTCCGCGGCTATCGAAACACAAATAGCTGTACGTTTTTGACATCCGACCCCGAATTGATTTCCGCTTATGGGCATACTGGATGGTGCTGACGAAAACCATCAGTGAATCCAGCTCAGTAAGCATCTGCTCAGTTCAGTTCCTCGATTCCCATCTTCCTGATGTTAGATTGGCTCAGTTCGCGACAGCACTGCCTATCGGTGCCTGTTCGTGTTTGATTCGCTGACGATTGAACAATCCAATCCTGACGTCCGCCTGAACAACACGGTGTCGGTGATGAGCAAACACCGCGACCTCAGGTGGAACGCGCTCGGCCTGGTGCATTTGCGCGCAATGGGCCAAGATTCACTTGGTGCTTTTCGACCGTTCGCTTCGTGCACACCCTCCTGCCATTCGACTACCTTGGCCTTCCGATATCCCGTCCTCGAACGCATCAGCCACAAAGGTCGATACGCACTACCATCAACATGTTTTCTGATCACCCACAATGCGACTGTAATCCACCTCAACTCTGGGGGGCCTTCGTCTCTTGTGCCACGCCTCAATGATTGCCAAGGCCACGGGTTGGTCCTGGAGATCCCCATGTTGCCCTGATTTCCTCAAGGGCGACTTTTAGATTACTATACTATGGATAAACCTCGTGAAACTCCAAACGCTAGGCTATCGGATTGTGATCGAGGCTCCAACGCTCCGTGGCAGCAATTCGCGTGGTTGGCTCGCCAAGCCAATCCTGAGTGCCTGAACAGCGCGGCGACCTCAGATGGAACACGCTCAGCCCAGTGCATTCGCTGTTGACCATAAGCAGTGGATCGGACCTTGACACCGACGGTTTCCCAGAAATCTACAAAAGGGTCGAGGTGCACTCCCTTGGTTCCTCAGCTGCTATGCAGCTCACCCCAGTTCTTCTCTCCTACCTCCAAAACTTCGGGCCCGGTGCCATTCTTGTCTATTCTTCCTCACGACACTGCATATCATCATGTTCCAAAAATCTGCTCTCCTCTTCCTCATCGTCGGGGCTCTCTCTGTCAATGCCTTGACTCTTCCGATTGTCCGCTCCCCTGAGCCAGAGTGTGAGTTTCCCCGGTGGTTCTCTATCACACCTTACCACGATCTGACCTTGCCCTCCTTCAACAGCCCAAGAACTCGATGGTTTGATGCTTAAGCGCTATAATGACCCCAACCGCCCTGCACCCCCCGAGCCTACTAGGTGTCCCCCGCCACCACCCCCTCCCCCGGTGACCCGGGTCGGGACGTTCCCAGCTGTCACCCCCCGAGCCGAACTCGACGATGCTTGGATGGCTAAGCGTTATAATGATCCCAACCGCCCCGCGCCCCCCGAGCCCACTAGGCGTCCTCCACCCCCACCCCCACCCCCACCCCCGGTGACCCGGGTTGGGACGTTCCCGGCCGTCACCCCTCGTTGATATGTACAACCATGCTTTTCATGTAATGTCGAGGTTGAAAATACGGAACGATTAGAAACTGGTTATAAGTCTCGCTCGATCGCCAGGAACCTAATCATCGCGTGTGAATCCTTGGCTATTGAAATATTGAAACCTAGAAAAAAGTTTGGATGGTCAAAAATGACTGAGGACGACGACAATGGTTCAATTGAGTTTCCGTCGTCCGGAATCGATGTCAGTTGGTAAGATTGGACTGAGAAGGACTCGGGACGACTGTGCATAGTTTTTGATGCAATCGTCATTGTTTTAGCTGGTCTACTTGACTGCACCTGATTCTTATTATTAACGACAGACTACGTGCATCGACCAGATATAATTGCGCTCCCGTGATCGGGATATTAACTTCGTTCAATCTACATCGATTGGGATCCGCTCGCATTATTGATTGGGGCCAAGCAACAACAATTGGGATCAATTCGGAACGATTCGTATAAAGTACAGGTCGAGCTAATCATTGAGTGACTTTCCACGGCCCTTTGAACTTTCTAAAGCTCGAATATCCTGGCTGGAAAAGGGAACTGTCAGGACCCCGACCGTAGTCTGGGGCTCGAAACAATTCGATCCACGATGACTGACACCCGTGATGAGTCTAGAAACCGTTCTAAAATCCCATGGAAAGTCACTCAGTATGGGTCAAGCGACGGGAAATCTACAACTTTTGTTGGGCAAGAAAGAGGTGGAATGGTAGGCGCAAAGCCAAAACGCCCATGCCGGATCTCTCTCAATCAACTACCGCCCTCGAGTGTAGCTCCTGGGAGGGGTGGGTATCATTAAAAATAGTTTGGGGCAATGAGAGGCGGGTCCTTACTTGAGTAATTGACGATATTTTTGGAAACGGAGATTATGTCCATAACCTTCCCCCAGTTCTCACCGACGTAATCGATGGATAGAATACGGGGGAAGATGAGGGCTAGGGTCATGGCGACCGTCGGCACTGACTCCTCTGCAACAATTATCCTCCCAACTTCAAGTTCTACCAAAGCACAGCTTCTCCGTAGTATAGGAGGTCCAGCATTGGTAGTCACCTCATCAATCGCCGGTGGGGTACTGAGGCTGTCCACTTGAAAGTGAATACGAAGGAAAGAGAGATCTAGGCAGTGATGAGCGAGGGCAACAAGTCCCTTGGCCGTGACACCGGTGGGGGTCTCGCTACATGGCATGTTGCCTAGTTCGAGGCATTCCAGCTTTGGCATGGCTCGCGCAAGGTTCGCGATCGTATCGTCATCAACGGTTGAGGAACAACCATCATTGCAAGAGAACCCAACGTGGAGGGATGTCAATTGCGTGAATGGAAGCAGAGAGGAATAATTTGGGTTCCATGAGCACGACGTATAGAGGTAGAACTCTGAGAGAGTATTGTGGGTGGAAGTGGCGAGCGCGACCCTCTCGAATTCTTCGAGAAAGTTGCCGATTTGTTCGGATCCAGAGTGGAATTCTATGGTCCCCAACTTGCCAAGTGTCGCTCCGTGAAACACCTGCAGCCAGTCACGGTCATGGCCGTATTTGATGACCAGATTGGTAAGATTTGGGAGCACCATCGTAGGCAGCGGGGTGTCCCTTTCAATAACCACCCATAGGTCACGTAGGTTGGGGAGTTTACAAATAGCTTCAAGGGCCCCTTCTGTCAATGGGGAATCCACCCGAAAGGATCGGAGAGTATTTCGGTTGCTGGCGAGAAGCATTCCAGAAATAGCAGAAGTGATTATCGGATCTCTTGGTAGGCGGCGGAGGTCAACATCCCGCAAGCTGGGACATAGTGTCGCGAAGGTGGTAACCGTCGAAGCGACCATCACTTTAGGGAGGTTGAGGGATATGAATCTGATGTCGATGGTGATGATTCCAGGGGAAAGGAACAGAGGGATGAACGGGACAAACTCCCCAGTGGTACACCGCAGTCCGAGGGTCTTGAGATTCGGAAACAATGGTTCGTTGATGGCACGATGCTGCAGAACCGAGAACACCTCCGGAGACAGCACGGCTTGAGAGCCAAACATATCGAGTTCTCGTATCCTTTGAGCGTACGTCCGGAAATGAGCCCATTCCAGCGTTGTCGGAAACCTTTTGAAAGACTTTCAAATCAAATGGTTCAGGGGAGGTAAAACGCATGTCGTTGCCGCGCTCACAGTGCATCTGCCTTCGTTCCAGACATCCCCCGGCAAAGACTTGAGTAATGGGAGTAATCCACGCTGGGTCTTCCATAATATGTCTAATACTGGGCCTTCGGAGTTTTTGTGGCAGCGCGCAAGCGCAGCAGCAGTGGCCCTGGCTCCTGACACAACGAGTTCGCAGGCGATAAGCCTCAGAATTTCATCGATGTTGAGACAGGCGTGCATGTGAACTGGAGGGCGCGTTTAACTGGGCACAACTAGGACGCGAAACACGCGATAACTCACGATAAATGCAAACGTTGCTGGAGAGGATTTCAGGTAGTGGTGGTCACCGGTTTTGTTCGCCACAAACAAGAGCACGTAGAACATGGGGGCGCCCGGCAATCACCGTCCTCAAATACTTTCCTATAGGTACGTGTAACGCTGCCCTTGACGCCGCCACCAATGCACGGGCGGGCGTTCCTAGATCCCTATCCATATCTCGTTCCTCCATCGCTGTATCACATGTAACATAACACTCCTCTGTTGTCGTTTTTTAGTCAGACCTGCTCGCTCTCGGCCTGTTCGCCCACTGGCGGGTCCAGTATCTTCGCATTTCGACACAGCATTCGGGTGTCTCTCGTCGCAGGCCACACGATCGTGGGTGGCCAGCAGCCTCATCAGTGAGCCTGAGTTTGTCAGCAATGACGATGAGAGAATTCGCCAAACATCCATGACAAAAACCATGCACGGATGGTACCGCTTTACGACCCAGAACGTCGGCGCAACCGACCCATTGAATGTGATTGGTTTGGTAGTACATTACAGCTGTCTGCTGCTACAGAATGTTTATTTCGCTTGTTCTACGAAGTGGGCACGGACCCGACGGCGGGTACCATGCGAACCATCACAACGGATCTCCGAGCACATACGACTCGTAACCTTCGTTCCCAAAGTTCAAGTCATCCGGTGGATTCGAACCGGCCAGTGACGGCGGGTGCCACGCGAACCATCGAACTAGATCGTGGATAAAAATAATTTCAAATGAACAAGAAATTAAAGTCCCAGGAGATGATCGGACAAAAAATAGGACTCCCTCCCTTCAGTCGTGGGGATAAGTGCGATAATCTGCTTCGAACCAGTTGAAAGTGGTATGCGACATGGATAGGGTTGATAATAAGGGGCGTCATCACTCCTGGCCATCTTCCAGCGGCCTTCTGACTTCGAATGTGTTTCCTGGATGCACTTCATTCGGGACCATCAAATATGTAGTAGGTGGGCCTTACTTGTGCGATGTATAAACCCTCCAATCCGTCTGAAATCCTGGATGGTTTCCTCAACGGTCTTCCAATCCTGATTCGTATACTTGATGTTGAGCAGACGAGGGAAAATGTGGAGCAGGATATGGGCAACCGTCAACCCCGACCGTGCTGGGATGGGAGTTTTTCCAACTTCGAGTTTCGTCAAAGCGCAATCCTCCAGCCGAACAACTGGTTCACCGGAAGGTAGCGGCGTCGTTGCACTGGTCGCCGCCTCGACCAAGCTGGCTACCTGAAAGTGGATGCGAAGTATAGAGAGGCGGGGACAGTGACAAGCGAGGGCGACGAGACCGTTGACCGTGATCCCGGTCGGGGCAGCGCATGGTGTTCTACCCAGACAAAGGATCTCCAACTTTGGCATTGCCTGCCCCAGGCTGACGATGATATTGTCGTCAATCTTCGAAGAACAACCACCTTTACAGGAGAACTGTATCTCGATTTTCTCTAGTTGGTTGAACAAAAGGAGAGAGGAATAGCTCGGATTCCATGAGCGTGAAGTGCCGAACCCGAACTGTGATAACGTATTCTTGATGGATGTGGTGAGTGCAACGCTCTTGAATGCTCCGAGGAAGTCGCCGATGTCATTGGCTTCGGTGCGAAATATGACCGACTCCAACTTTTCGAGCGTCGCTCCACGGAACCCTTGTAGCCAGTTGAGGCCATTGTCGTATTCGACATCAATTGAGGTGAGATTTGGAAGTGTCACCGTGGGTAACGACGTGGGTCCTTGGATGATCGCCCGCAGGCTGGATAATCTGGGGAGTTGGTAAACAACCTCTCGCGCCTCCTCCGTTAACGGGGAATCCACGCGGAACACTTGGAGAGTATCTCGGTTGCAGGCGAGGACCATCTCCGAAACAGCCTCGGTAATCACTGGGTCTTTTGGCAGGGGGCAGAGAACAGCAGACACAAGGTCGCGACATATTGTTGGGATCTTGCTTATCAGAGTTGCAACTGCGACTGTGGGAGAGGTTCCAGCGAATCCGATATTGATCTCGGAGGTTTTGGGGGAGAGGAATGAGGGGATGAAGGGGATGAAGGCCTTCGTGGACTCCTTGCAATGGAATGCTCTGAGCCCCGAAAACCAAGGGCTGTTGACGGTACGGAGCTGCAGCACTTGGAGAGTATCCGAGGTCACGCTGTCCTTGGAGGCATCCACCATAATCTTCCGCATCCTTCGAGCATACTTTCGGGAATGGGCCCATTCTACTTTCGTCGGAATTCTCTTGAAAGCCTTTCGAACCAAACAGTTGAGCGCAAGCAAGATAAACGCCGCCGGAAGACTCACAAAACCCTCATCTCCTTCCTCCCAGGCGTCCCGCGGAAAACACTTGAGCAGTGGGGTCAGTTGATCCTGTGTCCCCCACAACGCATCCAAGACCGGTTCTTCAAAGCTTTTGCAGCAACATGCCAACGTGACGGTTGTGCCCTTTGCCCCAGACGCCACGAGTTCACATGCGATGAGCCTAAGAATCTCATCCACGTTGAGGCAGGGGTGCATCCTGAACCTAGAGGACGCGATGAGTCGGTGCATTAGGGGAAACCAGCAATCTACGGGCAATACCAACGTTGTCGAGGAGCAGCGTGTGTTTCGTCTGCCACGGGAACAATCAGACACGCAAGACGAGTGGAAGGAATAGAAGCGCCCGTAGACAAATCGATCAATCATCCCGTTACCTCCAGATCTAGATATCCTTGGCATGTCCCAATCCACAGACTATGCATCGCGTACTGCGATTGCTCGACAACGACGTAGCGCGGTTAACTTTCGTCTCTCAATCACTTGGCTAACACAATAGTTATTTTGATCAAGTGAAGTATTACAGGCAAAGCGACAGGGGAATTAGAACTCCTGCTGGACGAGGGGCGTGGGGTTCCCGGCACGAAGTCGAAACGCTGCCGTGTTGGATCTTTCTCGATCAGCTACCCCCCTGGAGTGGGACTCCTGAGGTGTGTCACGATAGTTAATTTGGAGTATGAAGGGGTTCCCTACTCGAGTAATGGACCATCTGTCTGGAAAGACGGATTGTGTCCATAACATTTTCCCAGTCCTCGTCGACGCCATCTATGGAGTCTATACGGGGGAAAATGAAGGCTAGGGTCAGGGCGATCGTTGGTACCGACCCCTCCGCCACGGGTATTTCCCCAACTTGAAGCTCCTCCAAAGCACAACCCTTCTGCAGTGTAGTAGACCTTTCAATGGGAGTGACCCAATCAATCGTTGGTGGGGTACAGAGGCTGGCCACTTGAAAGTGTACACGAAGGGTAGAAAGGTCCGAGCAGTAATGGGCGAGGACCGTGAGTCCCCTGACAGTGACGCCGGTGGGGATTTCGCTGCATGGCGCTTCACCTAGTAGAAGGAATTCCAGCTTTGGCATAGCCCGTGCCAGGACCGTAATGACATTGTCATCCACGGTTGAGGAGCAGCCATCATCGCAGGGGGGATCGACGAGAAGGTATGTTAGTTGCGTGAAGCGAAGGAGAGAGGAATAGTTTGGGCTCCAGGAGCATGACGTGGAGAGAGAGAAGCTTGAGAGGGTATTCTGGGTAGATGTGGCGAGTGCGACCCTTTCGAATTCTTCGAGGAAGTTACCAATTTGTTCGGATCCAGAGTAGAAGGCGGCTGTCTTCAGATTTCCAAGTGTTGCTCCGCGGAATCCCTTAAGCCAGTCACTACCGTGGTCGTAATCGATTGTTAGGTCGGTGAGATTTGGAAGGACCGGTGGGGGTAATTGAGTGTTCCCCTCAATAACCACTGACAACACACGTAGGTTGGGGAGTTGGTAAACAACTTCACAGACCTCCTCTGTCAACGGGGAATCCACCACGATTGATCGGAGAGCATTTCGATTGGCGGCGAGGAGCATTCCAGAAACGGCAGCAGTGGTCATCGGATTTCTTGGTAGGGAGTAGAGAGCGATTTGCTGCAAGTTAGGGCAGAGCATCGGGAAGGTGGCGAGCGTCGAAGCAAGCATCACGTTAGGGAGGTTGGAGGGTTTAGTGAGTAAGATGGTGATGACGATGGTTGTAGGGGAAAGGAACAAGGGGATGAACTGTACGAGCTCCTCTGTGGTGTACCACAACCCGAGGGTTTCGAGATTCGGAAATAAGGGCTCGATGGTGGCACGATGCTGCAAAACCGAGAGCACTTCCTGAGATGGGGCGCTAAGTACTCCGAGCTTTCGCATCCTTCGAGCGTACTTCCGGAAACGAGCCCATTCCGACGTTGTTGGGAATCTCTTGAAAGACTTTTAAACCAAATCATTGAGAAAGGTGAAAACGCATGTTGTCAACGCGCTCACTTTGCATCCATCTTCATTCCAGACATTTCTTGGCAAAGACCTGAGTAACGGGAGGAGTTGACCCTGCGTCTCCCATAACGTATCTAATACTGGGTCTTCAAAGCTTTTGCTGCAACGCGCAAGTGCAACGGCAGTGGCCTTGGCTCCTGAGGCGACAAGTTCGTAGGCGATGACCCTCACAATTTCATCCACGTTGAGACAGGCGTGCATCGGACCTGGAAGACGCGTTCAACTGTGAGCAAATGGACATGGAATAAGCGACGGCGACTCACGGTAAATCCCAATTCTGCTGGAGAATATCTCAGCAAGTCGTGGTCGCTCGTGGTCGTCGGTTCTGATCACCAGTAAGCGAGATCCACGTGGAGCAAATTGAACTGAGTAGGAGGCGCCGAAGCGCACCGCCACAGATGCAGTGCCACAGACTCATGCACGATTATACGTCGTGTCTGTGCTACAAACACTCGTCAGCCACACTAGGCGTGACGTGCCACACTGTGGCTCGTTTTTCGTTCAACTACACGGATTCCACAATTTTCTGTTTTATTGAGCGAAGAAGCGTCATGGAACGAGAAGGATACTGCAAATTGAGGGTGTGATGGCCAATGTGAGGTCAGAGTTCTCTGGCATTCCTGAACGTCTCTTAATCGGATAGCACCTTGAGTTTGGCTCCCAGAGGAGGTGCCGTCAACTTTACTTCTAGGTGGAGCGAGCGGGGGTTCTTCACTCGAGGTATCGGCGATTCTCTTGGAAAAGCTACATTACGTCCGCGACCTTCCCACACCCCTCATTGAAGTCGCAACCCTCCCGCGGAATGATAGGTCCGCCGTCCGAAGGGATAACGGTACTAATCGTGGGTGGATGGGGCTATTGAATCCCGACCCATATACTTGACATTGAGTAGACGAGGGGAAACTGGAGTGGGATTTGAGCAACCATAAACCCCTGCGGCACTCAATGGTGGGAAGATCCTCCAAGTATAATCATCGGAGGGTGATAGTTTCATTTCACCGGAGTGAACCCAGTCGTACAACCAAAGGGAGTGGAGATGGCAAACAAGGCAGAGTAGGGTTGCGAGTCGTCGGTATAATCCGTGAAGTTGATAATCCTGGTTAAAAGTCTCAAGTCAGACCGCCAAGTCAACGCGGCAGTGTGTCACTTACGGGTCGGGGATGAAATCGCCAGGGCAAGGTATACGACCTACTGGGCAACCTCTCGCGGGTATAGCTTCGGGGGCAGTATCAGCAACTAGGTCACCAGGATCGCATCCGTCTTGGAGGGTGTGGAAAAGCCCAACCCAGTGGTCAACTGGGCGTTGGGTCCGATTCACCGAGGACTGCACGATGCAACTTACCCACAATCTGGGAAGTTATCCCCGCTGGCCGCGAACGCCCCTACGGACCAGGCGGACCGGCGGCATGAAGCATGGTCGTTGATGCAACCTACGGAGGGATGTGGGCGGAGAACTCTCCGTGAGTGGAACCGAGACGCTGAGCATGAGAGCAGCGGGAGGGCGTCTGCAAACATCCGGGGGGGAGGGGGTTAGAGGGAGGGACGCGACGCGTGGTCCGCACCGTTGGGAGGTACCTTAGATCTGCGCCCTCACAACACGAGAGTTCGGGTCAAGAAGACCTGTCGAAGATTCAGGATGGGTTGGCAGCTGACGCGTGGGTCGGAATGTGCCAACGCGTCTCAGGCCGATCGCTCTCACGTACGACTACCTCCACGAACCATGCGGCCGTACATTCCCGGACATGGGCAGATCAGGGGCACAGCGGGACGGCAGTGACAGAACGTCGTGAGCATGTGACGGGCCACAACGGACGAAAATGATGCTTTGGATTGCATGATCGAAGCAGAGGCCCGAGAGAGCTATGTATTTGCAACACCCCAGAAGTGGTTCAGCGCGTTTCCCCCTCCTACGCGAGGGAACACCCTCCAGATGAGCGCGTGTATGGACACCCACATATTTCCGTAATGGGTGATCTTCAACCTGCGGAAGTGTGAGCGACGGCGCCACCCCTCACCTTCGAATATGAGAATAAATTCTCCACAACCACAGCTACCACAATCCGCCCTCGATTTTCCGGTGAACACGAGGTTCGGGAGATACCACCCACCGTATATCATACGGCGTTGCGGAGGTAACCTCCGCGAGTCAGAAAAAAACATTGCATTGGGGGAAACCTCGGATGCTCGTTCAAAAACATGCCATCCTTAAACCTCGGGAGTTGATGGAACGCGTACAGGGTTCATCTCGGCTGAATGCGGGAATTGGAGGGTACTGACGCTGCATGAGTTGAGACTTAGCCGCGGAGCTCGAGGCTGGATTCCAGCCGTTCCCTACTGTGGAGTCGGGAAAGTCGCCGTTGACTCTGTCTCGCGCCGTTACATCACAGATGGTGTATCTCTCCTCTATTGGTTTTGTGTCCGATTACATTGGCTTCCTATAAGTAATATCTCCCAGAAGTGAGGCACTCAACAATAATTCAAAGGTGAGAGAGATAACGAGAGACGCCGTCATCCTCGATCGACCTCCCGTGGGCCTCCGATGGTAAGTGTGTCAACTGGTGGAACGTCACTAAAGGGGTAAAGAGGGAGTGGGTGCACCTCACTGGCGTTGTGTACGAAGGTACCAATCCGTTTAAAATGGGTGATGTTTTCCGCGACGCCCCTCCACCACTCTCCGGCGAATGTGACGTTGAGGAGGTTGGGGAAAATTTGGAGGAGTGCCATCGTAACTATCAACTCTGTCCCCTCTGGGATGGGAATCTCTCCAACATCAAGGTCCCTCAAAGCACAATCCTGCCGTCGAACCGCGGTTTTACCCTCGGAAGGGGGTTGTGTCTCTGGGTTGGTCGCCACCTGGACCAAGCTAGCGGTTTGAAAATGGATGCGAAGGTCAGAGAGGTGACGGCAGCCACAAGCGAGCGCGATAAGCCCCTTGGCCGTCACCCCCCTGGGGGTTTTGCATGGTGGGCCGCCTAATTTGAGGAGCTCCAACTTTGGCATTGCTTGCACTAGGTCCGTGATGATATCGTCATCTACCCTCGAGGAGCAATCATCATCACAGGAGAATTCGATCATGAGGTCTTTCAGTTGTGTAAACGGAAGGAGCGAACGGTACTCCGGGCGCCACGAGCAGGAGGAGGTGAACCTGAAGGTTAGGAGTGTAGCCGGGATGGAGGTGGTTTGTACGGCGCTTTCGAACGCCCCGAGAAGGTCCTCGGTTCGTTCGGATTGAGAGCTAAAGAGGACTTCCTCCAACTTTCCGAGGGCCATTACGCGGAACCCTTGTAGCCAGTCAAGGTGGTCCTCGTATTCGAGGTCAATCAAGGTAAGATTCGGAAGTGTCACTGGGGGTAGCAGTGTGCGCCCCTGAACTACCGTCCACAGTTCGGATAACTTTGGGAGTTGGAAAACGACTTCTTGCGCCTCTTCTGTCAACGGGGAGTCTACGCAGAACCACCGAAGAGTATCTTGATTGCAGGCGATGAGCATCTCCGAAACAGCCTCAGTAACGGCTGGGTCTCTTGGTAGGTCGTTGAGGGTAATGGATTCCAGGTCGGGGCACAACGTCGATAATCTCGCGATCATGGACGCGACCATCACCGTGGAAGAGTCTTCAGCGAATCCAATCTTGATCCAGAGGGTTTTGCGGGAGAGAAATAAGGGAATGAAAGGGATGAAAGCTTCGGTTGCCTCTTCGCACTCGAAGGTTTTCAGCCTTGGAAGGAACGGTTCGCCGGTGATGCGGAGTTGCAGCGCAAAGAGAATATCCGGAGTCACCGAACCCCCGGAGGTATACAATGCGAGCTTCCGCATTCTTCGCGCATGTTTACGGAAATCGGTCCACTCTCCTTTCGTCGGGATTCTCTTGAAACACTTTCGAATCAAATGGTTACGCACGCAAAAAATAAATGACATTAGCTGACTTACGAAACTCCCATCTTCTTCTTTCCAAACATCCTGCGGAAAACACTTCAGCAGCGGAGTGAGTTGAGTTTGTGTCTCCCATAACGCGTCCAACACCAGGTCTTCGAAACTCCGGCAACAACTCGCCAGCGCAACGGCAGTCGCTCGTGCCCTCGATGCAACGAGTTCGCACGCCAGGAGCCTAAGAATTTCGTCTACGATGAGACACGGGTGCATAGTGAATCTGGTGTGCCTAAGCCCATGCATCAGGGACACGCAGTAACTCGACAACTCACACTGAATACTGCTGAGAATCTGAGGTAGGTGCGATAGCCTTACGCGATCATCACAAGCCGGAGTGCGTCGAGTGAAAAGGAACCCAGGGGGTCCCGGTGAGGGTAAGAAACCAAAGCGCTTTGGTCACGCGACTGCATAGGCGCCCGCGGCTCCTGCCCAGATTCAAGTTCGCGCTGACTGCCAACACCTTTTTCGTTTAGTGAAAGTCTGGATTAAATGACACCACAAAATGTTTCACTATATATTATATATATGAGAGGACCACGGCGGATTGTGTTCCAATGGGTTTCCTGCACAACCGTGGGTGGAAACAGAACCGAACGACGCTAGGAGACTCACGAATTGACCCGCTTCTACCTTCCAGACATTCCCCGGTAGGGTAAAGGGAGCAGTTGATCCTGTGTAACCCACAATGCGTCCAACACCGGACCTTCGAAGCTTTTGCAGCAGTGGCAGTGGCCCGGGCTCCTGACGCAACAAGTGTGCATGCCAGAAGCCTGAGGATCCCGCCCACGCTGAGGCAATGATGCATCTTTCATCCAGAAAACTCGCTCAGCCAGGGCATTGGAATTGCGGAAGAGGTTAACGACTCACGATCAGCGGTGATGTTCTCGGGAAGAGCCTCATGATCAGGTATATCCAATTGCCTGTTTTTTATTTTCTGTTCTTTCGCCGTTGGCTTTGGTATGTAGGGTGGAGGGAAATTCAAAAGGCGCGTAGATCGAAGATGGGTTCGGAGACCTGCAAAATTTGGCGCTCGGGCGTCTTTTTTTTGGACAGTCGGGTGATCTTGGAAGATCAGGTGGGGAGGCCGCTTTTGAGCTGGGTGGTGCTGATCGCTAGTTCTTGTCCGGTTCATCAGCGTACCGTACTTACCGCCTGGGTACTGTACTATCATGTATAGGCAGAAGAGGTAACAGAATCGATCGCCACTTCGGAAAAATGCCCGAGAGCCCACACACCTCGTTCTATAATCCAAAAATAATACCACGAGAAACCTACGGTCTTTTACTTTACCCTCAAAAAGTTTCGCGATGAGCGGCCAAATATTGTGGTCCCACTCGGAGAGTTCTTTTGCTTGTAGAAGAGGTAACGATTTCAAATTATTTGGCATGGAGTCACGGAGGCTTCACACCAAAAGATGCGGTTGACTTGGTGGCGGTCTGTCACGCCTCCATCACGCCGAGGGTTTGTGAGCTCTTCATACGGTCATAAACCACCTCCCCTTTGCAGGATTACCGTCGGAATCGACCCGCAGTCTCACCCATGGTAGTGCAACATTGAGTCCGAGTTTCACGTCCATCTGAGTTAAGGGGAGTTGACCCGGGCCAAATGATGGCCGAAATAAGCATTTTCCGACATAAACGAGAGGTTTCCTTCGGTCTGCAAACAAAATAAACAAACCTAAGCTGGCAAATACACTTGAATTACGCTTTACTAGTTGCCTGATTTTTCTGGGGGCCGTCGGAGAAGGTTTATGGGTGGAAACGAGTGATTACCTCTTCTCATGTGGTTACCTCTTCTGCCTACAGTCGTTGACTTGGTGGCGGTCTGTCACGCTTCCATCACGCCGAGGGTTTGCGAGTTCTTCATACGGTCATAAACCACCTCCCCTTTGCAGGGTTACCGTCGGGATCGACCCGCAGTCTCACCCATGGTAGTGCAACATTGAGTCCGAGTTTCACGTCCATCCGAGTTAAGGGGAGTTGACCCGGGCCAAATGATGGCCGAAATAAGCATTTTCCGACATAAACGAGAGGTTTCCTTCGGTCTGCAAACAAAATAAACAAACCTAAGCTGGCAAATACACCCGAATTACGCTTTACTAGTTGCCTGATTTTTCTGGGGGCTGTCGGAGAAGGTTTATGGGTGGAAACGAGTGATTACCTCTTCTGCCTACATGATAGTAGTAGCTAATCTGTACGGGCGCACTGGTGTAGAGTCAGAGCACCGTCCCGCCGGACCGTTCCCCGATTAACTACAGCCATCGAGCGTGGTGCCTGAGGAGATGTTACAAAAGATACTTCGATGTGTAGAGGGGTGTTCCTTACTTGAGTAGTCGACGATCTGTCTGGAAAGGTGTATTTCGTTCATACCATCACATCACCCAGATCTAAAAGGTGATTACAACCGGTTGTAATGGCTACCGGCAATGTAACAGTGAACAGTAGTTATAATTGTCTTCGTTGGTTTTGTAATCGAGCATTGGGGTTGTAATAAGGTCATGCCCTTGGAATATGACCGACGAACTTGCAACAGTGATCAGTAGCTATCATTGTCTCTGTTAGTTTTGTAATCAAGCATTGGGCTTGCAACAAGGCCACGCCTTTGCAATGTGTCAGCCCCAACTTGAGATTTTAGACCGCTAATGATCAGCCACCTATAATGTTTCAAACCCGTCCATCTGTTGCCACTCATAACACATACTACCATGCTGGGGTGGCAGTTGTGATAGGTAGGATCTCATTATTTGCATTCAACCAGCCACTGGAATGGTAGGGTGTGATTGCAACACGTAGTATCTCATTATTTCTATTCAAAGTGGCATTGGAATGGCGAGGAGGCATCACAATAAGCACTGTCTTATTGTGATTCATTCCGGAAACTACAACGCTCCAGCGCAACTTCAAGGTATAAGATCAAATCATATTGTGTGACCGTACTATTCTAAAAATGACAGTAGCCAACATAACCTAGGAAAACTACGATTTGAGCATTCACCCTCCCACTGGTGCTGACCCCTCAGACGGTTGGTTATCCTATCGGTTTCATGGTAAGCAACAGAACAGGAAGTTGGGAAAAGATCTTTATAGCAGGACTCACCAGCCTTCGCAGAGACCCTCTCACTACGTCGTTCTTGCTGAGCTTGTGGTTTTCTGGCACCGGGGTTACTGCCCTTGGTAGTCTTTACAGTCTTTGTTCGCCTCTTGGTCGCTGCCTGGCTCTTGGTCGCTGCCTGGGAAGGTCCAGGAGGGTTCTCATCAGGGTGCTCAGCCTGTTCCACACGTTGGCACTTCTGTGGGGGACCCTGGCTGGGGTCATCTGCAGCACGGCCCTCGTGGGTGTCTTCGACTCCCTTGCCAGAACAGCCAGTTGTGCTATCTCCTACTGATTGATGTTCTGGTGAGGGTGGAGTAGGAGGGGTGGGTGAAAGGTTGCTTTGAGTGCTGGAGGAAGGTAATGTGGGTGGTTGCACCGGGGTGGGGGGGAGTTCCTCATCTTCTGTCCTTGCACTAATGCCTGTATGGTGTGCATTAGACACGCCCAGTCTTTGTGGAGGATCCTCTTGGTTACTCGTGGCACCTGGCCATGCAATCAGTCACCATTTTGTGGGAGATATGTAGCAAGGATGGAAGTCCGCGTACCTAGATCAATCTCCTCCTCACCATCCACCTCATCTTGTTCCTCGTCCTGCCCCTCTCCTTGTTGCTCACCCTGCCCTTGGCCTTGTTCATCATCACTACCGATGTCCTGTGCAGGGTCAAGTCGTTTGTAAGTTCTGCATAACATGTTGGGCCGTGGTACTCACAAGATCATTGCCATTCGAGGTTTGTGCCAAGCTACGACGGGTCCACTTTGGATAGATGGTGGGAACATCCTGAAGTGCTTGGTCAAGAACCTCTCCTTCAAGTGTCTGCTTGTACGCACCGAGCCTTCATGATCACCACCGCCAGCCAGCTGTTGCTTCATCAGTCTGTAGGAGGACTTGGCTGTGATTCGGATTTTCCCCCTGGTGGGACCTTGGACTTGTTCACCAAAGAGCTTCCTGTAAAGGTGAGCTCAAGACGTGAGGTGAGAAAGAGAGGGGGTGGAAGTATACTTGTTCCACCAGTTGATCGTTTGAACCACCCACTGGTCAGTCTTATGTGAAAGCGTCTTTATGATGAGGTGATAGAAGCGGACGAGGTTGAATGCACCATCGGTGGTGCCCCACTCTTTCATGGATGAGAGTCCGACATATGTCTGGGGAAGAGGGAGGTCAAAATACAGAAACTGGCAGGTGAATGGGCAAACCTGGAGAGCTGCGTATGCGATTAGTTGAGGGGTAACCTCCTTGATCTCATTTCGTGTGAGGAAGTCCTTTCGTCCTTTTTTCTTCATGCTTTGGTTGAACCATCCATCAATTCTATCGGCCTGGACAGCAGTCTTGTTGCGGAAGATTCGAAGTGTGACCTAGCAGAAAAAGGTCACCAAACCATTGTCAATGTAAGGAGGCGGTGAACAGAGGGCAAACCCACCCTTGCAAGGACGTGACCACGGAAAAGGCCATTCCTTACATCTCGTGCATTCCATCCAACACGTTCATCATAAAGGAAGGTTGGCCACTCCTCAGCAATCAATGACCAGTCAAGGTCCTCGTCGTCCTCGAACCTAGCAATGGCACTGGAGGGTCTGGTAAGTGGCAGAGCCAATGGGAAGACGGACAAAAGACAGAGCAGAGCATACCTACGTGGATCCTTTTCAAATGCTTCCAGGTGCTTGCGGGGAATCAAGAACCGGGCAGTAGAAAAGTTCTGTAGTCCCCGCTCTTCTTTTGTAAGGCTCCCTGGGATGCTAAAGCCAAGGCTCTGTGTGCTTGACGGCTGAAGGTACTGCAGGATGTCTTGCTGGACATAGGTTGTATGAACTGCACGCTGGTTTGTTGCAGCGGCTGAGATCTGGGTGCCGGTGGTTGTAGTATGGACCCCACCAGATATACAACAGAGGACGTACAGGGGTCACAAGCTTATCATCGTAGGAGGCACTGAGGTACTTCCCTAGCCTTGGATTGTGTTTGAAGAGGAGGTCAACAGCAAGTGACGAGTAGTAGGCCTCAATGTTGTCGATGTATCTGGGTTGGAGGGGAGTTAGACTGTGAACGGAATACTGTGAACCAGTGGACTGGAAAGCCTACTTTTTGTATTGCTCCTCAGTGGCACATATTGTCAACAGCTTACCATCCCCATCATGTGTAGAGTACCCCAGTGCTGGTCTATCATCACCCTCATCGTCTGAGTCCTCAAGGACTATGTCATCTAGCCCTCCGTCTTGCAAACGCAGGAGCATGTACGCTGGAGTTGTTAGTGGGAACATGCCAGTAACAAAGAGCTTGCGGGCAGACTTTTCAAAGCCTCTGTTGTTAGGTGCGGTGAGCATGACCATGCAAACAGACGGAGAAAACCCTCACGCTTTCTCATCTTCTGACAACTCAATGACGTCAGGTTGAGGTCCAGCCATAGAAGGAATGCACACGTGTAGACCAGGTGGGGTGAGATGAAGTGCGAGGTAGGTGAAGAAAGGAAGGGGGAAGAGAGGGGTGGGTGAAGAAGGGAAGGAACGGAGAGAAGGGTCACGGCGGGAGTGTGATGGCCAACAGGAAGGCCAGTACACCCGGTGTCTCGCATACACATGCGTTGCCACAGGCACCGAAACATAACAGGCACGCACAGACTTGTAACCAGGCCAGAGGCATTAGAGTTAGGCTTTTGAATCCGGGAATTTGGTGACCATGAGAATATGCCAAGCAGACATGTCGAGACACTGACTTGTAATCTGGGGGCAGCACCACCCAAGGTGTCCGGTGAGGTTTAGAAACTGGGGAGAGTAGGGTAACAGGCCCCATAGAATGGAGGAAGGCATCATACCATGGGATTGACGATCAACCCAACTACTCAATGCCCCCCTGGGCTATTGAATCGTGTACTCCATTCGTCCAATCAAACACTGTTTGTATTCAATCCCACTGTTACTCTATCAAGAGCTAAGGTGATGTGAGCTATGTATCAATTAACGATGCTGCTGCTTGCTAGCATCACTGTCCGTTCAAACCTACAAGCCTGTATCTCCCATGGAGTACTCTACCTCATCCTCCCCTCCACTGCCCTCCGCATCCTTGTGGTTGCGTCTAACTGGACCATTGCCATCTTCCTCATCCTCATCCAAATCTTCTTCATCTGTTGGCTGTTCTGGATCCTCACCATCGCCATCCTCACTGTCGCCATCTTCACTGCCATCACTTTCAACATCATTGCCATTGCTCTCAGCATTCCTGTTGGCCTGCCTGTCTTGGGGTGGAGGAGCAGGCGCAGTACTGGCTGGTTCTCTGTTGCCAAGTGAAGGCCACGTTGCACCCCAGCCAGTTGCATCCAACCATGGCTCAACCAGGCGCATATACAAATGACCAACACCACCGCCACGGAATCTCATGAACATGTCACGGTCTGCAAGTCTGACAAGACCAACCAAAACAGGTGAGCACGCCACATGCAGGGAATGTAGAAGTCACGAACAACGTACATGTTGACATGGAAGGCCCTCCAGTCGTCCTTCTCAGCTTCAGGACGTCCCTTGGATGGAGTGCGTAGGTATTTGTCTGTGCGACCAAGCTTGAAGGCCGGAATGAGGTGTACAGCTCTGACAATCTCGTCTGGGTGGATGAACCCAAAGGCATCTGGATCATGGTACTCATAGAACGACAGAGAAGGGTATCGGAGAGAGCAGAATCCCGATGGTCCTGGTGGCCTATTGAGTTTAAACCAACGGACCCATGCCATTTGGAGCATGGCAGTGTCATTGGGGGGGAGGAAAGAGTTGGGGCCATCGTTCCTTACATTGACATGGAAAAAATCGAGGACCCTTCCATATAGATATGGATGCTCTTCATCATCGGAGAGAACCATCACATCCGGGTATCGGCGCTGATAGATCCTGTCTTGATCCTCCTGCATATCGTAGGTGGTATAAAAAAGCTGGAGTGTTTTGTGTCGATAAAGTGTGCCTGATACAACCTTGGCATGGTGCCTGTGCTCATCGGTGAAGTGGTCGTAGGATGTGATCTCTGGATCTGGATTTGATGTCCACCGCAGGATGTAGTTCTTGAGCTTCTTTACAAAATCCTTGATTGGTGTCAGATGGTTGAAGCACAGGGGTCCAGGGGCAGGGGTTCGTACCTTCTTTGCTGGATCAGGAACAGCACCATGAGGTACTGCGACAAAATCTGCCAGGCTCAAGGGGTCACTCAGATCCTCGCACATCTTGTAGTGTTCTCCAAGATCATGGTGATGAGGGCTAGGCACTGAACGGTCTGAGCAGGCCAGATGTTCACGACCTTTGGCCAGGTAGCGGAGGACCTCATGGCGGCGGTGCAGCCGGCCAATGTCTCTTTCTGGGTCGTGTTTGTTGATCCTTGGGTAGCAAACCTTAGAGCTCCGGTGTTCGAGTTCAACCTACAAAAGGTGAACATTGTCAGCAATGTCCATCAGATGGGTGAGGCCCACTCTTACCCTTTGTGTTGTGTAATTGTCTGTTGTGCCACGTTCACGGATGGTTTGTGGGTAGTCACCAAGAGCGTGGAGTTTGTACGTGTTGAGGTTGAAACTCTTGGTCCTTGGCCCAGTCACCGATGCTGCTGGTGCAGGTGCTGACCCAGCAGTGTTGGCGGCCCTGCGAAGACGAGCTGCCCTCTCTCTAGGGAGCTCGGTTGTCCTAAATTTACTGCATGTCACCATGGAGAAGTGGCGAAGGAGAATCCCAAGGTCAGCTGTAACCCGTTCAAATGAAGTGAGGGTTTGTTCTGTGTGCAGTCGCAGCTTGGCGTAGGCATGCCAGCAGCCCATCACAAATACAAGATCCAGAATTCTCTCGTTGTGTGGAGGGCGGAGGAGACCATCGAGCACTGGGAGGATGCACTGGTGTCTGAGGCATCAGCTTACCAGACTCAGCAGCAGGGAAAATATTCTACGACACCTGTAGGAGATCCTCAAAGTTGTGTGCGGCAAGCTTCTTCATCTGAGATGCATTGTTTGCAAATCGGCGGATGGTGTCCTTTCCAAATGGACCAACAAGGCGGAACCTCAACAATGCAAGTGTCAATGCAAGTACATGCCAGGCAGGCCAGTGCAAACCTTTTGTCAAGCTCGTCAACAGCCCCAGGGTGGAGGGAGAGGATGCGGACTATATGGGTGAACAGTGCCTTCCATACTCCAAGCTCAAACTCATGCAATAAATCAACGGTGAGCAAAGCATAAATGTTGAGGCCAGGGAGGCAATTCATAAAGGCGTTCTTTGGAGGTCCCATGGTTAGTGTTGTGGTGGGGTGGCTATTGAGGCGTGCTTACAATTGTTGGCACCAGCGAACCAGCTCGAAGTAGCTTTTCGATGCGGGAGCCAGACACTTTAAAACCTTTGAAGATCGCCTTCCGAGCCTTCCTGACCACATGGAGCACCTGGCGACCAGGTTTCCTCACATCAGCACGGAGTTGGCTGTCGGATTCCTTTCCCAGGTGCTGAACTTCGGTCAACTTCACCATGCAGCGTGGGCAGGGACACTGGCCCAGGTTCTTGATATTTGCAAGCAAGATCCTGTTCAATGGTAAGCAACCAACTAGAATACAGGGGAACATTCACACTTTTCTGGGTAATCGGCTGAGTAGCAGTAAAACCGGGGGAAGACCCGCCGAGTAATCCCGTCAGGAAATGTGATGAGGATACCATGCTCGTATGCCTCTGCAAACTGCCCCTTGAGGATGAGCTCGATGACTGCATGGCAGAGCTCCCGATGGCAGTGTGTGAAGACATCTGGTGGGGGAGGAATGCCAAACTCGTCCATGTATGCATCTGCGAAGTTATCAGGGAGCTGCAGGAACATTGGTTAGATTGAATGATCCTGCCAAACTATCG
>Ga0307511_10002031_pt1 | contig 21224 bp, 19 predicted proteins | sample 13_EM_MG_FD_200266 | JGI IMG/M metagenome (GOLD analysis project Ga0307511, IMG submission 200266) | Populus trichocarpa ectomycorrhiza microbial communities from riparian zone in the Pacific Northwest, United States - 13_EM | ecosystem: Host-associated > Plants > Roots > Unclassified | place...
TAGGTGAATAGGCTCAAGGGTGAGAGGCTAGGTGAATAGGCTCAAGGCGGGTTGCAAGGTAATGACTGTATAGCTAGGTATGGGCGGAATGACATGCACTGCATTCTAACACCCTCCCTAGCTTTACCTAATCCCACCACCCCTTTGGTCTCAGCCTCAACCATCCCCCTATTCTTACTCTACATCCAACATCAAGCATTCCCCATAAAGAAACCTAAACTTCCTCCAATAAACTTCCTGCATGACCACCCTGTTGTTAATACGCCATGGTCCAACTTATCATGCTGATCCACAAATACTCCCACGTTTTCCATGCACCAGGAATGATATCCTACGGGGCCCAACGAGTGCTTGTGCTAAACAATCTCCACATCTGTAGTTAGGACTACGGTACTAGAGGGGAAGGGTTTGAGGAATTGCTTTTTGGTTTATAGCTTAGCCTGAGAAGTTTAGTAAAATCGCCTGTAGCGTGAGTGCTCGGGATATAGTCCCCACGAGATATGGACTTCTAATTCAGATGAAATATCCCATCTTCTCCATAACTGACTCTTGTCTCTGAGCTGCGGTCCTGAGATGGATTTACAGAGCCGAGATAGGGCCTTATCTTGGGTATGCCTCAACGGGCAAATTGCAGTCCCTTAATGCCCAACGTTTCATCGTGCATCTCCTCATAATTCGACAGAAAACTAAAATGATTGATGAACCTCAATGTGATTTTGTTCCCATTCCCATTCCCATCCCTGCGCCGCTGTCATTGTATATGCCCTTGTATCGTAATTGATCGCTTCATGTATTGCTCCCCAAGGGAATTTCGCACATTTGTCGAATAAGTCTTCATTTCCTTACATTGCCAGCTTCCTATTGACGTTCTCTCCATCCACCCCCAGATTAGGCCAGACCATCAAAATATCCAGAAGGCAAATGATTCTGTTGATCAAGAGCTCTCTGATTAATTTTGTCCACCATCCCCCCCTCCCACAAAACTTCAAACCGCAGCACTACCTTACCCAGGAATACGTCCTATTTTCCTTCGCACTTGCGCAACTACACTAGGGACTTGGCGTGTACAAAGTATGTAGTCAAGAGCGCTCCCTTCGTTGAGGACGAGAATGGCCCCGGAGAGCTCGAGGTGGGCGGTAGAGCCGACAACTTGTAGTGCATTGACCATTGGATGTGCCGTAGTATAGCGAAGTGAAGGTCGCTCGCTGGGTGTGGCCAGGCAGAGTGGAGGAAGGTTTAAATTCTTCCTGCTGAGGATTGTATAAGAATCTGTTCATTAGATAGCGAAGAATGCTTGCTTCGATCGACCTCGAATGGAATGTTCTATTTGGATTTTTCGATGTCGACTTTCTACTACAACGATAGGCGATAAGGGGAACTACTGTGAGCAGGTAGTTGCATTTCTTGAACGAGGTAGGGTATAGACAACAAGAGTTCTAGTATTGGAGCTCATCCAGTTGGCTCGGAAAAGTTCTCGAAATTTGCCGGCTTCACACCAAAAGTTTTGCATTCCAAACAGCGACAAATCCCCAGGGGTGAAGAAGTTTAATGCCTACGACTCTGAGTATTTATTGTACAGACATCCGGTAGGTATTTTTAATGTGAAGTACTCAATGCAGCGGAATGCTAATGTGGTGTTAGAAAATGGACAATAATGGTACACAAAATGCAGCAGAGCCATTCACAGCTCGATATATTCGACGACCAGAACATGCTAATCGAACCCGTATGTCTGCTGAAAAACATCGGTTTATTCAAATGTTCTTGCGCATACCTACTCCGTACTCTAAAGCCATCCAACAAATATCAGAACAATCTCCGCAGTCAGTTCCATGGTTATAGACTTGATAAGCATCCAAGGTGCAAAGGAGAGATGCGATCCGATAGGTACATGTGGTACAATTATCCCGCAACCCAAGAGGGATCAACTCGAGCCCACTGCAACTGCAGAACAGCCTGCTGCGGCTGTTTTAAGGCCGGCCCCAATTGTATAATTACTGCCATCCTCAGGAGACTGGTAATGGAATCTGCAGCAACAAAGCAAGCAGGGTGGATGCGGATGGACGTGAGGGCAGGGCCAGCTCCCACAGCGGAACGTCAAGATGAAGATGATCAGACAGATAGCGACGTGGAATAAAATATGGGATGATAGCATAGCTGATCATAAAGTACTTCCCACCGTAATTTTTGACCGGCCTACTCATGAATAGACCGGGCCAGTCAATTGGTAGGCTCATGAAAAACACATCTGTCGTGCTGGGCCTGACCAGCTATAACATACCTCCTCCTTTAGACCTTAATAATTCCAACTCAGACAAGTGAATTGAAGTTATGGTATTTCAAACTGAGCCTTGGTACCTACGCTCCATTTTGAGAGCAATTCAGAACATCAAGATAATACAGTCCATAACTCTGTACAATAGCGGTGAATCTACATGAGACATAGATATAGTGAAATCATGTATTCTAGATGTCTTCCAGGTCTCTAGCGTCATTTCACGGTGAACGCTTGTCACATGTCTATGCACCGAATAGGTTTCCCATGCAAAAAAATAGTACCTGCATGGTGTGTATTACCAAATTACTCCTTGTAGTCATGATTTCCGCAACTTTTTGATATCACACCCACTAAAGAAAATATTAGTTGATTAAATACTTAAACTACAATTCCTAGGTACAGTACATTATAGCAACTCCGTGGCAAGTAATGCGTACATACAACCCTGGCCCTACCTCTTGTCCAATCAAGAGCTTCTAGAACTCTACGAGGCAAGCAGGCCGCATGGTATGATGATGTCAAAAAATACTTCTTTTTTTAAAGGACATACCATAAGGATGTCAAAAAACAAGTGTTCCCAAGGAAAACCATATTACGGTGAAGCCTGCAGGTCTCACGACTCCAAGGGTCGTGTGACTTGCAGAGCCTGTTGCGCTAGGATGATCCCGGGAACACCGCTTGCTTGCGTATGCTACTATACCGCTCAGAACATGTTCATCCGTTCCTTCCGCTGTCTGCTCCATGTCATCTTCCAGGAGGACTTACCTAGGGTCAGTGCTATACACAGTAGTATATTTCTCGGGAGTACTTATGTACCGGGGAGTCAGAAACCAATCCCTGCATGCTCCCCGTGTGGACTGTCCCTCAACAATATTTGGGGTTGTGTTTGACTCCCTGCTCTGCTAGCATCTTCGGGCAAACATATGAGGTTATATCATGCTTATTACCTACAGATGCTACAGCAACGTATAGATCCTACAATAGGGCGCTTCATTGGCTATTATATAATGGAAATCTCGTGTACCCATAACTTTATCTGCACCCATAGGTACTGTATATGTATATACAGTGCTATAGTGTCAAGATGCCGCGACACACAAACTATCGGCGTTCAGGCACAGGTTGGAGTTGGTAGGTAGAGGGCTTGGGAGCTGGTGGGGGGTCAGGTCTGGGGTTTTGACAAGGGACATTACAGTGAGCACTGACCTCCAAAAAAAGATGTGTCCCGACACGAACTCCCGTCTGATCCCCGCATTCTCATTTTACTCCAAGTGCTTCCCCGCAAATAATATCTTGCAAAAGTCATCGAACATGGGACTGGTCTCGTGCAGGTTTAGGGTGTCTGCTGTTCCAGATATATACACGTGTACGGAGTATATGTATCCCAGCAGCGCATGGGGTATCTACATGCACCACAACCATACACTCATGCGCCCATGCAAATCCAAGGTGAGGCTTGAGCGGACTGATCCGGCACACACAAATGTGGTTGGCCGCGGAATTGGACATAGCAAAAGGAAAAATCGACCAGTGCTTGGCAACAAGCCTCCATTCTACCGGTCCCAGCTGTAATGCGTGTCGAGCAGTAGTAATCCACAAAGCTACTCTGTTCTGTCACTAAATAATATTCGCTGGACTATAAATAGCTTAAACCTAGGAATCCCATCGAGTCTGTCCCGTGGCTATCATGACTATCGACCAGTTCATTAGAGTAGGTATATCGGCCTTGGGTATGATGATAATTGTATACGTACTGTACATATGTATATTCTAGCCTCATTCCCTAACGTGGAGGAATCATCCGTATGCGCATCCCTTGGACCTGACAATAGGTGCATTAGCGTATACCTAAAAGCAACCAACGCCACACCAGTTTCACATTTAACCCACTCACTTTTGTGTGTGCATCCTTCACTACCCCGCAGCGCCTGCACTGTCTTACCCCGTAGTCTCATTGCGAGTGCACACCAGAAGAGGCGAGGTTATCCTAGCTAATTATAATAATACTCCTCGGCATCAGCTGTTTGTTCAAGTGCTTCTGACACCCTTTGCCTCTAAATAGGATAATGTTGCTAGCAAGATTGATGTTACATATGATTAATACCTGTGATTACATGCTATTACATGCTATTGCCTTCAGATTCTTAATAACATGGTAATCGAGATGTACTGGCAGCATCCATATGCGTAGCTGGTACACTTGTACATCCTAGTCATGTGGCACAAGATTAGAGACATGTACATTCACACGGCCCAGGGGCCGAGTGGTGGAATTATTCATTACTACCCCTGAACATCCAGAATTCATATAATGTACATTTTTATCTCGACGCCTAGAACTAGCCCAGCAGCAATAAGATTTGCAACAGCCCCGTTAGCACAAGCCGAAATCACGTGCTCGATTACACTCTCCACCATCAGAATATATTTCGGCACATATATCGATATTTTAATCACACCAGGCGTCAGCTTTCATGTGCAATCCACAAGTCACCGACATATGTTCCAACAATCCAACACTCCAGATATTGATCTGTCGTCGAGGAATATATCGAAGAAGCCTCGCCGACCACACACAAAGACCCGCACGGGATGTAGGATTTGTAGGCGGAGGAAGGTTAAGGCATGTATATATATTCTCATCCACAAGCCCACTGGCCCCGCACAAACTTCTTGATCAAAGGCATGCCACAATGAGAATATGAAGCTTCACTGGTTCGCCTCGACCAGTGTACAGATGCTTAGGCTAATAATTAAGTTTTCCATGTGTACAGTGCGACGAAACCCACCCTACATGTAAAAACTGCCAACGCCGCGGCCTCGACGCCGAATGCGATTATGAATATAGTGCGGCAGCGCATAGGGTCGCCACGGGGTCATGGATGCAGCCTCAGGGCCATGACCAACTGAGCGGACCCGCGCTTAAGGGTATTTTAAATGTACCATTACCTGCGACGGCCGCTACCAGGCCGGTACCTGCTTTCGTGACTAGGTCAGCGGAAGGCGTACCAGTTGCCTCCGGCTGGCCTATACCAGGTGGCGACCCCATACAGCATGCGACGCCCATAGCCGCCGCAGTAGAATTTACGCCTTGGTCCGCGAGATCATCCTCAACCTGGACCTCACCTCGGGTTCACGATTGGCCTTGTGATGCATCCACCTGGAACCCACACAGCCAGTACTCCTCTGCAAGGACTCACATCCCACAATCACACACATCAACACAATTACACACATCAACACAATCACCTCCATACACACCCTCTCCCCTCCACTTCACCCTCAGTACCCAGACCCCCCTTCCCAACGGCCTCACCACTGCCACCCTCATCCATCTCTTCACCACACTCACCGCCTACTCCTGCAGCAGCCAGCGGGCCGTTCAACGAGTCTTTGCCGTCCATGCCCCTCGCCTGGCCCTACGCCTCGCACGCACCCACCCAGCGGAGATGGGGTATCTGTTATACTCGCTGTTAGCTATTGCAGCCCTACATGCCGCAGCTTTAACTTCCCAAACGAGGAGTGGGGAGCGGGAGAAGGATATGAGGAGGTGGTGGATGACGGTGGCAGGCGAGTATCATGCGTTGACAGTGGAGAAATTTATGGTAGCGGTCCAGAAGTACGGGGCGAGGCTGGCGGGCTCGCAGGATGCGGGGTTGCAAGATGCGGAGATCCAGAGAACCGGTGACGAGGAGCTGGGTGCGAAGTTAGCGAAGTTAACGACTAGGGATGTAGTTAAGGGACATGTATACAAGGAGGCGGGTTCAGAATTAGGGAGTGAGGGCCGGTGTAAAGATGGGGGGACTGTGCCTGTGTTAGCGAAATCCGTCCCATCTGAGGAAAGAGAAGAGAAAAAAGGTTGGGCGGGCCGACATAGCGCAGTGCGCAGAAATTTGCGCGTGCTCCAGAACAAAGAGCGAGCCGCAGAGCTCTTTTCAAAGTTGGATAGAGAAAGCGTAGACGAGATAGAGGCAATCTTGCTCGCATCAGCGTTTTTGACGGTGTACGCTATTGCGAGTGATAATCTTGATTCAGAATCTTTATCTTCCAACGCTGCCACCACTACGTCGTCCCCAAAACCAGCAGCACCGGCTCAAAAAAGTACCGCAACTACTCCAGCCACAACATATACAACAGATACTACTTCAGCGACGACAAATTCGATGATCCGGCGCCCCATGCTCTCCTGGGTACCCCTCCTCCGCGGCTCACCCACCGTGATCTACCACTCCCCCCTCGGCTGGCTGACCTTTACCCAAGGTCACCTCGAGCCGCTCAGCGCAGGTCTCTTCAAAGGCATTGTTCTGGACCATCCCTACCAGCTGAAGCTAAACCACCTCCATCAAATCTTATTCACACAAGCGTACATACCCCATCCGAAGCTCCCTCAACCATTATATCCAATAACAGCGGATTTGTTTCAGAATGCGATGGAAATGCTGACACAGTGTTTTGCGAGGTTCTTTGGGGGAGGGGATTGTCTTGGTGCGGCGATGACTTTTCCAGCAGCAGTCGAGGAAGGGTTTTTCATGGGGTTGGGAATTGAGGGTGGGCGTCTATCTGATGACGGTGGTGGAGTGCGTGGCGCCGCGAGAGCTCGGGGGCACATGGGAAGGAAAGATCCACGAGGGCTGGTGGTAACGGCATATGCGCTTGTGTTGCTTGTATTGGCTATGGAGCTGTTTCCGGAATATGGTGAGGAGCTGCTCATTGGGGAGCATGTTTGTGGTGTTTTGGGGATTGATCTGGATCATGGCGAGGGGTCTGATAGTGGTTGCGACGAGGGGGAGTGTAGACACCCACAAAATCACCCTGCGAATGTATTATCCCCAACATGGTGGATCGCTGGCATCGGGGAACGCGAAATCACAGAGATTGCTCGTCACCTAGACGCGCTGGATAAGGAGGAATGGTGGGCTAACGGGATGGATTTTCGAATGGCCGAGGGTAGATGGATGAAATGGATGGAGTGGCCTCTGGAGATAGTTAGGGATCGAGGGAAGGACGTGATGGAGATGTTGAAGGAAGCGGTGCAGAAGAACTCGGGGAACTGATTATCTGCGAAAAGGTACTCGCGGAGTTGATGCAGATTACGAATAGAGCTATAGATGCACTGCTTCGACGCCGGAGTTGCGACCGGCCAAACCCCCGGGGTTCCGGGTGGCTTGCCATTCCCTCCCTAGAGAGCGTGCAGATAATGTGTCTTTTTAGATTAAACAATGATCCTGTCCCAAGGGTCGGGTCATATGTTCCTAGCGGAACCAGACTGTATATATTCTGTGTGCATTATATTCCATCCGGCGCTATATACATTTTGGCCTTACTGCATCTTGATAGGGTATTAAGTATTCCCGCCTGTCAAGATCTGCGGGTGGGAGCGCAAATTCTCCGTATATATGTACATCCGAACCCCTCTTAGTGCATGACATCCGTCAGGGCATCTTTTGAAACATTTTAGGGAGTTATGCAGTAAGACCGAAAATGAGAAAGCAACCCATAAGCTCGTCAGCAGGCTGTAATGCATTTACGCCGGATATGCGCTTAGACCGAATGCATTTTCACAGGTTCGACTGTATACAAATTAGAGGTGTTGATCTTTCCTGCACGTACCAGGTACTTATTACCATGCTAGAGACAGCGTGAAACCGTGAGACTCCAGTGCAATTGACACCAGTATACAGAAGAACGTACCTCCGAAACGTGATCCAACTCTGCCGTCTGGGAGGCGTATTGGGTATTCTAGTTTTCATGAGGTTGGCGGAATGACTCGGGACAGGTGCTTTATTTCTCCGGGCTGGGACAGGTACTTATGGTACCTCCTGTGATTATGGAGGGCCCGCCACCACAGTTACAAAACATCACAACACAGACAGTACACCACCCCATCGGCACCCGTATAAAATGACGACTACGGAGGTTCAAATCTCAGTGTTATATAAACACTCACCAATCACCAGAGAACAACCTTCATTCCCAAAAGCTGCTTAGGACTTTTGCCATTGCTTATGGAAGTGATTTAGAAAGGGAGGACGTATAGATTTACGTCCACTATGGCAAGCTGAGGCATACTCGACATCTGGAGGAGCGGAAGCGTGAGACTAAATTCCGGGAAAAGGAGCGTAAGTAGAAATGCTTTCTCTCCTTTAGGAAAGTCAATGATGGGACTAGTAGAGGCAAAAAGGGATGGGGTTAACACAGGTAGGTTTGGAGTTGAGGGTGCAGTATATAGATTATGTTGGAATTGCATAATCCTGCAGCTGCTTGTTGGTGAGAGGAATCCTATGTCGGTCCGAGAGTCACCTACTGTAGATGGAACGGGGTAATCGATGTGGGACAGGAGGCCTGGATATTGGTGATCGTTTCTTATTTTCTTATTCTTGAAATGACTGGGTTGGGAGCGCTATGAATCCCCTTAGCTCTCTCGTTGGTCTTTAAACAATAGTACTGTATTCAGCTAGGCTTGACCCTTGTCACCTTGCGATCGTGACCTGTGTTTCTTCAAATTATTACATAACTTCTGGTCCAAAAGGAACCTCAGTGCATCAGTCCCTTGCAGCGGAGCAGGCCGAGCTCTTGCATGCTTGCATCACTCCCACACGACTAAAATGCAGCATATACTTGGCAGTCAGCAATACCCACTACCCCATCTCCGCAAGAGGCACAGCAGACTCTTGTAAACCCTGCAGGATCAACATGGGTTTACCAGCAATAGAGGCATGATCACATGAGCCTATGCTACTGCTTCAGCAAAGGTCCCCAGTATTTCGGCCGAGAAACCGATTACGCGAGAGGTTCCGGCAAAATAAGCCAAAGAGGAAAGCTAATGCCTGGGAGTATCCGCGACCCTCCTTTTTATGCAGCGATTGTCGTTTTCTTAGCACAGCTGTATCTATGTTTCACGCCCAGATTACGCAGGGGGCCGCGAATACCTTCCCCCACGGCCTGTACATAGGATCTACCAACCCTTAACGCGTGAAATTAGGACTTGTGAATACATGCGGAACAGTAGGAAACGTTACATTTAAAGCAAAGAAACTGCTACTGTCTTAGGAATCTGTTGTACAGCATCAGGATTTATCTCATCTAAAGCTTTACGCTTTGGAATAATGCGTGCAGGGTTGGTAACATCTCAATTCACATGCAACGTGTTCTCAGTTCACATGCAACGTGTATAGTGTTGGTAGATCCTATGCATTTTACAGTTAGTAGTTTCATGCACGATGGCGGAGTGTCTCACCGGGCCAAGGGATCATAAGGATCAACGCCACACTTGTGTGTGCATGATCAGGGCCCAAGGGAAAGAACTACCCCGCACCAGTGTCTTACTCGTCTCGTGAAGCCGCGAAACATCAACAAAGGAAATCGCTGCAACCCACCGCTAGATTTGCGAATTATCAAATAACACGCAGCAGTGAATACTCGATAGAGCTACGAAGCCATTGAGCGCTTATTCATAGATTGAAGTATGTATCTGAAGTTGAGGATACTAGTATGTCTTGATGATATCGTAAAGTTTATGATTGCATGTGATCGTCTTTCAGAGTTCCCACTTGGTAGTCTCCAAGATGCCTCGGTAACATCCATACGCGTAGCTGGTATACCGGGTAAACTGAGTCCTGGTCAATATTTTCTGATCTTTCCCTATTGTGTAGCAATGTTACCCCCCAGTCACGCTAATAGAGTCAGCAGTAGTAGGTTAGTGTGGGAGAACTTCTGATTCCTGCTCTACCGGTACATCTTTGACCTCACTATGCCTAACAACCATAACTCTAAATTCAAATTTGAAAGCTGGATATGCTACCTTAAGGCTTTATCTACAGTTGTAAACTCACTTATAATTCATAAAATCTAAAATTGTGACAAATTCTGGCAAATAGTGACGTGGATTCTGCCAAGGCACTAAAGACAACTACTCCCACATCGCAGCAAAGTCAACATCTTGGCAGCCACTCTAGAGAAAGGTACGTGATTGGCATGACTGGTACTGGTAACGTTGCTACCACAATAGGGTAAGATCAGAAAATATTGACCAGGACCAGTTTTCCCGATACATATGTATATACGAGTAACTATCAGTCAGGTGGGGACGGCGTCTTAAACATACATGTACGTTCCCCCGGAGCCGGTGAACTTAGTTGCCACCCACTCCTCCACCCATCCACTCATTCACATAATAGTACAGCGTCTGGCAGTGCAACCGGACAGCTAACTTAGGTGGGTAAAGGTGGGCTTGGCAGGCACAAATGAAGGAAAGAATGAGAGTCAGTGCACGCAGGATGTCATAAGTGCTTGATCGTGTAAGCAGGTTAACTTTATCAGGTTAGCTGTCCAGTTGCACTGCCAGACGCACCCAAAACAACAACACTCGCGTTAGCACAGATACCAAAAAGTGTGATAACGTGCTCCGATTGCGTTCCATCAATATCTTGATCATGTCATAGTGTCTGCTACGTACTAAAGCGCAAGTCACCTTCAACATGCTTCAATCTAGCACTGCCGATATCGGTCCCCCGTCACGGGATATTTCGGAGATGAAGCCCCGCCCACTGCACTCAAAGACCCGCACGGGATATAGGATTTGTAGGCAGAGAGAGGTTAAGGCATGTATATCCTGATCCACGAACACAGGGGCGTGAGAGTCAAGATTAATTCGATCCCTTGGTGATTTTGTCAGGATCTCTCCGGACAGTCCGCCCGGACTGTATGGTCTGTCCCTAACCGGATACGTAGACAAGCTTTACATAGTCCGGTTAGATAAGCAGTATCTATTGTATTTATCTGATAGTCATTACTGAAGCTGGCATCACATTCCCAGACTAATGAAGTCTGAGATAAACCGTCTGCATAAACGAATTTGGTGGCATTAATTTTGTTACCCAGCGAGATCTTGTATGAGGGCCTGCAGTACTTAATTCCTTTAACATCCGATCTATCCTTTCTTCAGCTGTGATTGGAATATTACTATTTCGCTTTGTATAATAATACGCCTTTAGATTTAACTGAAGCCATCCTCCTACACCTGGATGTAGATATAAGTTATAGATTAACCCAGCATGCCGATGTTGTGCTGCGTGATCGATAGGTTGTTGATGGTACTTCGTCGATGTTTATGTTGCATATATATTAGCGGATTTGGTGCTAATGATGTTCTATATATCTATATACAAGTAAAGGTGTTGTTCTTGTGTGTACCAGGTTCTTATTACCATGCTAGAGGTAGCGCAGAACATGGGATCCAACCCTGTCGCCTGAGGGATGTTTTGCAGGAGGTTTACGCGTTTGTCATGATGAGGACCGACATAGAAATCCGCGTATATAAAACGTTCCTTACCCAACTACAAGAGCGAGTGCATCCGAAATTTAGTTTCTTATATTCAGGGGGTTCTTATACACCGGGGCCTGATGACTATGACCAGGGCTATATACAGAAGCAAAATCAATCAACAATCTTATAAGCTCAATACATACAAAAAAGATGGTGCCTTATCTGTCCCTACGGACGTGCATGCAAGTACTGAGTTTTTCTTTTTCTTTTTTTCTTACAAAAAGCCTTGTCGTACCAAGCGAGGTGAAGCATATTGAACCCGCAGCTACATTGATATTGATGGGCCCCAACTTTGATGTCGCTTTCTCGTCATGCTGTGAGCCGCCAGTGTAGGAACTCCGGGTCCCAGTCTCCTGCAGATAAATATTGGCTTACTGTCTTCCTCAAGCTCCGTATTCTCCCAATTGCCCTTGCGTATTCTGGCATGCCTCTGCTCTTTGGAAGTATCTCTCTCCGTACCTTCTAGCTCACATAGGGTGGAAATTGATGAACAGAGGCAGGTTCTGTAAATTCGGGAGTTTTTCAAGGTAGAGTGGATACTCACCAGTGGTTGGAGGCCGCAAGCTTGAATTCTATGACATTGCTAACCTACATATAGGTCTTGGATTGTGCAGGTTATGTCGAGGGGGATGCTTTTTGCTCCGATCAATCATACCGGTTTTCCACTTAGTATGCGCACGGTGTAGAGCGGTTCGATATAGGTACGACTTTAAAATTTGCATAGAAGTGATGCTGAGGAGTGCCAAAGCTGCAAGGCATGCACTGTCGCATCCCCAAAATATACTGGTCAAAAATTGTACAGTAAGACATGCTGATACTAACTCGGCAACAACGCTCATTGGTCAGCTTTATTATGCTTTGAAGGTGTTTTCACGTGAATCATTTCATACCTCGTCAAGAACTCAATGATTGGTCAAAACATAGTTTGGGAATGAGTGACAATCACCGTTGGTATTTATACGTTCCGGTCACACTGCATAGTTACACAAGAGGGGGGCATGCGTTGTAAGAGAAGGGATCTACGTGCCTCGTGGAAACCAGGCTAGGTGTAAAAGCAGGGAGTGTGGAAATGACAGTGTAAGTAAGGGATTCGCCACAAGACCGAGACTCGGGTTCGGCTTGATGTCGCAACCTGAGAACAAATATTCAAACTAGGAAGGTCGTATTATGTCTGCTGGTGCTCCGTATTCCGAAGTTCTATATATAAGGATGTCTAGGCTGCATGAGATATACAACATGATTCTACATAAGGAAACTTGGTGGGGGATGTTTGTCACCCGAGTTAGATTCCAGTGCCTGTATTCATTTTTTTGATTTTTAAAATCTTACGCCTGTCGTTTAAAATGCTAACTAAATCTACACTGTCAAATCTGTCAAATATACACAACTGCAAACAGCAAGCAGAAAGGCTTTCTGCACTTTCTATTTATATACAACTTTGTATATAAATAATACGCTGCTAACCTAACAATTTCCCATACAACCTGCTTACAATGTCAACCATTTCTTTGTAGACTTCATAGTGGCGGAATAATGCGAGGAATCTGGTGCCAAGGTAGGTTTGAATATAGTTGCCAGCGTAGGCATATGTAGTAATCTCAATTGATTAGGTTGGTCTACCCTTGCTATCCCTTGGCCCGGTGAGACACCCACCCATCGTGCATGAAACTACTAACTGTAAATATGTACATACATAGGATCTACCAACACTTAACGCGTGAAATTGGGACTTGTGAATAAATGCTGAAGGGTAGGAAATGTTACATTTAAAGCAAAGGAACTGCTACTGTCCTAGGAATCTGTTGTACAGCATAAGGATTTGGTTCATCTAAAGCTTTGCGCTTTGGAGGCATGATTGAATAATGCGTGCACGGATCTCAGTTCACGTGCAACGTGTAAAGGTTGGTAGATCCTATGCATTTTACGGTTAGTAGTTTCATATACAATGGGTGTCACCGGGCCAAGGGATAAAAAACCAGCGCTTTCTATTTACAAAATGACGCTAGCCTCCAGCCGGGAGTCTGGCCAGTCATGGGTCCTGAGAACCCTAATTTTGCCCCAAAATGGGGGTACCGTAGAAATTGGCATGCTAAAACGCCCGTCTCACATATGAGGTACTAAGCCGAGAATAGAGATTTATCTATATACAGCTAGTTACAAAGGAATGCAAGGGTCATTGTCTGCACGCACTTCACGGGCATCCAACTCAGCTTCTAAGACATACCGTAGTAATTGGCATACAACGCCCCCCTCTGTGGTGCATGCGTGCTTGAGAACGGAGACGGGCGTTAGCAGAAGGGGGGGGCATTGTATGCCAATTTCTACGGTATTGTGGATTATTCTGCACTCAGACATGCCTCGTTCCGTTATCAAGGGAAAAATGTATTGGTACAGGGATGAGAAGACCCTGCAGCTCAGTCCGGTCTGGTATTTGTATGGAAAGCTTACATACATCTTCATAAATGTACGCCACCTGTAGGGATCCTTAGCCTGACACATGGTGCATTAGTTACTGTAGCATATTATAAAAAGCCCACAATCTTTTCATATGTGCAGGATCTATGTAACCTTAACAAGCTAGCAGATGTCAAACTGTCGGCCGTCTCGAGTGGTCACGTTGCGGATCATAAAATTGCGAAAAATTTGGGGTTAAGCTGAACCATTTCAACCCATCACAACCCTGCCAGAATCGACGAGGGTATCCCAGCTATCCAGTTGCAGTAATACGAGGTAAATGCTCCACATTGTTTGTTGGGATATTGAAGACCATTTCTGGTGCACATCAGGTTCATCCGATGCGAGTACAGAAGAGATCCATAGTGTTGGTAGGAAAATTCATGTTAATTGTGAGTATACCTATGATTCCATTGCTATTGTCGCTCATATTTACTCGGTAGGCTTCCCGGTCTGCCGGTTACTAGACTTGCCCCCCCAAAATAGGTGTTTCTAGGTGCATCGGCAACTTCCATCATACTGGGACTTGCACATGCACATAGTTAGAGACAGTGTCTTACACATACATGGCCTCCGAGTAATGTAGATCGTAATTCATTAATCCGCAAGAATTCATATATTGTACATCGTTATCTCGACCGCACAGCAACGCCCCGTGAGCACAACAAACCAAGCCTGAAATCACGTGTAGTAGTTGCATCTGTATCCTCCCCCTGTTCAACGACCACCTGCCGTCAAATTCTCTATTACGGATATTTATCGACGGTTTGAACGTCACCATATGTGTCTGCTACCTTGTAATCTGCACCAAACCGCAAGTCACCCACCTGATGCTTCCACAATCCAACACTCCGGATATCGATCCGTCGTCGCGGAATATTTCGGAGAAGAAGCCCCGCCGACCACACACAAAGACCCGCACGGGATGTAGGATATGCAGGCAGAGGAAGGTTAAGGCATGTATATGTATTCTCATCCATAACCTGAGAGTCGAGATCAAGTCATGATTGCGTCACGCACACACCTCTTGATCACCGGCAGAACGTCAATCTTCCCCAGTTTGCCTCGACCAAGTGCACCGATGACTGGGCTAAAATAACTAAGTTCTCCATGTGCACAGTGCGATGAAACCTTACCGACATGTAAAAACTGCCAGCGTCGCGGCCTCGGCGCCGAATGTGAGTATGCATATAGTCAGGCAGCGCATAGGACCATACCCATGGCCATGGGGTCATGGATACAGCCTCAGGGCCATGGCCAACCGCGCGGGCCCGCGCTCGAGGATGTTTCAAATGTACCACTGCCCGCGACGGCCACCACCGGGCCGGTACGCGCGTACGCGGCTGGGATAGTGGGGGGCGTATCTTTGCCACCAGCTGCCAGGGCCCCCGACTGGTCAATACCACCTGGCAGTTCTATACCTCCAAATCTCCATTCGGCTACCATGGCCCCCACTGAAGCATCTACACTCATGGACGCAGGATCTATACTCACCCTTATCCATCTGTTCACCACCCTCACCGCCCATTCCTGCAGCACCCAGCTTGCCATTCATCGAGTCTTTTCCGTCCAAATCCCACGGCAGGCACTACGTCTCGCTCGCAACCACCCGGTGGAGATGAGCTATCTGCTACACTCGCTGTTAGCTCTTTCAGCCCTGCATGCCGCTACCTTAGCTTCTCACACTCGGAGGCGTGGCCAGGGAAAGGATAGGTTGGCCATCAAGAGGGCGTGGATGGCGGTTGCAGGCAGATATCATGAGTTAACGTTGCAGGGATTTAGGGTAGCGATCCAGAAGTACGCGGCGGGCGTCCAGGGCGCGGGGGGGGCCGGGAGGGGCGAGGAGATGTTGGCGACGTTAACGTGGGAGGATATAATGAGGAGTACGAATTCTGGGGGTGAGGGCGAAGGGAGTGAGACTGCACCTGCGTTAGCGAAATGCATTCCGGCTCTGGAAAATAGGGGAGGAGAGGAGAAACAAGGGAGGGCATGGCAAAATGAGGAGGCGGGCCGCCCTGGCGCAGTTGGGAGACATAAACACGTGGTTCGGAGCAAAGTGGCCGAGATCTTTTCGCGGCTGGATAAAGACCGGATAGATGAGATAGAGGCAATCTTGAATGTATCGTCGTTGTTGATGATATACGGTCTTGCGAGGGATAACCTTGATTCAGAATTCCCACAACCAACAGCACCTCCTCAAACAGCAACTGCAACCACTCCAGCCACAACATGTACAACCGATACCATTTCTGTGGCGACATGTATTCCCCTCCGGCGGCCCATGCTCTCCTGGGTCCCCCTCATGCGCGGCGCACCTACCATGGCCAGTCAGTCCCCCCTCGCCTGGGTGGTCCTTTCTCAAGGTCACCTAGCCCCGGTCCTCGCGGATCACTTCAAAGGCAAAGTTCCGGACCATCCCTACGAGTCGAAACTCGCTCACCTCCATCACATGTTATTCACACAAGCGTATGTTCCCCATCCACAGCTCCCTCAAACATTATATCCAATGACATCGGATACGCTCGAGAAGGCTATGAATTGGTTGAAACACTGTTTTGCGAAGTTCTTTCGGGGAGCGGATTTTCTTGGCGCGGCGATGACTTTTCCAGCAACCGTAATGGAGGAGTTTTATATGGGGTTAGGGCTTGGGGACGAGAGGGGCGAGGAGAGTGGGCATGCGCGCTGTGATGGCGGTGATGGGGTGCATGGGACTATGATCCCGGGGGGGCACGAGGGAAGAAAAGATCCACGGGCGTTGGTGATAATGGCATATGCGCTTGTGTTGTTTGTATTAGTTGTGGAGTTGTTTCCAGAACGCAGTGGGGAGGTGCGCGTGGGGGAGAATGTTTGTGGTGTTTTGGGGATGGATCTGGATCATGACGGGGGGTCTGATAGTGGTGGTGATGGTGATGACGGGGAGTGTAGACCCCCACCTCCAAATCACCCCGCGAATGCATTATCCCCAACATGGTGGATCGCCGGCGTAGGGGAACGCGAAATCACAGAGATTGCACGTTACCTAGACGCGCTGGATAAGGAGGAATGGTGGGCTGACCGGATAGAAGTTCCAATAGTCCAGGGTAGATGGATGAAATTGATGGAGTGGCCTCTAGAGATAATCAAGAATGGAGGGAAGGACGTGGTGGGGATGTTGAAGGAAAGGGTACAGCAAGCCTCGGGGAAGTGATCATATCCGAGAAGGTATGTGCAGCGGATTGAAGCTGGAGTTGCGACCGGCTAAACCATGAATCGCAGGTAGCTCGCCATATCTTGACACAGATGCATGCGAGTAATATATTCTTCCCCCGGTCATACCATGAGGATGACTGCCGGTTACTAGATTTTTTAAAAAAATAATATAAAAATGAACCCTTCCCCCCAAAACTGATCCTGCCCCAAGAGCCGGGCCATTGATTCCTTGCCGCATATATTTATGTCTGGAAATATATATATTTGCCATTACTGCATCATCTTTAGTTGTTATGCCGTAAAAAGTGCTGCATTCCACCACATAACCTGGCTTGAAGGCACCTGAATATAAGACCCAAGTCGAGGCTGGCCGGTCACAACCCGGGAACGGCACTGGATATAAGAGTGTATGCTATAGGCCATGGTGCATGGCCTCAAATTATGCTAAAAGAAGGTGAAAATATGTATTAAAGTCGCAATTGGCGGGTCTTAGAATGATAACATCAAAATCCGAGAACAATTCGGACCGTAATGGGTCTCGGCCTTTGCAATCTCAATCTCCAGTTACAGTCGAACCTGTCTAAATGCATCAATTACGTAAGGACACTTTTGATGCATTTAAGCAGGTCCATATGGTAAGACCGGAAGTGTTGGCCCTAACCAAAAAACTCGTTAGCTGACTGTAATGCATTTTAATAGGATATGCGCTTAGAAGGGATGCATTTAGAGAGGGTCGTCTGTAACTTGGGGGGCTTGGAAATCGCGAATAAATATTACGCCTTGTATCCCATAGCCCGTCGCAAAATGTGACGTTGGTTGCACTTATACCGCATGTAGAAAAAATATTCAAAAGTTTCAACATCAGTGCGTACTTTGTTCTGAACGTACCATATAACAGAAGTGAAGAGAAGCCAGGATGGCAGGAGTTGAGATACAGACAGTTAATATACTCCCTATTAGCATTCTGGGTCTGAGACTCGCCTAGCTAATCTTAATGTGCCGGGACAAGATAACTACCTCCGACATTGTATGGTCACTCTGCCAGGCCAACCTTTGCCCCACCCGCTTTCAGTACTACCAATTAAACCCAGGCAAATCGCCGGCATAGACACGGGATTGGCCTTTGCTCTCTCAGAAATTCCTATCGAAGGACACAAGAATGATGCTATCTATGTTGAGGTGTGATTCATATCATGCTGGACCAAGAGCTTTGCACTATCAATTTCAAGTCATCCGAGGGGCAGAAACCATGGGGTTGTATTGTACCCTGTATATTAGGCAATACCCGTATTACACTGACTGTTAAAAAATCCTATATGGTGTGTAAGACTCCACCCTTGGGTAGACCGCACTTGCTACGGTGCATTGGGCAACGTCGGGCTACAACCATCAGGAGGGACGATTAATGCACATAGGGGAAGGCATTCTAAAGAGCACTTAGGGGAGCGAGAGACTATCTCCGTTGGAAAGGAAATTGGTGGGAGCACATAGAGTCAGTCGAGACGAAAGGCTTGATAATGAAGTCGAGGAGTACAGAGTAGCAGCATTAATATATATCTCAGCCCCAAGTGCATACAAGCTCACAACTACACACCAGCCTACGTCACCTTGATTTCCTTCCTGGCTACCGGTCCCGCTACAATATTTTTTCCTGCGGCAAATACCCAACGAACTTCCCTAAAAAACTTGCCGTCGTGAACCGCACCCTCGTGTGGCCTCTCCGCCTCCGAAGCAATGGGAAATCTAACATGAATGAAAATGTTGAAACATCATCCACAATCTCAAAATTTCGTTGACAGTAGCTCAACGCAGCTAATCCAATTAGAATTTGGAGGCGGCCAAACTACCTAACGTACCGCCCTAGCTTGCTATGGATGTCACTTGCCTCCCCTTTAGTCTCGGCAATTGACAATATAGTTTCCGATATAGACGGAAATCTAAAGTCCCGACTTTTTTATTTTATTTTATTTTTTATTTTACAATAAAGTCCCGACTGGTGCCGGTCCTGCCGACTGACGCCGAAATCAAACTCGAGCGGGGGGTGGGACCGTTTGTAGTACCCGACGGTGTTATTGTTCGACACTTTTAAAAAGTCAATCTCCCCATACCCATATTCCCAGTCTGTGGCCGGCCTCACTAGGCTCGATCGGAGGTGTTTGTGTGTAGGCTCAGCTATCAAGTCTGACCAAAAACATACCCTGCAGTTGAAATAAGATCGCTCTAGCTGCGAGGGGATGTCGTAGGCCGCTTGCGGGGTGTGCTTGTAGTTTTGCAATTGTCCGACAAGCCCTGGAGCGTTAGCATATCAGAACATCGTTCAGGTACGCAAGGCTAGTGGTAGACGTACAAATTTGAATTGTTGTATTGGGGGGTCCTTTACAGTATAAATGTACACACATATTATGGGACCCACCCCATTCCGGTCTAGGCAAAATTGTCTTCTACAATACCGCAATGTACGTTAAATTATTTCAATTGTCAAGCGCATCTTACAGTACCAAGTATTCAATAATATATACTGGACACTTCGGTGGAATGGTAAAGGTCAAGCCGGATTGCTTTTTCCAATAATAATCTCAGAAACTATTGTCGATCGTTGGCTAGCCTGCTAGAAAGGCTTCATGCAGCCCAAATGATTCATCGTTGCTTGAATTGTCCCATCTTCACAAGCATTTGACGATAGTGTTCCACTCATTATATATGTATCTCATTGATGATTACTGTGCACGCGCAAATGTGGAAAATTCACGCATGGACCAATGACTAGAGAGTAGGCTTTACGGATGTTCGACTTCCCTCACGGGTACAACGGATGTCAGCTTCAGCGGAATATAACGGTGACCAGATAGGCACAGGGATTCTCGACTGTAATCATTGTTCGAATGTGGCGAGCGGTGAGTCGTGAATCCAGTGAAGGACGTGCTATATAAGAGGGATGAGAGAAGAGATAGAAGCTCTGTATTGACCTAGCTACTGTGATGAACTGATCTGATGTAGTATGTGTAAAGTAGAAGAAGCAAGTAATACAGGAGCTATATATACATGAATGGGACATTCAGGTGAATGTGCACATGAACGTTCACATGAGTGCACATGGTAGCACATGCAGCTCAACGTGAGTGAGACTGGGTGAATAGGCTCAAAGCGGGTGTGCAAAGTGATGACGGTATAGCTAGGTATGAGCGGAATGACATACACGGCATTTTAACAATCATTGTTGGGAAAATGACTTCCTGGGACGGGATTTATCTAATTGAAGCAGTGGCAGTTGCAATCCAGAAACCAAATCTTTGGCTAATGTGACGAGTGATTCGTTTGATGCCATAAGGAAGCGATCAAGTCTGCGAATCTTGTCTCAACGAATAGTGATTTGCAATGACAATCCATATACATATAGGGCTTGCATTTTAAGGGTTTCTAGTGCTCGCCATACACCTTAGCGAGAATGAACCAAAACATTAGGAATGCATGCTTATTGGTGAGGGACTTTAGCTTATTACCACTGCACCATGCCTAGCACCTGTCTCTCGTGGTTGCCTCTGCACCTCAGATTGGTGAATCGGTGAATCGGTCGAACGATTCAACGATTCGTGCTAGCACCGACCCATTGGTCAATGGGTCGAACGGTTGGCCAATGGGGATTATTGCTGAAAGGACAAGAATACCGTTGTCCAACCCTACCTAGGCCATTCCTGCCCCGTATCTACATATAAGACCAGATTCTCCCCCATAAATTGCAACTTCCGGCGCAGGTAGAAAATGTAATCAATCCAAAGCTCCGGTTGTGAAAATCATCCCCTCCCAATAAAATCCCCGTAGCAGGTAAAAACAAAAGGGAAACCAATATTCCAAAAGCTCAGGTAAAACATGGACCGCCTAAACACAAGCTCTCCAACTAACGCAGGACCGAGGTAGCCATACCACGCCACTCCCCCCACCTACAGAATATCCCACCCCCACCCCCACCCCAGTGCATAC
>Ga0307511_10002033_pt1 | contig 21211 bp, 11 predicted proteins | sample 13_EM_MG_FD_200266 | JGI IMG/M metagenome (GOLD analysis project Ga0307511, IMG submission 200266) | Populus trichocarpa ectomycorrhiza microbial communities from riparian zone in the Pacific Northwest, United States - 13_EM | ecosystem: Host-associated > Plants > Roots > Unclassified | place...
ATACCATCTTTTTTTTTTTAAGAAACTTGCTTTGCATGTTTTTATCATGCATTTTTTTTATTTATTTAAAATCATTTTTTATTGTAAATTATTTATGAAAATAACTTTTGAATTATAATGTGGTGATTGAAGACATGCTTTCTTTTATGAATTTGGGTTCAAACCTTGAAGCTAGCGCTTAATTTTTTTTATTAAATTCTTCTTAATGGATTGGGTTGATGTGGGAGTGCTTTGGTATGATTGACCACTTAAAAAGGAGTTTAGTCTCAAGTGACATAAACTAGTTTAAAAATAATCTTTATCATTGAATAAAAAAATTAAGTTAAAAGTTAATTTTTGTACTATATTGAAAATCAACACTAATATTCAACCCATTATCTCAAAGATTCATTAATATATTCAAAAATTTATTTGGGTTTGAAATCAACCTTCCAGGGAGGCTGTAAGGAGGGCCGAAAGTTGCTGGAACTTCGAAGAAGCCGTTGCGTCGCGTCAGCTCCTGTTTGAGCTTCTTTCCTGCATCCAAATGGGAATAGGTTACTATGTATTGAGTGTGAAATGATGTACCTTTGGTCCAAATTTGGTGATATTTAGATATCGTTTGGACTGGTTTTGGAGTTGGCAAAAAAAGAGATACTGTTGCTGTCACCAGGAACATTCACTATCAAGGCTTCTGTGTTGATGCTAGTTCAAGGGTTTCATGATTTTCTTTTTAGCTGAAATCTGACTGAGATGAATGTGGATGTGTTTGAGATATTCTTGTAAAATCTGGTAGTCTTTAGAGTAGGTTTGGGCAAATTTCGGAATTGGAAAACCGAAGGTGTGCTGCTGTCTCCCTGGAGACGGTCTGCAGCCCGAGCTTCTGTTTTCACATCTGTTCAAGCCTGTTGTTAAGGAATTTTGGGATGGAATTTGTTTGGGATGTTGGAATAGACGTGAAGAAACCTTGGGAAAATCTTGGAATTTTTTAGAATAGTGGAAAGTCGTGATTCATGGGAGTGAAGAGCTGTTGCACAGATTCTGTCCTGGAGAAGCTTATTGCAGCAGCTACTGTGTCTTCAGGTCTGTTCAAGGTTCATATGAAGGAGGTTTTTTGTGAAATTATTCTGAGGTTATCTCAAGTTATCAGGAAGATTAGGTAAAAAGTTGGGCAATGTTGTCTGTTGCTTTTTTCTTTCTCCCCCCGCCAACCATGGCTGCTCGAGTTTCTCCCTTTTAACTTTGTCGTATCATGGTTTCCTACTCATCCCCCTCCCAATGCCTTCCTCAGGTTCAGGGTCAAGTAATTCATCAAATGTTGGAACACGATATGTTTGGTCTTGGGACAGGGTATTTGGGAGGCTTTCAATTCCAGGGCCTTCAAGGCCTGGAATTGCTATCTATACCTACAATATCATCATCTAAACCATCTCCCTTTCTTCTTCATCTTCAACGGCTTCGTCAAAACCATCCCCTCAAGCTTCGGCACTAACTCTGTGTCTGATTTGTGTTTTACTTCACATGTTAACACATGAGGAGAAACAAGAGGCAAAATGAAGGTTTTTTCTGAGATGTTGAATGAATGAAGAGTTTCTAACGTCTCTTTTTATCTCCCTGTTGTGATTGAATGAAGAGTTGCAATTTCCGTCCTGCTCGAGGTTAAAACAAACGTACAATTTGATTGTATCAGAAATGGAGTGAGTTTAAATTAGAGAATATTAATCTGGAGCTGGAAAATGCAGCATTTAATAAGAACCCTTGCTTCAAAGAGAGTTAAGAGCAAGAAAGATGATAAAACCTTTGTAGCTGTTGAGAATTGAGATTGACTCATCTCGTAAGAAGAGGCCATTTCTTCTGTTCGAAAAACCGAGCCATATCAGGTTTTAGCCTCCTGAAACATCGAGCCCTAATGCGGTAGACAATCAAAGTTCTGGTTCGTGAACTTCTTTGTGAAACTCGGTCGATTTGTGTATACATATATATATATATATATATATATCTCATATTTTTACTTTCACAGCAGGGTATTATCCATCGCTGTGGAGCACTCGCTTAGTGGTTGAATTTGGTGGAGATTTTCTTCTGCAGCGTCATCCCACCCGTGCATATGATATCAGCTTCCCATTTAGCACTGTTTGTATTAAAAAGGCTCACCAAGCAATCGAAGCAGCTTCTTATAAAATTTAAAATAATAATTATGAATTCAAAATTTGATTTGTTAGTTTAAATAAAATAGATGGAGTATCATGTATGCAAATGAATGTTAGTTTATTTTTTACTTGTTAACGTTAACTATAAACCAAGCTATGAAGATGGGAAATAAATACAAATTAAGATGTTTAATTAAATGGCTGATCAACTTGACAAGTTTATAGACAACTCAAATGATTGATAAAACTTTAGGATAAAATAACAAAAATTTCAAGATAAAATATTTTTTAAAAAAATATTAATATAACGATTTCTTGGATTTACCTTGTTTAACTTCAGTTAAACCAACATAATTAAAAGTTGATAACATAACAGGCCTAGTATGCAGGCCTAGCAAACGATGTTTGTGGGCCTGAATTTTTATTTTCTCCAATTCTTTTCTAACATGTGGTAGGTCTCTTGTTGCGATAGTTATCCTATCACTTAATTGACTAGTTAACAATAAACTCTTATAATTAAAAAAATCAGATTCCAAGTTTCTGGACCTTAAAATTCTATTTTAGACTTGTTTTCATCTAAAAAGTATCTCAAAATATCATAAGAATCTTAATAAACTCATTCTCAACCTCAAAACACCCTAAAATCACTTAAAAAAAGTGAAGATGAAAAGAATAAAAAAAAAAATAAGGAACTATTTCTATATTTTTTTCGGCATGTTTACAAGGAAACATCATCGCCATTGAGCTCAAATCGAGAAAACAAACTTGACATTATAAGATTTTTTGGCTAACCAAACATTTTCTTTCTTTTTCATTATTTTTAAATAATCCTCTTTCTAACTCAGAAACTGGTATATAAAGAAAATGATGTTTTGAAAAAAAAAAAAATAAAGGTAATTTTTTTTTAAAAGGGTTGATAACACAAGAAAAGAAAGTTGCATGATTGTTTTTTTATTTTTATCAAATTTATTCTTTCGAAGTTTTTTTCATCAATAAAATATGACAAATATAATTTATCTTGTCAAATCAAACATTAATTTAATGGTACCGGTATCTTTCTTGTATCTTAAGAAACTTACAGAAATTTATTCAAAATAAATTATGAGATATTTCATCCTATTTACAAGGATGTAATTGGAAAAAAATAAACGTTTAAAAAATTAAATATCTAAAGAAAACAAAGGATCACGGGACTCTCCAAATCTTTTAAGTTTTTGTTAATGTTTTGTCCGTCGCTTCAAGAACTCCGGAAATTCAGAGTCATGTTGTCTACTTTCTTCAGTAGCTTACGACTGCTTAACGAAAGGAAAACCTGCTGGTCACTTTACTCATATTTTCTTGGTAGAAGCCTCATCAGGGACTGAGCCAGAAGCAACGGTGGCTCTGACTAACTTAGCTGGTGAGAAGACAGTAGTGATAGTTGCTGGTGCCCCAAGAGACTGTTCAGGCTGGGCCAGTCTGATATTGTGAGGAAGAACGGACTGAAGATATCCTACTTTTAATAAAGAATTCACGAGAGCAAAGCCACACAGCAATTTAGATCTGTTGTAAATCAGAGGATACTTGCAGCTTCGCACCATTCTCCTATATCTAAGCTGCTCTTTCATTACAACAGTAAGCCACTATCGTAACAACTTAAACTCTTATATGCTTGGAATTTTGCAGGTCAATTGATGTCATATGTTGCCCTTAAGGGCATGATTCTGCGTTGTCATTGACGAAGGACCAAATGTTAATAAAATAAAGAGCAGATTAAATAGAAGGATGAAATTGAAGCAAATAAAAGAAAGAGGACCAAATAGAGACAAAGTTAGGAATAGATGGATCAATACACCATTAACCCAATTTTAATAATCAGACAAAAAGCTACTCTGTCAGTTTCCTGCTCCAGTCCTAGGTTTCTTTGGTAATAGATTTCTTAACACTAAAGTCTTCGTCTTGGCCAGCGGGGCTTTGCTTTTAAATAAATGTTCTTCCCTCCCTCTCAAGTGCCAGCCTAACCTTTTGCCACTTCAAATGGGATCACGCCGGGCGCGTCCATCTTGCTGACATGGTGACTATACAGATACAGAAAAAGGATGTTGAAAATATAGGCTAAAAAAGAAACACGATAAAGGAGAAGAGAAAAGAAATTCCCATAAAGAAAGAGGTGTTGAAGATCAGGACATGAATCATTACCGCATTGTTAAGTTTTCCTGCTTTTTTCAACTTAAAACATCAGAAGCAGCTCCAGTACCACTATAAAAAAAAAGGCACTCAAGCAGCTCCAGTGTTGAGTTCAAGATCCTTAGGTAAGCAACTCCTTTCTTCTTCTTTCATTGCTTTTCTTTTTATTATTTTTGGCTCACCGACAAAGCTTTCTTGATCCTTTTCATTTGCTTGTCATCTATATATATTCAATCTAGAAATTTGTGTTTGATCAATCTTTTATTTTGTGACCTATTAATTAAAGATCCCAGTTCTCCAATTTTCTGGTGGAATCACTCCCACAATACTGCAGGAACATAAGTCATAGAGAAGGTAAGACCTAAACTTTTGTTGTTATTTTCTTGGGAACCGAATTACCGAACAATAAGTTTGAGGTATTTGTTACTTTTGGGTGTGTTTTTGTTGCAGAAGGTCAGTCAACATGTCTGGGTGTCTTGAATTCCTTAAGTGTGTACTTTGTTGTGTACAAGAACGTGAAGAAGATCCCTATGTTGTATTGGGTTCAAGGTCAAGAAATAATTCATCAGATGTTGGATCAAGTTGCTTTAGGTCTGTGGAAAGAATCAATGATAGATTTCAGAGTTTCTATAGTCGCCCATATGCACCCATATATTCCGATGATCTACCTGCATCTCCCTCTGCATTAACTCAATCTTCATCAAAATTGTTCCCCCCTTCAGCACCTCCATGGCCTGAACCCCCAGCATCATCTTCTAATCAATCTCAATCTTCACGTGCACCGGCAACAGTTCTTTCTAGACCCTCTCCATTTCAACCAGTACCTTCAACAACTGCATCGAAACCATCACCTGATCAAGCGACAACATTGTCATTCAAATCATCTCTATTACCACCTCCACCTTCAACTTCTTCATCAAAATCATCCCATCAAGATCCTATTCCTGCTTTCCATCCATCTCCATCTCCTAAACCACTCCCATCATTTCTTAAACCGCCAACTTCATCTTCTAATCAATCTCAATCTTCACGTGTACCGGCAACAGTTCTTTCTAGACCCTCTCCATTTCCATTAGTACCTTCAACAACTTCATCGAAACCATCACCTCAAGCTACAACATTGTCATTCAAATCATCTCCATTTCCACCTCCACCTTCAACTTCTTCATCAAAATCATCCCATCAAGATCCTAATCCTGCTTTCCATCCATCTCCATCTCCTAAACCACTCCCATCATTTCTTAAACCCCCAGCATCATCTTCTAAACCCTCTCCATCTTCATCTAAAGCATCCCCATCTTCACGGCCAGGACCATCTTCATCATCCTCTAAGCAGCCTCCATCCTTCAAACCAACTCTATCTCTGGCTTCCCCAAATTTAATTAATGAGCAGACAAAAGTCAGCTACTCGTTGGTTCAAAAGGTTATGTCACCTATTTACGCGGTTCCCAAGGATATTGAGGACTTGATCAAGAGAGACATAGTGCCTGAAGTTCTTAATGAAATGTTGTCTCCTTCCACATACAAGGATTATTTTGCTGCCCTTCTGTATGCCGAGGACTTCTACATTGAGGTAATGAAAAAATGCATCCCTTCTGATGTACACATTAGAAGGATATGAGCACGATCTACACCTAAAAAGCTTGTCATGGAAACTTTTTGCCTCTACATTGCAAATGATGTTCATGATGATCATTGAGAGTGACATTTTGTTTGAAGTAATCTACAAACTGAAATACGAGGGAAGGCTGACCAAACTTTTTTCATAGCTATAATTACCAGAGCTAGCGTATTAGTGGTTGGACAGATTAAATTTAATGAGTCACATTTAATGAGTCACATTAAGGTTAAAAGAGGCAAAATGAAGGGCTTCCTAAGGTGCTGTATGAAGAGTTTTTAAGTTCTTACTTGTTTCATTCTGTATATAGAGTATAATGTTCTTGTTTGTGCACTGAGATTTGGATAAATGTATGCCTCGTTTGAATCAGAAATGGAGTAAATTTAAATTGAAGAATATTGCTCTCAAGTTGAAAGATGCAGCAATCATTAAGAAGCGTGGCAGGAATGAATACTTCGGTGAAAGTCATGAAAAGGATAAAAAAACCTTTGTAGAATTTGAGATTGACTCATGTCGTGAGAAGCGGCCATTTCTTTTGTCCAGAGACTTTGCCTTTGCACGACCTTCAAGTCAAAAAACCGAGCCATATCAGGTTAGCCTCCTCAACTTTCAAGCATCATGTGCTGCGTAATATGTCATTTTACTATGTGGATGGAGCAGATGTGGACTTCGTGCAGCTTGAACTTCATTTAGTGTATTGTCATCTTAACAACATTAATTGTTAATGTTTTCAAATGCACACCAGGGTGTTATCTATCGCGTGGTGAGGAGCACTATTGTACTGGTTGAATTTGGCGAAGATTTTCTTTTGCAGCACCATTCAACCCGTGAATATGATGTTAGCTTCTCATTTAACAGAGTTTGTTTGAAAAGGGCTCACCAAGCGATAGAAGCCGCTTCAGATCCTTCATTTAAAAATTTCCTTTTCCCTAATTTTGTCCACAGAAAGAGTATCCCAACCTCTACACCTCTCCATTTTATCAATCATAAACTTGATGCGTATCAAAGATCTGCTGTTCACGAGATTTTGAGCTTTCGAGGACCACCACCTTATCTTGTTGAAGGTCCACTTTGTTCGAAAGAGTATTCAAAACAACTATCAAGGATTGGATTGGTGGTCCAGGAAGCAGTACTCCAAATTTATCAAAGTTCATCAAAGCATCGGATTCTTATATGTGCACCCATTAACAGAACATGTGATGTTCTGATGCAAAGCTTAAAAATTGATATTCCAGAGTCGGATATGTTTCGAGCAAATGCTGCTTTCCGGGAGATAGATGGGGTGCCTATTGACATCCTAACATCGTGTGTGTACAAAAGGGATTGTTTTACTTGTCCATCTATTCGGGAACTCAGGAAATTTAGAGTAATCTTGTCTACTTTTGTTAGTAGCTTTCGGCTGCATAATGAAGGGATAGTTGCTGGCCATTTTAGCCATATTTTTTTGGTGAATGCTTCATCAGCTACTGAGCCAGAAGCAATGGTGGCTTTGGCTAATTTGGCTAGTGAGAATACAGCAGTGATAGTTACTGGTGCTCCAGGAAACCATTCAGGCTGGGTTCGTTCCAATATTGCAAGGGAGAATGGGCTAATGACATCCTACTTCGAAAGACTTCGTGATAGCAAGCCATACTGGAATTCACATCCTAAGTTTATCATGCAGCTGGTTGATCATCCCGAGAGTAAATCAGTTGATTCTTATAGCTATGCCCATGAATCAGTATCGTATGACTAAGCTGTTCTTCCATAACTGCAACATCATAATACCCTTGAGTCACTGGATTTCTTGCAAGCTTTCTGGTTCTTTGTATATGTGTTAAATGCATGAAGAATTATGCTGTAAGTTGAAAATTGATACAATGTTGGGTTTTGGTTCTGCATTTTGCATGTTCTGTGGGATATTGATCGGTCTTCATCTGCCTCACCGACAATATAAGATTAAACCTTTCTCGGACATCTTGCTGCTGAGCTACGATGTCGCGTAGGCATATAATGTAGAACAAAACTCGCGTAGATTTTGCTCAAAGAAAAACACAACAGCTATTGTTTTTTTTTATTATTATGCTTAATTATGAATTGTTTTTGTATCGTTTTAATATTTTGATGTTAAAAATAATTTTTAAAAAATAAAAAAATTTATTTTAATACATTTCAAATAAGATGCATTTTAAAAAATAATTATCACCACACTTTCAAACACTCCTTAAAAAGAAAACTAATCAATTAACTATCCCTTAACTACACTAAAAACTCTCTACTAGATATTAATCTTAATATTGCAGAGTTTTAATAATATTAAAACTCTTACGAGCTCTAAATTATATGAACCACAAACTCCTAATTAATATTAAATTTTAACACTCCCCTTCAATATCAGTTGGCATCATGTTTTTCTCTTTTCTTTCTCTTCATGACATCTCGCTCTTATTCTATCATTACCAAACATGGATTTTTTTGACATTGAAAAAAATAATTTCAACATTTTGCTCAACATCAATTCTATTTTTCCAAATCATGTTCTTGTTTCTACACCTTAACTAGATTCATAGCTTTTTCAACTGAAAGTTACTAACATGCTTGCAGATCTTTAATTTCTTATATCTTACATCTAATGTTATCAACCGGAGCCTTTAGTCCTGCTCTTTAACAATAATGACACAACACATATTTAAAATCTTTCCCTTAGAGCTTTTACTCTTAACATTATTATTCATTAAATTTTCTTTAGACTTCTCTTAACTTGAACACTTTTTTGCATGGCAACTTCTTCCTTCTTAAGAGATGAATCATTGGATCTCCAACAACAAAAACTCTTCTCCTAAAAGGATTACTCTTTTGAACAAAATTTCCAACTAGAACAACAACATTCATCTTTGAAGATGATTGTTTTTGCTTTGCATCCAGCTTTTTTTCTTATATATTTTTTGAACAATTCTCCAAAAACACCAGAGATTCAGAATTATCTTTTTCATTCTAATCAAATTCATTGCTAATTTATTCTATATAACTTTATGGGATGACTTCATTACATACAAAAAGCTTTGTGATAGATATTGCAAACTCCTCAAGCTTATACACTAAGTCATCAAAATCAATAAGTTTTTATTATCTTATTCATGGACTTTTTCTTTGTATTGAAGCAAAAAACCTTTTGAATTTGAACTTGTAATGAAACCTCTTCTTCTCGAGAGTCAATAAAAAATAATTCTATTTATTGACGTGGCTCCCTATCATGATCAAGATAACAATCACAATCTTGTTTATAATCCTAATATATTTTACCATTATATGGGCCAAACAAGATATAATAGTCTGTTGATATTAATTGTGTTACAAACAACAAATCTTTCTTCATACCTAAGACATGATAAATATCTTGAAGATGTACCTCATCAGAGTTATAATAAGGTGTAATTGTCATCTTACCAATATATAAGTTATTTGTAGTTTTGAGTTATTAGTTATCACCATCACATAAATTTTTTTGTGCCCTGTTAAATGTTGTGACTTTTGTTTATCATATATCATTTTCATAATTGATTTTATCTTTAATTATCATTGTCATTGCTAATTCTTCATCTTTTATGATAAATTATGATAAATGATGCTTTAACATCCCATTCATCTTCAATCTGCCTTTCTAAACTTGAAATAATATCTTTTTTTTTTTTTTTGTAGGCTTTTTGAACGAACAATCTCTCATCATATGACCACCAATAGCAGCATTGTTTTTTGTAGGTTTTTTGAACCAACAATCTCTCCTCATATGACCGCTATTCTCACATTTATAACATGTCTTCAAATCTTCTATCATTGCCATAATTCTTTGAAGCTCATCATTAATGAAAGCCTTCCTTTCTTGTCCTTGGATGTCCCAACTATGGATTCTATCCTTACAAGTATACCACTAATTGCTCTTGCCATTATTGGTGTTGAGTGCTTTCTCTTTACCCTTCAACAGGATCCTTACAAGTATACCACTAATTACTCTTGCCATTATTGGTGTAGAGTGCTTTCTCTTCACCCATCAACAAGATTCCCGCCATCTGTTTGGATATATTTTCTTGACCATCAAGTAGATTTTCAAACTCAACAAAATTGTGATATTAGAGTCTTAAACCATAACGATTATTCTTTTCATCATTATTTAACTAATAGATGCTTCAGGTTATAATTTAAATTTCTCGAGAAGTTTCAATATGATATCATTCTTCCTTGATAATCAAGAGGCTAGCAAGGGTGTGTTATGCCTCTTTTAATTTTGATGTTGTAGCATCCTGAATGTGCTCCGGCATATCTTCTTCAATTGTGGTCTTCAAGGTTCAAGGGAAACATTGTTTTACTAGCTTTCATCTTTCACTTGCGTAGGATAGATCTTAGCGTGTTGACCATGTATTGTCATTTTGATTGTTAAGCTTTTCGATCCCTTCAACAATCTAAAGATCTCCCATGTATGCTGCTGTAAAAATAAAGGAAAGAAAGAAAGCTAATGCTAGGTGTGACTGCTATTTTGGCTATTGGACGACCAAAAATTTTAATGTTGCTGTAATGTTTTATGCTGCTGCTGCTTTGTCTTGCGTCCAAGTTGTTGTGTTGCGAATTTGTTGCTGCTGGTCTTCTGCGTGTTGCTGCTAGAACTGGAGAACCATGGCTGCTGTGAACTACTGGACTGTTGTGGGAGGTCTACTGCTGCCACTTCTGAACACTACTATTGATTCTGATGTCAGGAACGTGATCTACAATTGGATCGTCCTGAGAGATCTATTGTTGCTACTGGTATTCTTCCAAGAAACAAACAGATGATGTGTTTGTTTTACTGATGCTACAAGATTTTGTTGCTGCAAATTAAGAAGGATGATAGTGCGTGGGGTTATTCTCCTTCAAGCTGTTGCTGGCTTGTTTTTGAGAGGTCTGTCAAAGACACTACTGCTTCGTGAGCGCCTTGTTTTTTTCCTCCACAGCAGCTATTATTAGACTCACAAATCCTACACTTGTATCTTTATCCAACTAAGAAGAGAAGTAAAGGAATGCTTGGCAAATCATCAAAGCTTATACAGATCAGGGCATTTCATGACGAAGATCATGTTTTGCTTTTTTAGTGTTTCCAAAATAAACTATACCTAAACCGTATAGGGAAATGGATGCCAGGCATGTCATGTAGTCATACTTCACCCCTGCCATCACGTTCAAAATTCAGAAATTGAGTTACAAATTCCCTATCATATTGAACTTGAGTTTCACTTTCAAGGCCAAACATTCTGCAGTGAAATCAACTTCAAAATTAACAAATTCATGAAAAAAATGTATTTTATTAGATGTTTCGGCATAGAAAGAGAGGCTTACTCAAAAAAAAAAAGCTCGCTACTCCAATAATATATTCGAAAGGTAAAGAGTGTTACAACAAAATTAGAAAAGAGAAGGACCGGTCTCCTTTATCATACAAGTCCCTAAGGCCAAGCCAGCTGGTCTACACAGAACCTAGGCTCCTGCACTTGATCTTCAATCCCTGACTCATACTTGTTGCTATCCTTTGGCAATGGTTTCTGATTAGCAGTGGAAGACATAGCAGCAGCACAAGAAGTGGTAAAGGAAGAAGAAGCTAACGTGGACACAAAAGCCCGGTTTGTGTTTTGAGGACGAACAAGTTGTGACAACAAAAGCACAAGAGAAGCCATGGAACAATAAGCAAAGATTTTTCTTTTTGGTAAGGAAACGAATTCTGGGAATGAAGGTTTCATGGGTTTGTCACGTATTTTATACAACGATGAAACAACGTAGCCCCCTGGTTTTGGCCAGCCGTAACAGGCATGTCTCTGTTTTAAAAACCGGGTATGGTTTCTGTGGATGGTTCTGCTTTTTTCCTCCACTCAAGGCTTTGAATAATGGGTCGGTTTCCAGTAAACCACAGAAGAAGTTTCTAATGTGTCCAAAACCATGGGCCTTCTAGTCCTCTGATAGTTGCTGTTTTGGAGTTTCGCATCATTGCTTGTGTCAGGTTCGCATTCACAGGTTCAGGGTCGAGCTGACACATAAGGCAATCTGCTTGGCCCAATAGTGGCCTTCGATTCGGGCAACAACGATGAAGTTTTAAGGAAAAATGGGTCTAACATGAAAAACTAGAGCAGGGTTGACCTAAATGGGATGGTTTGTCATCTTTAAAAGGCGTTTAATTACTATATGTAGAGATAAAAGTGATCTAACATAGAAGCCGAGATCCAATAAAAGATGGAGATGAAGTTGCTTTTGGTTATGTGTATAAATTAGAATAAATTTCTTTATATTTTGTTTTGTAATATTTAAAATAATAAATAATATCATTATTTTTTACTTTAGCTTATAACAAGCATTATTATTATTATTATTGAACTAACTTCAAATGAAAATTTCTTCACTCATCAAAATCATGTTAAAAAAATTATAATCATCATAAAAAAAAGATAATTCACTGTAAAAAAATGAAATTATAATTTATTCAGTCATTAAATTATTTCTTGAAATATTTTAATAATAAAATTAAACTAGCATAAATTTAAAATATAAAATAGTTGAAAATGAAAGATAATAATTTCTTCACAAATGCATATTTTTGTTATCTTTCAATCCCCACCTCTTCATCATTAAATCTAATTATTTTAATAGCATGATCAGTTTTTATTATATCAATTTCTCTATATTATATGTGTTTTGATTATTATATCAATTTCTCAATAATAATATTCATTATCTTTCATAATATTAAAAAAACTCACTCATTGGATAAAAACAAATTCTTCTTATAATTTTTAATCTAAATTCTTCTTTAATTAATTGATTTTACTCAATTCATAAAAAAACTAATTTACTAATAGACTCATTTTTTAATTATTATAAATTATTAAATTGTATAAAATAATTTATTTATTATTTATTGTTTTGATTTTTTTCATATCGATATTATGAAATAAAAAAATCAATTTTTTAATGCAATTACATTCTTAATAAATATTTTTTTAAAATATATATATGAAAATGAATACAAAAAAAAGAAACCCAGACACTTGGGCTTGAATATTGCCCCATTGTCTAGGCTGGAAAAAATTAACACACGAGTCATTCATCATTTTCATTGTGTTTTTCCGTCTCTCCTTGATTTATGGATTTCATTATCGGGTTTTAATCAACTTATCAATCATCTATGAAAATATTAATGTTTGGCATTATTTTTCATAATTTAATGATCGATGGTGTTGAATTAGGTTTTCTAAAAAAAATGTAGAAAACCACGAGAAAAATTGTTTCTATACGAACCTCTAATTAGTTATAGGCTGTAACGTTGTAATTGTTCGTTTATTTACTCAGAGAAAGTATGAACTCCCATCAACAATCAATCAAAAAAGGTCACAAAAAGAAAGAAAGAAAGAAAAGAGAAAAGGAGAAAGAAAGAGTATCTGCTTAGGGAACTGATGAACATGGAAGCAAGCAATTTACCATCACAGCTTGCTTCCTATGACCTATGTTGCAAAGGGTAAAGACAATCGAGCAGAGTGAAACCTAGCAAGTGGTGGCTTGTTCATCACAGCTGGCCTACTTCCCACATGCCTCACTGTGGAGCTTGCTACTCTTTGTCCCTCTTCAGGCACACATTTCACCGGATGTGGCCCTACACTAACCGCCTTCTCGCACCGACAACTCATCAACAACGCTCCATTCCCTCCTCTGTTCTTCCCACCGCCGCTATTCTTTTCATCCTCGCGGCCACGCATCATTGCCGTTTCATCAACTTCTGATGCACTGACTGAGAAGTTAGTAACACTTCCTCTGTCAAACCCTTCTGCTGTTGTCACACTCCAGTCTATGCTAGCCTCGCTTGGCGCATAACATTCTGTTGGTGCAATTGATGGTGTTCTAGGTTCATCAAGACTTCGTCTACAATACAAATCCCCTCCATTTGTTGCAGCTAATCGCCTTGTGTTAAAGCTAGGAGCATCATCAAGGGAATCGCGATGATTAGGATACATTGCATATGATGTTGTCTGAGTTGAGAAACTCTCAATCTCGAACAAGTCTGAACTTGCATCACTTGCCATATCGTCGTCCATGACTGTGAAGCTTTGACGTCGCTGAAGATCAGAAGTTGACTTTGTTGGAATAGGACCTTCAGCTGGCCGAAAAACTTCCAACGACTCGCGCGGTGGATCCTCAAGAGGAGGGTTATATGTAGTTGATGGCAACACCAGTTTCATGGGAGGTGGGGTTTGGCTCAGTATAGGAAAACTGAACCCAGCAGTAGTATCAGTACTAAATGGTCTTGCCGAGGCCACTACACGTTGGTGGCTTAAGCCTGAAGGAAATCGGCTGTTGTCTGCCAAGATTCGATGAGTATTAGGAATCGCATCACGCCTTTCGAGCTTGCCATCTGCCGACATTCTATGAGAACTGGGGATTACTTCACGTCTTTCGAGCCAGTCCGGTGTAGCCGAACTTTTTTCAATAGGATTTTCTACAGGGGTAGGAATCTGAATCTGCTTTTTGAGATCCACAGAGAGTCCTTTAGTGTGACTTATCCGTGATGGGGTTCTTGGTTCTGATAGCTTTTCCTCGATTTGAACAGATTTCTTACCTGAACATGGACATTTTCTCCTAAGAAGCCATTTTGTACCAGACCCTTTTCTCTTGTCATCATTTCGAGGTGGGTTTCGCATAGAGACAGCGATAGCACCTGGTGGATTAGACAATAAACCAGCCTGGCTATTCCAACTAGCTTCAGATGAAGCGGTTGGTGTTGCGTGGAAAGAACGAGCTCTATAATTCCTGCCATATCCATCAACCGAAGACGAGGCAGACGACAATCTAGGAAGCGAAGAGAAATCATATCGCTCGGATACGCGTTCAAGTTTAGCATTAACTGGAGAAACTCTCCTGCTCAATTTGGTGTCACCGCCACTTTCATTGAAGTACTTCTGTGCATCGAAAATGCTTATCTCAGAATCATCAACTTGAGTAATCTGTTCTGGCATCGGTCTGAGATAGGAAGAAAAGGATGCATCTCTAACAGTTGATTTCTGTGGATAAGAAATGCAAGGATGAGTAGATTCAATGATGCCAAAAATGGGCTGCGGAGCTATGTTTCCTGCAGTAATAGTTTTCATCACTTTCGATCTTTCCATACTAAAATTCACACGCTTTCAAGCAATATTCAGATCCAAAAGCACAGAAAAGTATGGGAGAGAAACAGAAATAATGATAGCACGGGCTGCCTCTGAAATTCCCTTAGTTCTACTATATGTAGAGAGAAACAACACCTACTTTGTCCACAACATGAATCAATGATGAAGCAGTAAAATGTTTCCACCTGTTCTTAAGTTACAAACGTACATTCCATCTACCCTTCTACAGGGGAGGGGGTATAATAAAATAGTGGTCTCCACACCCTCTTATGGAGCATTGCACCCGGTCCCACCCAACATATCTACAAAGTCTCTACATCCACGCCTATATCTAGCCGAAGCTCTAGAGACTCCACGCGGCATGAGAATCAGTCATAGATTCAGCACCAATCCTTGCCTATGACGATGCTCTAGCCTTAATACTTTCTTAAAAGAAAAAAAACATGCATATGGAAAAAACATAAACATGTTTGGATTACCAAACGCTACCAGCAACGAGAACATTAACCGTCTTGACCATAACCCAAGCAGTTACTACAATCTTTTACGACAAAGGCCAGCCTATCTAGTCATCTACCAAGCACAAAATGTACAAAAACAAAAGGCATATCATGTTAGATTGAAGGTTTATCATGCCCTACATACACGGCTACCAAAATCAATCAACGTCTCTAGGGATTGGGTTTGAACCACAAGGACAGTGTGCAATAATGTCATCATAATGTCTTCCATCAACCCTTCTTCCTAAATGTCAAATAAACCTGACCCTCCACAGTTCATATCCACATTCCTCTACCGCTGGTGTCTACTGTCACTTGTGGAAATTGCCTCCAAGACCAGCAACAATAACTCCACCAAATGATCTAGTGTCCACATGATAAGAGAGACATAATTTACAGACACGCATACAAAAGAAGCAACGAAGAGGGGTGGTTTAACTATAATACTATAGGACAGAAATTGTTTTGGAAGTTTATTCAACCAGGGATTGTCCCAAATCTTTGTCTGTTTATCTAATCACTTCTTCATTTAACTGGGAAAGAAAAATGGATTCTTCCCCTGATTTGTAACTAGAAACTTCTCTTTTCTAAGATGCAATGGCTTTGAATTTAAAATGTCTGTCTTGATATTGTTTTGTTTCAGTACAATTAACTTCTCTTTTTCATTTCAACAGTTAAGAGGATGCCGTTTAGGGTCGGCTTTTAAAACTAAATCCTTTCTTAATCGAGGTCTTAACTTTGCAAATTCGAGTCCTAAACCTCATTTATTTGAGGGATTTAGTTTCTCTGGATGTAAAAGGAAAATCAAAACAAAAGGGGTCCATTGGTCAATCCATTGTTAAGGACCTTCGCTGTTGAGGTATTAGTGGGTGTATTCATGTCTCACTTTAGGGTTGCAAACAAGGTTGAACCTGAACTCACTTCTTTACTAAAGGAGCCAAACTTGAACATGGATTCTCATGTTAAACATGCCTAGACTTCGTACGGGATTGATTAGGGAACCAGGCTCGAGTTAATAAGAAATTTAAGGATATATGATAGAATGATCCCAAGTTCTGCACATATTGAGCCCCTGTAATCAAGTGATTACAACCGAGTCACAATCTCTTTCAATCCAACATCAATTAGTTTAATGAAACAAACAAAAAACAAACAAAAAGAATAAAAGAAGCTGAGGCATGATCCAGATAACTGCACAACCAAGAAACAATGCTCCTACTGAGCATATAATTATTATTTATACACAAATTGTTGCATTAGGTTCTTGATTAGGTCAGATAAAGCAAAATTAACTTCGCAATTCCAATACATCACTTGTGGTCTTGTGGAACAGTCAAGATTCTGTTCTGAGATTGTCTGTTATAAATATTACTTTTTAAAATGCTTTTTATTTAGAGATATATTAAAATAATATTTTTTATTTTATTTTTACATTAACAAATTAAAAGAGTCCAAAGACACAAAAAAAAGAAGTAATTGAAGCTAACAAAAAATACTCAAAAAAATTTGAAAAGCACATCCAACACGGCGTAAGTTGCAAGTGTGAGGAGTTGAAATTTGGCCCCACTAAGGCAAAATATACATAGATCCAATAAAAGCTCTTGGACCACAACCTTTCTATTAGGCAAGCAGGATTAGTTAGAAGTTCAGCACATTAGTAAATTTCAAATAGATCAAAAAAGAAAGAAATCAATACAGTATGAAGCATTCATTTTTTGCCAGACAGAGAAAATCTGTGGAGAACTGGTCAATAAGGGAAATTAAACTAATGGCAAAGCAAAGTCATAAAAGTCATAACACACCATCTGAAATAAAAGATTCATTAAACAGATCAGCATGCCTTCAAATTATTGAACTGCGAGGATACCTCAATGACCTCCCTATTAACAAGATTGGATATTATCATCACTAACTTCATATTATTTTCAGCGTAATTGGTTAATCCAAGGTTGGTCTCATTTGAATTGAGAAAACTTCTCCTCACTCCTCAATGAGAAAGAAAAAAAATTGGTGAGCACTTACGTCACCTCTAATGCAGTTTTACAGAGCAGTACCTTTACACAACGCTGGAAATTCAACAACCTAACAAAAAGGGTGCAGAGATTCTGAAAATCTTAAGTTGTAGGAGCCAACTGCCTCAGTTTTGCCTGTAAGATTGCCCCTGCTTCATCTGCTACAGTCTTCTTTTTAGTTGCAAGCTGTAATTTAAGCATTTCAAATTTAGCAATCCCATCACTGAATGACTAGCAAGTAGCAGCGATGGTGATATCAAACCATTGAAAAAGATTGAAGCCTCAATTTCAAAGAAGAAAAGAAAATGCATTCTAAACCCTTGAATTAGTATTATTATGTTTAACTTGATGGACTACTTTCTTCCCAGCATGCTTATTTTGACACGGGATTAATGACAATCAAAATTTCTGCAAGTGTGGTCCTAAATAGAAAACTTGCCAGCTCTCCAATCTTATGCAAAATGCAACAGTGGCCAAATGCTGGTATGGTTTGGTGTCAGAAGACCAGTATACAGGGAGTTCGAATTCATTCCAATTTAAATCACATGACCGCAGCACAATCCTTCAAAATTGCTGCAATTCTTGTAAGTTGGGACATGAACTGACATTATAGAAGGGACATGAAGAAACATGGAGAAACCAGGAGTAGAAAGGTGCAACTAAATATGGTGAAAATGGATTTAAGCTGACAAATACTTTGGGAAAAGACTGGCAGGCAATTAGCATTGCATGGTTCAATCAACAGTTATGATGCGCTATGCAGGTATAGCACCATACCAACAATCAGTAAAGCACCCTATCAAACTGCTAAAAAGCAGTTCCTTCTAAAAGACGACTGCACTCCCCAAACACAATTAGCATCAAAAGAACAGGTTTAAAGAAACCAAATTAAGTGCCCAGTGCTCCTATTTCCAAATGTGAACAATTCCGCAACATCCTTAACACAAAGATTGATTGAAAACATACCTCAATAAGCTGATCAAAATTAGACTTCAACAAGTTAATCTTGCGCTCGCAATAATCTTTCCCTTCATTCATTGTTTTCTGTTAACAAAACCAACAGGCAACCAATCAGTGAAGTTAAAACAATCCAATCCGATGCTAAACCACTAAAAAAAAAAGCAGCAAGCTGTAACCAACTAACCTCAACAAAATATCCAGTTCCAATATCAACAAGAACTTTATCAGCATCATCAAGTGTACCAGGTACATAAAGTGAAGCAGTTAATGGCACCAACATCTTCTTTCCTAATATTTCAAAAAAAAAAACCCACAACCCAAACCCACAAAAACAAATCATAAAGATTCAATCTTTGACTTATAAAACAAACAAAGATCCAAAGACCTCGAAGCTTTAAGTGAAAAGGAAATAAAGGGTTTACCTTGGGGACTGAGAGAGAGGTCATGAAGTGAAGTGGCGGTGATTTCAAGACGACCAGTGGCTGTCTTGATGTTGTTAAGGCTGTCTTGTAAGAGATTGACTTCAAGATCTGTTTGTTCTTTTAATGCTTTTAGTTGTTCTACACTCATTTTCTCCATCTCAGATGCTCTCAACACCGCTGGACTGGTAGCTCCTCCTTTGGATGATGCCATGGTGATGGTTGTTGCCTCCAATGTTTCTCCTGTTGCTTACTCCTTGTTGTGGTGGTGCCACTTGTCCCTTGAGGCCCAGTTTTGACGGGGCCCAATTTAATATAATAACACAAATTTTTATTTGAAAAACAGTAGTCAGGTGCCCCTATAGCTCAGTGGTACAGCGTCAGTCTTGTAAACTGAATGTCTGTAGTTCGATCCTGCATGGGGGCATTGAGTATTTAGAAAGAGTCTTGTAGTTGTTGTTTTTAAAAATTTATTTCTCTTACAAATATATTAAAATAATATTTTTTATTTTTTAAAAATAATAATTTTAAACAAAAAAATTTAAACTTATGAAAAACAAAATTTCAAACGCGTTCCCAGACAGCTCCTAAATTTTCCAGAAACAAAGACAATGAAAATGGAGAAGACAAAAAAGAATAACATTGCATTTGGTGGTGTTTTATTAGACACTGTAATTGTATTTGTATATTGATTAATGGTGGACAAGACAATAAAAAAATATTTTATCATTAATATGTATTATTCTCAAACTTACATATTTAAAAAAAAAAAATTTACTTTAGTTTATATTGTGTTGAAATTAATAATGGTATAATAACTCTAATTATAAAACTCAGATTGACCTGATTGTTCAACCCGAGACCCTACTGCTTTGGGTTTTGGACATGTTTAGATTTAAGAAAAAAATAGAGAAAAATTTAGCATGGCTTGACCGGATCAAAAACTTAGGTCGACCTATGATTTGGTTGACCTAGGATAAAAACTCAAATAAAACTCAGTCTTTTATTTCGAGAATATAATCTTTGATCAAAATAACATTATTTTGATCATTTTTAAAAGAATTTTTTTTAGTTAACCCGAGTTGACCCTCTTGACCCGTGACTTGTTCCAGATTGGGTTTTAAAATTATGATCATAATTATTTTTATTATTGCATGCCTTAGTTGAACAATTCTAAAATTAAGAGCTTTTTACATGGATATTTTAGAGATAAAATATAATAAATATTGTCCCTGAATACATGTTTTTTTTGCACTTATTGTTTTGAAAGTATAAAAATCTACTCCAAAATTATCCTAAAGACATATTTATTTTTATATTACAAATATAAAAATAAATATTTATCTCTTTAATCAAACATATTTTTTCCTAATAGAATTTTTTTGTGTGTGTTATGAAATAGTAACTAAATGCTACATTAGAATTAAGGTATGTAATAATTATGAAGATCATAATACAATAATTTTTTATTTTTTTATTATTTAAAATCAGTTAAATCCTTCTTGATAATAAAGAATTGCAAATTGAGAATCCAATTGTTTCCCCTTGATTATTTATTTTCTATCTTAGAAAAGAATAAACGGGTTTTTAAATAGAGTTTGTATTTACTTAAAGATTTTTTCTAAGAATTCCAATCTAACTAATTGTTGCCTTTTTTAATTTGATAAAATAATAAATAGATTTTTTTTATCCAAATGCTTTTTTATTTAAAAAATAAATAGAGTTTGTGTATAAATAGGAAACTTAATTATGTTTTTTTTATTGTAGAAAAGAATAAACAGGTTTTGTAATAGAGTTTGTATTTAACTGAAATTTTTTAATTTAATTAAAAATCAATTAAATATGTTTTCATAAAAAAAACACATGCAAATTAATAAAAACATTTTTTTTATAAAATGTGTATACCAAAAGAAAATGGCATAGATGTATTTTATCTACCACATTCATATTGCATACAAACATAATTTTATTTTACATGAACGAACAAAATATTTTCTTTTAAAGAGTCTATTTAATAACATTATAGATCAATATATATACCAACACAACAAGATTTTCCAACATCATTATTCCCTACGAACTTTTATCCTCTTATATTTTTACATGTAAGTTGAGCAACCATAGAGTTCTAACATGCTAAAGTATTTTCTTAAAAGAAGAAAAAAAGACTTTTTATATATGTTAGGTATAAAACAAAAGGTGAGGAATTCTAATTTACAGCCTATTTTAAGTTAGTAAATTGCTATATATTTTGTAAATTT
>Ga0307511_10002034_pt1 | contig 21192 bp, 22 predicted proteins | sample 13_EM_MG_FD_200266 | JGI IMG/M metagenome (GOLD analysis project Ga0307511, IMG submission 200266) | Populus trichocarpa ectomycorrhiza microbial communities from riparian zone in the Pacific Northwest, United States - 13_EM | ecosystem: Host-associated > Plants > Roots > Unclassified | place...
GTGGCCAGAAGAGAAGAAGAATCGAACAAGCGATGAACTTGAGAGGCCATAGCAGCACTTGTGCAACAGACCGAGGTGGAGAATGGAAGAGTGAAACGGAAAGCTTGGGGATTTTTCGAATATTATCCGTGATTTTGACCTGGTTTGTTTTTGGCGCCGGAAGTACAGCCTGGACGAGGAGTTTGGTGCATTCACCAGTCTCGGGGTCCATGAAGCGCTGGTTGTCTTTGTGCGTTTGGAATTCAAGTCGGAGGTCGCGACAAGTGCGCTTCTCCTCCGTTGAAACGGGGAGAAGAGCCATGTTGCCCTGGACGCCGCAAGGATCAGTGAGGTGAGGTGGAATAGTGAACGGATTATCGTACCTGCGAGGTGAAGGGGAACATAGGTTGACGAATTCGCCCACTGATTGTTCCTTATAAATGCCGCCATATTTTCCGTATCATAACGTCCTTGACTAACGGAGCTCCGGATGACAGAAAGAGCAACGCGCCACTTTCCTGTCGCTGATTGATGAGATTTGATGGGCGTCCAACCTTACGGTACGTCACCTCCTAACTCATTATTATGCGAGGCACGCCAGGCTTCGCTGAGAATGTCTTCGACGGCAACTTTGCGAAACGCCTTGAAGATCCCATTGGAGGCCAAAGCTGCAATGCTTTCACGACGTGTCAGCAGGAACACTGCCTGCCTGTATATACATAGGCAGGAGACGTGACACTTACCACAGACCCTTGGACCTTGGTCAACACACATACGCGGTACTAGCTCACAAAGTGCATCGACCCAGGCATAGAAATTCTCTCTCTCGCTAAGCCATCTATATCCCGAGCTGTTGAAGCCAAACCGACAAATGGAGGAAGTTGTTGACAGATTTGGGGTTTCTTCCGCGGAACCATTCAGGCAACCTTATTATGTAAGGTGGCGATGCACGATCATTTGATGAGTTGCCGGGGCTTGCATATAATTATTGTTTTCCATTTGTTCATGGGTTTGAATTATTGCCTTGCTGAAGTGCAGACAATTGGTGTCCAGACTATTGCGTTTCCTCGCAACGAAATGCGGTCCCAACCTCACATCGTTGTTGGCTTGTTGTCGGCTCCCATGTTCTATTGTCACTGAACTCATTCTTACTAGGTCCCGGCGCACATACTGGACTCATAGATCACAATAGAATATGGGTCCAAGTACCGAATCAATGCGTATAAAAGCTTCTCGTGCTCGCTGACTGCTTGCTAACCATTATCTCTCGTCTCTCAGCGCTCTCTACCATGGTCCCAAAGCAATATTTTCCACCTTCTCACCCAACTGTGGAAGAATGGCCATACATATATCAAACGCATAAAGGCAATGGCGGACCAGACTCATTTCTTTCACAATCTTTAACAGCCTCGCCTTGCAGCACCGATGCGACTCTTGTTAACGACGACGAACATCTGCAGGCAGACATCTACAGACTTATCTTATCTCCCGAGAATGCACAGCAGTCACCCAACGATCCAGATTCTTCCTCCGCACACCGCAAAAGTCCCTCTCCCAAATCAACCTTCAACCCCCACGCAGTTCCATTCGTGCCCACCCAGAGCTCACTCCCTGGATGCCAGGTTCAGTCAAATGCACGCGCACCTGTCGCGCAAGGCAGTGGGCCCACCTGGCTTAACTCGTTCTGGCAGGGAGCAACGAGTACACTGCCTGCAGGGCAGGTGTCATATGCGAAACAGGTGGCAGAGAAGGCGAGGTCGTGTCTTGATATTTTGGCCCTCGCACGAAGCTTCTCTTCGCAATGCATGATACCGCACACTTATGCATCCTTCGCACGTGCCGTGTACGACACGTTCAACGATACCTATGGCACATGGGAATCGAGCCGTTTCCGCTTTCACCTCCAAAATTTTGCATTGGAGTCTTTCGATTATGCTTGGTCAACTGTTCGTGTTCCTCTGGCCGTGTTCCCTTCTTAATACTCAATTTTTGTTCGATGGCCTAGGTTGACTACCAGAAAAATCCGCCAAAGCCCGAAGTCGATTACCTTCCCCGAATATCGTGTTTTGTTGCCGAACTCCATGCGGTCGAACTTTTCCCGAGATCTCAAATGCACCGACGCTTTGGAAGAGTGTTGAACGATATGCATTCCCCGGAACACGTCCACGTGTTGTGGGAAATGGTTCTTCGCGCAAAGGAAACACCCTGGCAAGGTCCAGGCAGTGTACAGTTGGTTGCAGACTTTATACATTTCTTCAACGAACGCACGCAGCTAATTCTTACTACCAGTAACTCTGGAGGTGACGGATTGGTTTCAACCGCGGCACAGGTACGTAGTACCCTTGCCCTGCCAAAAAAAATCTTGTTGAAGTGCATCTCGAGCAGGCCAGCAGTATTCCTTGTGTAATACGTGAATGGCACAGCCAGCCTCCAAGGCGCCCACTCGTGATAGAGAAATCCCTTTGGGCGTACCCCTAGAATTACATCCAACCGCATATGTACCTTATCGCCAATAATTGAAACTCAAGATGGAATCAAGGAATGCTGAGGTCGAGCCATGATTTCGTTTCATCATATCCAACCGGTGTCATTTGTTTTGCCGAGCACAGTAGATAAGAAAGCACAGACCCAAGTCCCTATTCTGACAACGGACCACCTGGATTTTCCGAGATAAACGGCCTCAATTTAAGATTCTGATGTGCTCCGTTGCCCATTTCATGGTATCTTTGGTTGCATTTAAAAGAGGGTCCAGGGGCTGTAGGAGCCAGGTGAGCCCGCCAACAGGTTCTGGCGGTGGGTACAGAGCGATCGCAGCCAACGAGAGATACGTATGATATGGATCTGCCAGAATGCTTGGTGACATACTCGATACACTAGGAGATCACAAACCTGGATGCTCGTTTGGCCCTTTGGCTATACCCCCGAACTTGAACTGACATGACGCTATGTAGGACGCAATGGAGGCTTCGGCGACCAATGCACTGGAACCCAAGATCTGGCAGAAGCGAGGTATGCCAGTTCAATCAAGGACTACAGGGAATGGCTGATACGTACTGCCAGTGAAGCCCCGCACCAAAAGTTATAGCAAGCATCTGCATCCTTGCACGTCCGCCCCCCAAATCCTCCACAAGGCTCTTGGTTCATGATCACCCACCTCACAGTTTGTCGTACCTCGCTCTCTGTCAGCTGGTCGCCCCTGTCTGCAAGGAAGATGGACGCCAAGGCACAGTATGTGGGTCCACCTGAAAAGAGTATAAGCAAAAACGTAGGTGCGTCCCAAAGGGGATTACGTTCCGGAAGCCTCTGAAAATGGGATCTGGCCATAGCCACCCTCATACGTCTGTATTCTTGTCTCCGTCAAGTGCCAATATTCACACGAAGAATAGCTTACCCTACACGACGCGATAAAGCGAAGGGCCTGATCGAGACATACCCCAGACCAATCATCCAGCATCCTGCTGATGGCGAAAGCGCAATACATTGTTCGCAGATCAGTATCACCTCCATAAGGTTCCACGGAAAAGCTGTACAAGTGCCGATGGGGAAATCATATGAACGTGTTTAAGCAGACATGATAGGGTTACCGTACCTGCCATCCTCGTTTTGGCATGCCTTCAGAAATGATAAGAGACCTGGACGATCCAGGCGAGAAAAGTCATCCCTAAGGATGGCAAGAGAAAGCAAGGCAGTATATGTCATGATCAACTGAGGAGCACTCTCGGATGTCTCGGAATACAAGTTATCCTGATGATATGAGCTCCAACATCGACACCTAGCGTATGAAAGGAACAACAAACAGGTTCTCCTGCGATGCTCATGTACGGTCCAGGGCGAAAACCCGTGCCAGACGGCCCACCTTGACATCCGAGGTTACACTGTGATCGGAGGGACACAGGCAGATACCCACTTGTTTGCTGAGCCCATATCCATTCTCGCCACAACTCCCTGTCCGACTCTTTCGTGCTCTCGGCGGTGATCTGGTTCGTGAGGTCTAGGGAACCGATGCAGTAGAACGCCAAAGCCAGTCTATCGCGTTTGTGAATTGATTACTCGTGTCAGGACTCGTGCGAAGAGGGCTCGCACTTGAAGGGATCAGTGTCGACCTGAGATGCTGGCAATCCCGTCAGACACCTTTTGCAGTGGGTTGCGTGTCCCACCCGGAGGAGTGGAGGAATAGCGCTGTCTGCCATGACGGATGTAACGATTCAACTAGGTCCAACTTGTACACGACTTAAAATATAAAGGTAAAAGTGTCTCGAGGGATTCGATCGTCGATGGCGCGCAGTCCACCGGTGATTCCATTGTCCGCGGTCGACCCTCGCTCCCTTGCAAGTTCAACGCAGCTTCGTTCTTATCTAGGACGATGCTAGACCAAGAACGAAACTCGATGTCAGATTAGTATTCACACCCAGTCACGTATTCATTGGCATGTATCGACGCCTCACAACCACCGACGCCGTCATCAATCGCATCGAAGGTCCGCGTGGTCGCTTTGTCTTAAGCTTCAGCGCAACATATGTATAGTGAAACCATGTTTCGCTTTCATTTGTACCTATTTGTCCCTATGTTCTAACCATCTCCCCACTGTATACTGTTTTCCCTTCCAAATGCATCGCCTAGTTTTTCGGCGTCATCGATCGCCATTCTTCAGCGCTTCAGCGGCAGTGCATGTCGTAAAGAACATCCCTAAGAAAGCTGTTCTTTTGTTTCTCGAGATTCCCACAAGTCACGTGGTATTCAGTCCATTTCATTTCCTCTACTAGTCACAGGACCTTGTCAAGCATTTTGCAGGGAAATTCAAGCTACCATGTTCAATTCGGTTCGCAGGCTTTTTTGTGAACATCTTTGGTGGGGTCGGCTTACAATCAGAACGGGCTTGCTCATCACGTTTTCCAGTGCGAATACTGTTGGTTCAAGTGACAATGTTATGTCACCCTTAAGGAAATCAACTAATCACTGAAACCTGCAGGTGTGGGAGACCGTTTAAATTGTACATAATGGTTGTTTGCGTATCGCCTATATCAGTACTAAATGCGTTCTGCCAGAAGAGATTACCATTTCCCTTCGGACCACTCTGTGGGACCACTCAAATCTCTTCGATGTCCTCTCAGTTGTGGGTTCATTGCAGACTTTGCCGACATTCGACACTAACCATTGAACGTTCAGAGCCCAGACCTCCAAAGATATTACTGATACCCTCAATGTCGTATTTTTCAGTGAGGCTCTTGCATGCCCGTTGTTCTTGCGCCCTAGGCACTGAGACCTATGCGCAGCTGTAATATTACATGACCATACACTGACAATCGTACGAGAAATCGAGCTATTCTGGAAAAGACCCAAAAGGTCATGGGGGTTTGCCCTCTTCGTTGCCAATCGATATATCACCATCTTCGGCCGTGTTCTATTCCTGCTGCATTCGTTCTCCACACCAAAAACTCAATTGGACAGTGTAAGTTGTATCTTTTGTTGACTCATAATCTATCTTATATCCTGACGTGCGACCACTTTTTTTTTGTCTGACACTAGTGGTAAGCTGATGCCAGTGCATTGAGTCCTTGTTGGTTACACACCCCCTTATCAGGTGTAACTTCCTACGTCTTTCTGGCCAAGCGGAGATTGCCGTCAACCAAGTCCTTGGATCAGGTGTGTAGTTCATGCTCGTCTCTAATATTCATTGTTGTAACGAACCAAAGTCGTCATGATTATGCGCGTCTACGCTCTTTATCAGAATAGCCGGCAAATTTTGATCTTCTTTTGGGCAATTCTCCTTAGTACAATAGTTGTTGCCTGCGTATGTGTGCCATCCTAATTCATGACCGCACATGCAATGACTGAAACGGTGGCAAAAAGTGGGCTATGTTCTCCAATAATTTCAGTTCACCAGTTTCAGGAGGTCCTACGTCTCCATCACAGTTGACGGGGAGTGTCGGCTGCCCCTCCGATTCATACTTGACATCTGAACAGTGAGTCTTCCACATCATTTGTGTAACCCGGAGTCGATGTCGCACAGGGCCGTGTGTATGTGACTCCAATAAATCTTCACAAGCATCATTTCCGACACTAATCTCTCCAAATCGTTGCATGCAGATATGGCAGCTGCATGGAGCGGACAACTCATTTTTGACATTTTAATCTTTTTATTTACCCTCATAAGGTCACTGCGTATTCGGAAACAAGCAACCCGGAGTATAGCAGATATTCTGATACGAGATGGTGCGCCCGTCAAGCTCGCTTTTTCACTGCAACTTACACCAATGAACCATTAGGTTCTCTTTACTTTGGGTATGTCTTCATGTGGGGCGAACCAATGGCCGCTGATAAGATGCTATCCTTTCAGGATAATGTGTGGAGCAAATGTTACGAATGTAATTGTGCCATTGGTGAGCTATCCAGTCGTGTCCCTCCCTGCTTTATGAATTCAACCTGGGTTAGGTGGCACCAGTGGGTTTTTGACGACCTGTGAACATTGAATATGGGTTTGACCCATTCTTTCAGAACTCTTTCAAAGGCTTCCCTGGTGGCTTTACCAACGTGTTGGTTCTCGTCATTCGATTCAAAACGAGAACTGAGAAACTAGATCAATTATCATCAGGATCTCATCAATACTAATTTCAAGGCTTATGTTGAACCTTCGGGATCCAAAGATAACGGATCCAATGAGATATTCGGCGCCTCAATTATCGCATGCAAATATGGCATTCGCCATGCGACCTACTGGTACGGCGATTGGTGCTAGCACTGGAACTAGTAGTGTCAGTGGCAATGTCATGACTGGAACTGGTATTGGTTGGGAGTATGGGGAATGATTTACAAGTGCGTAGCGTAATTCGACCATCTTTCAGATGACACTATACTTAGTACCGAGCACGTATAGCGGCCAAAGCTATCAACATTCTTGGATGCCGACACTAGTGTATGGTTGTTGGTTCGTGTGTAGGTTTGACGTCGAATTGATATATGTCCATGAATTGGCCAGGCAAGTAGTACCTTGTTTCTAGAAGTGATTTGGCGATGGTTCGGAGTCTATCTGTCAGAGTGAATTTCAGGGGCAGACAAATCCCAGCATATCTACGAAGACCCAATACTGCAGGCCAGATGGACAAATGACGCTCCGTTTACAGCAAATCACAAATCGAAGATTTGACCAACGCTCACATGCGCTTTTGTTTTGGAATGTGAATGTGACGATTGGTCAGCACAGGACCACCGACCACCTTCTCGTGACGAGAGGGCTCGACTCAGAAACTAGCAGCAGACACACCAAGGTACCATTTACACGATCGCGCCATCTCACCGAACGACGCACGTGTGTTAGGAGAAACAAAAACGACAAGCTAAGTAAGATTCCACATAACTCGAGAGGCTATCTCTGATAGAAGGATCCTTGCTTGTCCTGCGGGCGAATGCGTGCATACACGTACGCTTCCTAATAATATAAGAACTCTTGACAAGTAAGAGAATAGACAATGGGGATTGTCTCTAAGTGCAATCTAAAAAGTAACAAGTTTTCCTGGATCAACTTGGAAATATTCTGGGTGAATACCATGCATTGGTCATCAATTATGAGTGGGTCGACGGAAAGAGACGCTACGTGCACTTCGCCTGCATCATGAGATGCGCAGCCCTCCAAGTTTCTCGTTCCAGAATGCGCGCCCTTTTCGTGTTTGAATTTGCTGCACCGACTTGGCCCCCGCACACGTACATCGGCCCGGATCATCGTTCTGCATTAGTCACAGTTGAGTAAGTAGTGGAGGAATGAAATTGTTCGGTAGGACATACCCTCCTATGTGATGGTCACTATCTGGACCTTGCTCTGGATGATGCTGGCTACATCCACCGGACAAGTAACAATAGCAGGAGAAGATGCAATCCTCTTGTACTCGTTTTGTGCAGCCTCTGCTAACAGAAGCGGACTGAAAGGCTGTCTCATCATCGCGAACAACTGTTCAGCGGCCCCAGAGTCAAAGCTGGGGGATGAGTCAAGCAATTTCGACTGCCATGGTCGAATTACAGCATATGGGAACGGGGGAGGTGATATGTCTTCAAGTTCGTGCGACAGCTCGACCTTGAAAGGTGTCAGGCCTTCCGCGTGGATTTCATACACATGAAAGGTAGAGGCACGGGGATCTTCCAAGTAGACCGCTGTAACCCGATACATGCACGGGAGCCGAAGTCGATGACAAATGAATTGCGGGGGGTCCAACTTCGAAAGAGAATTGAATAATTTGTGCCATGTCTCACATGCCTTGAACTCCGTCGTGTTTGGCGTTGATGGCTGAAATAAAGGAGATGGTGGACGGCGCGGAGATCGGTATGAACTGATATGGGCAGGGAAACAACTATTGAACGTAGATAACTCCCCAACCCACGACAAGACCGAAACGTCCCCCGACTACGTTACGATCTCTGCGAGGAGGCGCCCAAGTGCATTCTCTGCAGATTCCCCTGGGATAACGGGCAGGTAAACATTCAAAATCCCAAAAAGTGAATAGACAATGTCTTCTGGCTCAGTGGTGCGACGCTCTGATGCCCAGTGGAGCCTTGATCGTGCGTTGTCCATGCCTGGATCAAAATTCGTCAGATATCGTTGCGCTATGCCTGTCGCGTCCTCCAGCTCGCGAAGTAAAATGGCATCCTCTTTGTGATTCGAGGATGAGCACTCTTTGTAGAGTGACCAGTCGTGCGTGTAGAACAGTACAGTGCGTGGCGCGAGAAGTTCCTGGAGCGTCCAACCACGCTTGAAACAAACACTGCTGGACAGCATAGCAGTTCCAAAGATATCTGCAAGGTGCACTATCGTCGGTGCTGAGCGGCGATACCACGAGAACATAGACGTAATGGCTTTTGCAAGTTCGACAGTACAGTCCTTGTCAATGCAACACGTATCACTCCACGCCCACAAATAGCCACATTCGCAAGCAGTGGAACAGAAAGATTGCAGTTTCAGGAGCCCGTCTGTGAGGTCCATTTCATAGATAACTCGCCCCCGGATATCCCGTAGCAGTGGTTCATCATTTCCCCAGCGGTGCGAGAGGCTGGCGTATTTGAAATGTGCAGAGACTGTTTCGCGGATATGTCCCTCGCGCTCGTAAGAATCAAACGCTGTAGCGGACGAGAGTAGCTGTTCGTATTGCGGGCTATTATCAAAGTCTGCTATCAATAAATCTCTATCGCACAGGTAGCCCGTCCGTGTGTTGAGGAGTCGGGAGGAAGGGTTTCGAGGATGCCAGAAACAGCGTCTTTTATCAGCTGCTTTATGAAATCCGGCTCGGAGTGTGCGACTGGCTTCATGAACTTCTTTCGACGATAACAGAACTGAGTAACATGGGACGATTAGGGTGTTCCCGAGGGTAAAGCTTCAATGCAGACTCCGTTAACTTGATGGCTTTCCCGATGTCAACTGAGGCACCTAGGCGATCGAACCTGTCTGATAAGCAGCGTGCAAGTTTTTGGAGGGATGACACGTGATCGATGATGACCGTTCGGGATGGCCAGATGATCGCAGATCTAACGCAGCTCGTGCAAGGGTGATGGCCTCTTCCAAATCAGCAGGTCTGTTCTCTTTGCAGGAGCGGATAGAGAGGTAGGATGCAAGATGGTGGAGGGAGAAATGTCGCTCAGGATGACCCGGGGGGCGAAGATCAACCGCCCCGCGTTCAAGAGCGATGGCCTCTTCTAGGTCTTCCAGACGGTAATCCTTATCAAACCGGCGAGAAAGGCAGTCTGCGAGGCAGTGGAGGGCCCATGAACGATCTGGATGTTCCGGTGGACGGAGCTCCAACGCCTCTCATGCCAGCATAATCATTTCCTCCAGATTCTTTCCTCTCTTCTTTGTGAAACTGCTCACATAGACAACGTGCGAGAGTGTGGAGGGAAGCTGATCGATCTGGATGGCTGGGGGGGCAGAGCACTAATGCATCCCTGCCGAACTTGATGGCTTCCTCCGGGTCTAAGGATGTACGCTTCCTAATAAACCGGTCAAGGATGCAACGCGCAAGCTTGTGCAGGGACGATGGGCGATCAGGGTGGCCTGAAGGACACAACTTCAACGCTTCACGACTCAGGGTGATTGCCTCCTCAAGGACCGTCAATGAGTGGGCTAGCCTGAAACGATCGTAAAAGGCAATCGGAAATTTGCATGAGACACGCTGGGCGTTCTGGATCACCCGGTGGATGTCGATGAAGGGCCAATAATGCCGCCTGTTTGCAGATGCATATCACTACTATCTGCGACCGTCATTGGAGCACTTGGGATAATCGTAGGGTGGATCTGATGGGTCTGGGAAGGTTTGGTGTTTGCACAGGGTTCGAAAACAGACTGTGACTTCAACTACTCCTGGGCCAAGTACTGTACCGACAAATCAGTGCAGGAGACCCGAAGAGGAACAGCCATGCGCGTGCTGATGTATAGCAAGTATTATGTAAAGTCACAGCTATACAGGCCGTCATATGCATGTCCGGTGCGAAGACCATGTCCTGCTGTACCCATGAAGCAACTGGAAATGTCCCTGAATAGCTCAAGGTGTTAAGTCGGTCTCAAACCATCTCAGGTAGTTGCACCTTTCCACTTGCTGGCTACACGTAGTATCAAAAAGCTAGAGAACACGTAAAACAAAATTGATATCGACGAGCGGTTGTAGGTCCAAGTATTGTCACTGGTAACCCGAATGAATAAGTACTGATCTGGAACCTGCGATACAGTAGACGGCCTCAGAGGACTCGTTTTGCAAAACAGACGACGCATGGACTTGAACAACCCTTGGCACAAGCTACATGTCGAGGCTTGTATCTATCACGAAACCGCCCCTTTAGAGTAATAAATCGTCCCCTCCACCAGATGAAGATGCACCCCCTGTTTTAGCAGGAGCAAAACTCCTGAAATTACTACCCATAGCACTACTCAGCCCCATCGGGGTCCTAGTTGCAGGCTTCTGGGACGAAGCCCATATTCCAGCTTGAGCCTTCTCCTTTTCGAGGTCCTTGATCGACTTTCCAGTGGAGGTGTGCTTTCCCGCAGGACCGGAACCAAGGGACATCGACCACAGGTCTTCGAAGCCGGACAACCCCTTTGCAGAGGCAGCAGGAGCGGGGGATGATGCGTGAGACATAGATGCCCTATTGGGCACAGACGAGGTAGTGGAGCGAACAGGACCACTAGGCGAGAGCGGCCTTGAAGCCGCCCAGAGATTGTTTGGTGTAGGAACAACTGGAACTGGAGTGATAACGGCTTGGTTGGTTGTCGCGGTGGCGCCAAGAGCGTTGGTGGTATTGCCAAATGAAGGAAGTGCCATTGGAGGTTTGCCTGGAGCAACAACCACAGACTTCGTGGTGGCGGGAGCTACACGGGTAGGACTCGAGTTAAGCATCTCCATGAGAGTGGGCTTTGAAGAAGTAGAAGAAGCCGAAGAGGAGGAAGGGGCGGCCTGGAAATCAGCGAAGTCATCATCTGGCAAAGGTGTTAGCGTGATAAACAACACAGATGTGGCCACTCACTATCAGTACCGTCGGTAAGGGAAGGCAATGCTTTGTTGGTATTGCTGGGGACAGTTTCCTCATCGAATCCACCCAGTAGATCAACTTCTGGTTCTTTCGGCTTCGGTGGAACTGAGGATGTCTGCGTCCGCAGCGGAGACGCGGGGGTTGTGTTTGACCGGAAATTACTGCGTCCATTATTTACGGAGCTGGACCTGCGGACAATTGTTTCATCATCCCCAGCGGTGTATTCTTCAAAATCTTTCCGTCCTGCACTATCTCTGTAACCCGAGCTACCTCCAGAGTAAGACCCGCCGAAATCTGGGAAGGCAGCATCAGTATTCTCAGAATATATGTCCGATTGTAGTCGAAACTACCATCTCTTCCGCTCATTCTGTCACCATAATAACTGCTGCTCCCACCACTATCGCTTCCGAAGCCAGCATAGCGACCACCTCCAGAAGTAAAGCTGATGGGATCATTACCAGTGCCGGTATACTTGTGGCGGTTGGTCTTCGCCTTTCGCCTCTCCAAACGAATGGCTTCTACGTCGGAAAGTAATTCGACAATTTCGCGTGCACGATTGCGAACTGTAGATGGAAGATATACTTGATCATACCATTAATCATGCAATGACGCACGCACCATTCAAACCCTCGTCTTTCCCTTTTTCGTCAATGTAGTGAAAATTTCTAAGCATTTTGATAGTTGATAAGTGAGAACGGGAATCGTCAACCACGCGTTCGCTGCCGTGTTTGATAAGGTATTCGAGCAATTGCAAGGCCTATAGAAGTAGTTGGCCAGTATCCAGCATAGCGCGTAAGAGCAGACCTTGTAAATCTGTCGCCATTGCCGCGCTTCCTTTTCCATAAATCGAGCATAAATGCAAGGCATGATTTCGTTGAAATGTTGGCTGCGGCAGAGTAAGTTGATCGTCCGTCATACGACCCATTGTCTCACAAGTTGAAAGTTCTGTATGGCCAGATAAGTCGCACGAACACGTAGGATCGTTAGGCCTACCCTTGTGCTATCTCCTGCATCAAACTGGAACTTGCTCCCCTGAGGGATGATGTTTTAATTTTGCTAATTTCTATTCTTGGGAAGAGAAATCCGCACCAAGGCTCGTCATTTGTTGCCTCCCTAACTTTACTTTCCATCTCGCTGATATTTAGTACAACATTTTTGGCCTTGGGCGCAAGGATGCTTAGTGTACGTGCAAATGTGAGCATGTTAGATTCATATACCTGATTATACATAGCTTTAATGTCATAAATGGTTATGTTGGAGATGGAGGTGGCAAGGGAGTCGAGGCGGTCCATGACGGGCAAGTACTGTTGAGGTATGGGAGCAGGAAGAGCTTGTACATAGCCTTCTCACGTAATTATGTAATCAACCTCGAGCGACCCCCCCAGGAGCGGTCATCAGATCACCAACTACGAAGCCCACTTGTTAACGCTGGCGTTTGTTTGAGCTGCAGTAATTATTCAGAGGGGACTCGCCATCCTGGTCGTTTCTGGGGCCATCTCTGTATACAAGAAAGAAAAGCTCGTCAGAAAGGGTAAGACCTTGGCCTTCCACTGAGCCTCTGCCCAAAAGCCCCTGAACGTCTCCAGGAATGTCTGACTGAAAGCAAAGTGAGTCACCTTTCGTGGATGTACCGTCCTTCTTTGTTTTTACACTGGATCACCGCATAGCATGTCTATGGAGTTTTCGTCTCTCCTGTTACGTCTCCGCTTCCGACCTAACAACCGTGCCGTGAATACATCACCACCTGCAACTAGTACGCCTACCAACGACAATCCTGTTATTCTCCGTGACTCTCAGTCTCTTCCGGGCACATCTGAGAAAGAATATCAATTAGGCCGGAAGATTCTTAAAGACCCAGATGCTTACATTGACTCCGGGGTACAAGGTGATCGCGATGCACCGCAGGGTTTGGCACCACGTCCGCGGAGGCGCTCCGTAGATGGTAAAAGTGCTGGCCCGAAGAAGTACAGGCGCTCTCATTATACCTCGGAACGGACGCCAGAAACGGGTCAAGGAAAACTTGTTTCATCAGCATATATGCAGTCTAGCATACAGCCAGAGATCAAAGCATTCCCATCCAAACTTAACAGAGGACGGGAATGGTCTACCTTTGGGAGGAAACGCAAGCGGAAATCTGGGAACGGTTTTGACCTCCCGGGACACATGCCGCAGAGATCTCGCTCTGCACCCTCGCGTTCTTCGTCCTCGAGGAGACATCCCGTTCAGGGGAATGGAGATTCTGCCTCACAAGATAACGTTGCAATTGATTTCGCAAACGCAATGAGCCTATCCCAGCCATCGACTACGTCAGTACCATCCTACTCCTCATCCATGAGGGAATCGCGTGGCAATCAATCCACGAGCAGAAATTCATCTCCGACTAGTACCGTGTCATCGAGACGACGACCACGTACGGGCCATGCTGCTACTGCAACACTGCCTGCAGAAACGCGTTTCACGACCCATGTGGCTAGGCGACTAGGTTTTGATTCCCCTCATACTTTTGGGTGTCTAACGCCCCACGATCGTCGCCGTTGCCGCTCTTCTCCTCCACCTCTACCACCACTTGATCATCCTGAATTAGCTGCAGCACTCTTGGCTCGCAGTAGGGCCGCAAACACGAAACAGCCTGTATTTTCCAATTGTTCTAATATTCCCTCGAGACAATTATTCCATCAAGATCCAGTTTCACTCATGCCTTCGAATTTTGGTATTTCTCTCAGGAATCATACCAGTTTACCCGGTATAAGACACGCACTTGAATCTGAAACACCGCCACCGGAGCCCCAACGACGTCGAACAAGGACTGTATCAGGGAGGCCGCGAAATCAACGACGGAATAGTGCTGAATGGAGTGCTGAACAAGCAGTCAGTGGTGTTACTTCGCCCAGCAACCAGGCCTGGCCTGCGGAGGTCTCAAGAGAGATTCTGCGCTTGTCCTTGGGCGAAGGGATGCCCAAGCGAAGCGGTGCCGAACCCCTTTCGGGGTCCTTGGGTGAAGACAAGAGCCGAACACGTGCCCATGAGATACATCACTTTCCTCATCGGGCGCCAATCCCCCCATCACTTTTTCCTTCCTCTCCTCGAGAACGCGTCCCTTCCCCGTTGAAAGAGCCAGTGACTCTGTCCAGTAAGTAGCTACATCGGTTCGTGGCTTAACACTAATTGGAGTTCTTACAGCTGGCAGAGCCGCCACGACACGTATCAAGTCTTCCTCTCCCTCTCTTTATCGCCACAGCTTTGGGGATTATAGTGATAGTAGTGCAGGTCCGAAAATGGCTGAGGTGAAGCGGAGCTTATCTGCTGTGGAAACACGACATGGCCCGAAATACGAAACGAGCACAACTTATCATCCTTCAAGCCTAGGTCGCTCCGCATCATCATTGCAGACCCCCGCAAGGCACCATTTACTTCACCCCTACACTACCATTTCGCAGTCACGAGCACTTATGTATGGTCCGTCAACCCCGAGCCCCGATGGCGCATCACGACCCGTTGATGAAGTTCCTGCGACCCCGACGCCGGCGTCCAAATACCTGAGCGACAAAAGCAGAGGGAAGCGAAAAGCAGACGACCTCGACACCACCCCTCCTGAGCAAAAGAAGGAAGGTCAACGCGCTACGTTTGTCATCCCTCCCGAGACCCGAAGTGAGTAGCTCTTTGCAGTTTACGTCACAATGTGCACGTTATCGGCCCATATTAAATATGTATATGAAACAAGGTCAACGGATTTCTAACTCATCGCACGCGCCGTCTTCGTACCACAGAAAACGCGCAAGATTGTCGTCTGCCTCTCCGTTCGCTACCCCTTCACATTCGCGACCGCCGTCGATCCAGGAACAATCCAGGAGCAGTAGCAAACATCTCGCTTGGCCGAGTGGTACTAGCTCTCGTGGCGCTCCTCCTTGCACACCTTCGCGTGCTGCATCCACTCATTCACAACCAGCAGATCATCATCTACCTTACACCCACAAAAAATCTCACGACCGTCGCCAGTCCATGTCGCAAATATCCATTCCAATCAGTGCTCTTGTCTCACCGCATGCACCTTCCATCGCCACATCAACTAAATTCCATATGCGAGATCCTCGAAAGCCCCCCAAAAAGCTCAAGGAAACGGAATGGGGGTTGCACTTTGCCACAGAGGATGAGCCGGGTTCTCCTCTCCAAGCGTGGTTATTCTTCATCGGTTTCATCCTTTTCCCCTTGTGGTGGATAGCCGCGCTTTGCATACCAGTTCCAAAAACTAGAACCGCTGGGGATGCCAGCTTGGAGAAGGCAGTCACCATTATCGATGATCCTCAGATAGAACACGGTGGGTATTTGTTTATCGTGGCCGTAATGCGGGTTCTGATTACCCCGAGTAGACGCGAAGTCCTGGCGTTTTCGATGCCGCTTGATGGCAGTTGTCTCGCTATTCACATATATACCTTTCATCGTTCTGGTTGCCATCTTCGTGCGAAGATAGCACATAGATGGGTTGAGTGCCCACATTTCCTCCGCATTCCATCCGCACTTTTCCCAATGAACACTGGTCAGAGGTCATTACCGCCCATACCACAATCCAATCAGTCGCCACTGAACCGCCACTCCTTCCACAATATTGACACTCGTTTCTCACTCACTTATTGTTCATAATAGTCCTATACCCTCTATGGTAGTTAGACAGCTTCTAGTGCATCGCTGTTGTTTAACTAAGTATGTTGTGTTATTAGCGTACAGTATGCAGACCCAGCCTTTGGTGGGACTCGGATTTGGTGGTCTCTACTCAAGGACAATGCTATTCTTGGGTGCGCTACACTTCTCAACCATTACACCACAACGATTTGATATTGTCGTCATTGGAATGGAACCAGAGAGTGCCCGGGAACTCCTTGACAGTGTGGAAGGAGAAATTTCTTTCTTCCGCTCTGTTATGAGAGCGAGACCAGTCGGACTACACAAGCATTTCCATGTCCTAGCCATACGCAACTCCATCTTTACCGACACTGGTCGCGTGGTTCCTGTGGAATGCATATGGCAAAAGCTGCAATCGTGTTATGATCTTGAAGCATTGGAAGCGGCGGTGTGCATTGTCTTCTCAGCTATAGATCTCTAACTGACCCATATTTCGATCTCAAGGAACTAGAGGGCTATTATACTTCGGGGTCAAGCCATTCCTCGACTCCGCACATCGTCAGGTCCCCGTCGCCTTCGGAGAATCTCTCGATGCACCCGTTCTTCAGGGAAGAGTATTCGTTCCCACCCGACGAGACATTGGACTCGCTCGTTGCAACGCGTCGTATACGGGCTACGGCATCCATTCCTTCCTCGACACCTGCACCGTCACCTCGCCAACCCAGCAAAACAAAACCAAAAGCACCAAAGCGGCACAAAAATAAGGCGGATATGGCTGGTCTAGTCAGCGGAGATAGCGATAGCAGTGCACTAACGCAGGAAAGTGGCGACGAAGGCGCTGCTTTCACCCCGAGGGACAGTGTTTTAACCGGAACAGATGTTGGTACTGACTACGACGAGGATGGTGAACAGGATGGTATGCCCCTGGAGACGATTTTTTGTGGTGATTTTTGTGAGTTCACTCAATTTCAGGCCAACCTAAACCTACACGCGGCAGGAAACCTGGACGGGGTGGTACCGGGAGAGGACGAGGAGGCTCAACTGCTGGTGGACGTGGTACTAAGAAGAAGAAGAAATAGGAGCGAACCTTGATATACATATTCGCTCTCTTTTCCTGGATGACTGTAGTCTACGTGGTGTCTGGTGTAGTAATGTGGACTGATACAATTTACTTAAGTGGTGCACAGCAAAATGGTTCAAATGATTCAGCTCATCGTGACGTCCATGTTGGCAGATTCTTGCTGTAGTTTCTTCGTTTCTGTCATTTGCTTACGTCTCTCCGCAATGAAGGCGTCAATCTTCGCCTTTAGCTCTGGGTCTATCGCAGTTGTTAGTCCTGAACCTCCACGAAATTAGAAACCATACTCGGAAGGACGTCATCGATAGTGAGCGGCACACGGTTGAAGGGGTCCTTGGTATCCGAGAGTAAGTGCGATTTGATTGTTGATCTATCAATAACCGCTCGAGATGATGGCAGCGTTACAGGGTCGCGCATGAGTGTAAACATCAACGGATCTACTATCCAGTCAGTTCACCTGAATTCAACCCTTTGGTATAGAGAGCATACCCAGAAATTCGTCTGGAACTTCGCCCACGTCCTCTTCTTGCTCAATGGAGGCCTTCGTCTCTTTGACTTTGATGGCGAATGCACGGAGCTGTCCCAACTCTGACTCCGTTTTGAGTGGAATCCTCCGGGCCCTTTCTATGGCAGTTTCGAATAGCTCTGGCGTGTAACTACGTCCGTCATTCGCCACTGCACGCGCGAATTCGTCCTCGCCGCTGAGATTTAGATAGACTTGCAAAATATCGCTTAGAAGAAGTCTCGGGTTGAAGCTGTATTTCTCTGGTTCCTTTACCTTCAACTCTGAGCACTTGGGTCCAACGAGGGCCTCCAGGTTATAGTCCAACATAGCAGCCAATTTGTCAACGATTTCGGGCATCATGAACGGTGCCTTGGTCTCCGCAGTGAAATCCCTCAACAAACCTACGGTCGATTTACCAAGGGTGGTATAGCCCGACGCATGACGTTCGAGTCCTCGAAGTGTGCCTTCCCTCTCTCGACGGTGTTGTGCTGGACGAGCTTCCCACGCAGCTTGGTCGCGCATCTCCGTTTGGATGTTATGGATTTGCGTCAGTTCACTCAGCGACTCGTCCATGAGATAGGTGACATCGTTGATCATTAGGTTAACGAATCGAACGAACTTGTCGACGTTTCTGAAAACGAATTTCAGTAAACAAGCACCTGATCATGGGGCGAGGAATTACTTCGCTTCAGCATTGAGTGCCTCACGGTGAACTGGATTGTCCCAAATTGCTTTCAAAATATAGGCAATGTTCCTCCTTAAAAACAGATGAATGAAAGCTGGTTAGAGAAACTCCATGACGGACCTCGCATCTAAATATAATATGGTATCAACGGAAAAAAGCTCTCTAAACTAGGTTACGCACTGAATTTATCGTAAAACTGCGAGCTAGCTCCGGTTTGTTCAACCTCTGCAAATAGTCATTTTCAGCAGCAAGGTACGGAAGTACGTAGAAAAATTAAACACACCGATATAAAAGTGAGTCAAAGCCGGTATAAGATGCTTCAATGCTAGAGGATGACTGTTCAATACGCCACTTAATATACCATTACGCTCATGAGCGTATGGCAAGACACCATAAAAGATAGCCTGTAGAAACCTCAGTTCCGTGGTCGGTACGAAGTGTGACCACAAACTTCGTTAATCTTGGCTTTCAAAAAAGGGTTCTTGATATACCATGTCGAGGTCAGGAAGGTCAGTGCGAAAATAACCAGTTCCTGCTTTCCCGACAAGTCCAGGCTATCTGGTGCATGACTACAAGGCATTCGGATTAGTTAACATACACATACTGACCAAAGGCAGACGCCCACGTACCGAACCACGAAGAGGAAGTATTCAACCACATCTTCCAGTATGTATTCCGGGAGGACTCGGAAGGACATGGGAACTTCCTGTAGTAGAGGCAACCTACGGTGACCTTAAATGAATGTAAACTATGCTCTATGTAACTGACGCACACCGCTGTTGGGTTAGGATGTGTTCCCTTCGGATCTACTCTGCGAATTAACCAGGTAGATACAAAGTTAGTGAAGCCAATATATCGGAAGATGAGGTCGGGTTCAAGCAATTGGACCCGAAATGCGAGCTGGTGGGCTTGAAGTTTCTCTATTTGTTGCTGGACGGGAATAAGGTGACAATAAACTCAGGTAAAAAGGTTAGTGGCCATACCTTGCATTGGTTAAGAGCAGCTTCGTTCCTGGCTTGGAACGGCGTCTGCAACTAGTCGGAAGTACGTCATGATGGAAGATTGGCTGAACGTACCCCTACCCACGATCTATCGCCATTCATCGTGTCGTGGTGACGCTGAAGTTCGTCAGCATGCTTTCCAAAGTCTTCATAAGTCTGGATCGTTCTCAGATAGCCGTAGTGGGCGAGAGCATCACAAAGGTAGAAAATCTCAGAGATAAAATTTGGCGTCGCAGCTGTCAAATTATCAGCCATCAGCCAGAGCTAGTATCGACAACAAACCTAGTGACTTGTTTTCTTCTACCCACTTCGCGGCCTCGTCACTTGTGGCTTTTATCCTTGTCTCCTCTTTAATGTCTATTCTGTTCGAAACCGCGAAGTAAAGGGGGTCAATGCGATCTATCTATGGAGCCTTCAGAGACAGCGTGGCGTCCTAAAAACAACACAAACCTTGGAATAACGTGCGTCCATGAAGGGCTCTGCAAAGCGAAGTAACACGCTTTGCAAATTTACCATGAAACTATCCGTTGCCACCGTCTCAGGCTCGACCTAGAAAGAATTGAGAACGATACAACATCCCGTCCAGAAGACCCGGCCCACCTGCATACCCGCGCGCTTGATGTTCAGTTTAACAACAGTAGCAAAATATTCGAGGACAGCTTCTCTGGATTCCGGAGATGCCCTGACAAGGGTGTTGAATATCGAGAAGAGCGAGGACTTGACCAAGTCAGCCAGCGAGTACACTGTGCACCAATTCATGTACCTGCAAACTCTTCATAGTGCTCCTCAGGCTTGCATTAGATGATTCCACATCACTTCGAGAACGCTTTGTTGGGTCCGAAAAATACGTCTGGGCGATGTAGGGCTAGAAGGGTTCAGTCGGGCAGCCACGAACCTGACAGAAACCTCACCCATTCTCTGCTGAAAACCCCCAGACGACACAAAGGACCCATGAGGGATTTCCTCTCGAATGTGGCAGCAGTTGCGTTCGGAGGACTCCATTGCGGAAGCCGTGTGAACATCAGAGCGATACTCTTTATGCTGACAAGGGCTTCGACACCGTTGATAACAGAACGCCAAGAAGAGTCACTTCCGCCGATACCTTCGGGTCGCATCAAGGATTCGTGAAACAAGAGCTGGTCTACGACTGATCCTAGGACAGTTTCTAATTCATCATCGGCTCCAAACCGACAGGCTAGATCCTGTAGGAAAGGCACGACTTCCGTAGGGTCCAACGCATTCTCCGAGGACAAAGAAGACGCAAGAGGAGAGGAGAGTGCCGATAATGAAAGTAAAGGAGCGACGAGTTCGGACGGTCCAATCTGTCGCCTGTCCCAATTTAACAACGAAAGCCGTCAGAGCGACAATTAAAACCCACCCTTGGGGCTGGGGGAACATCTCGGGTTCTTGTATGTTTAAGCCAGCATAGCTGATAATGAGATTGTTAGCCTTTTCTAAGAGTGCTGCTGCTTGTTGCAATTCGTTCACAGGATTCTAAAAAAAGTTTATGCAATGCACGACGGCTTCGAAGTAGTGCACAGACCTTCTTTGTGAGGGTATTCCTTGCCCTAGTCACCCGTTTCCAGCAGCCAACCAAGTACTCAAACACGGTCATCTGAGCAGGCAGTGATGCCAGAACAGCAACATACTCCAAATCATCACTTGTAGCCCTTAGTCATGCAGTCGATGTGAATATGATAAACTCACGACATGGCTTGGGGATCTAGCTCTAAACGCGCTATGAGCAGTCGATCTAGTATTTCCCCGGAGAGATGGAGGGGAGACCCCTTATCTGCATTCATTCCAGGTAAGTATATGGAAAATGTAA
>Ga0307511_10002035_pt1 | contig 21188 bp, 34 predicted proteins | sample 13_EM_MG_FD_200266 | JGI IMG/M metagenome (GOLD analysis project Ga0307511, IMG submission 200266) | Populus trichocarpa ectomycorrhiza microbial communities from riparian zone in the Pacific Northwest, United States - 13_EM | ecosystem: Host-associated > Plants > Roots > Unclassified | place...
CACCTCGACCGTGACGGGGCCGCCGCCCTCGACCTCGACGGTGATCTGGCCGTGCACGTTCTGGTGGCCGTCCCCGAGCTGGCCCGGGTCGACCGGCTTGAAGGGCTTCTCCGGCGGCAGGCTGTGCTCGACCCCGCCGACCTTGGCGCCGGCGCCAAGCGGTCCGCCGGCGACGGGACCGCCGCCACCGAAGCCCGAGCCGCGGCTGTCGCCGCCGTGCAGGTCGGGGATCTCAGCGCCGCCGCCGCGCGGGCCGCCGCCGTCGACCGGGCTGCCCTGGCGCGGGCCGCCGGACTGGCCGGGATCGACCTGGCCGGAGTTGTTCTCGCCCTTGTCGCCGCCGGCGTCGGAGATCTCCTTCTTGTGCCGCTCGTCGGTCTCCCGGTACAGATCCGCGGTGTTGGAAATGCGCTGGCCGGCGTTGTCCAGCCCGGCGGTCATCGTCGAGAGATGCTCGGTGAGCTGGTTCTGCAATTCCACGTACTTGCCGTGGGTGGTCAATTCACCGAGCAGTCCCCAGGACCGGGACGGAACCTCGGCCGCGGTGGCCCGTCCGTGCAGCGACTCGGCCTGGCCGGACATCGACGACACCCGCTTGCCGCATTGGGCCAGTTCCTCGGTGACGACGCTGAATCCCTCGCCCATCAGAACGAGTCCTCCGAGCCGAAGCGGAACTCCTCGTTGTCATCGGCCCGCCGGGGCCGGGCCGGCGCGGCCGGACGCGGCGCCGGCGGCTGCTCGTCGTCGGTCAGGATGCTGTCGGGCATCGAGTCGTCGGCGTAGTCCTGGGACGCGGGCCGCGGGTGGTGGGCCGCCGGCGGAGGCGGCGAGTGCTGCGGCTGAACCTGGGGCTGGACCTGGGGTTCCGGGCGCGGCGGGGCGTCGTGCCAGGCGTCCGCCGGCGGCTGCGGCGGGTTGGCCAGCTCCTCCTGGACCTTGTTCACCCGGGCGGCGATGTCGGTGCGGTCACCGGCGTAGCGCTGCACGATCTCCGCCTGCTGCCGGGCCGCCTTGGCCACGGCCTGCTGGAACGTGGTGGTGACCAGGCGGGACAGGGCCGGCGCGGACATGCCCATCGCGGACGGGCTGATGGTGATCGACCGCACCGCGCCGGCCGGGCCGGCGACCACGGTGACCCCGCCGTCCCGCGAGATCTCCGTCGTTTCGATCGCGACGATCTCCTGCCGCATCATCGTGAAGCGGTCGGCGTCGGATTCGGCCCGTTCGACATTGCGCTGAAACGCCGCCAGGCGCGCGGCGGTGTCCTGATTCATACCCCGGTTCTCCCCGTGTAGGTGATCTTCGGATAACACTTACCGCATCGGCCCGGTCACCGTGCGCTAAATGACCCGGAGCGGGATCGAACACGCGGTCGACTATGCTGGCCGTGACGAATGCCCGAGGGGTCGCCGACCCGACTTCTTGATCTTGGCGAGAGTGCGACACGCCACGCGCGACACGCGTGTCCGGTGCGTACCCGACCCCCGTTTTGACCCTCGGGGCGCGGGGAAGGTATCTTTGTTATCCGTGCCCGACCCATGTCGGGCCGCTCCGCGTGCCTGTGGATGGCAGTCTCTGGCTGCGTCGACCTCAGGGCGACGGAAGTCCTCCGGAAACCGTTGGGACAGCTAGTTGGTCTCTCGCGGGTCCCGTGAGCGGGCGACACGCCCGACCTCGGGGGACGGAGGGGCCAAGTACACAGAGTCCACGGCGCCCGCGAGGACGCCAAGACGCGAACGGAAGAAGCAGCCGGTCTATGCCCACGATCCAGCAGCTGGTCCGCAAGGGCCGCCAGGACAAGGTCGCGAAGACCAAGACCGCGGCTCTCAAGGGGAGCCCGCAGCGGCGCGGCGTGTGCACCCGCGTCTACACCACTACGCCCAAGAAGCCGAACTCGGCGCTGCGCAAGGTCGCCCGCGTGAAGCTGACCAGCGGCATCGAGGTCACGGCCTACATCCCGGGTGAGGGCCACAACCTGCAGGAGCACTCCATGGTGCTCGTTCGCGGTGGCCGTGTTAAGGACCTGCCGGGTGTGCGCTACAAGATCATCCGCGGCTCGCTGGACACGCAGGGCGTCAAGAACCGCAAGCAGGCTCGTAGCCGCTACGGCGCGAAGAAGGAGAAGAGCTGATGCCCCGCAAGGGCCCGGCCCCGAAGCGGCCGCTGATCTCTGACCCGGTCTACAGCTCCCCGCTGGTGACGCAGCTCATCAACAAGGTGCTCGTGGACGGCAAGCGCTCGGTCGCCGAGGCGATCGTCTACAAGGCGCTCGAGGGTGCTCGCGAGAAGACCGGCACCGACCCGGTCGTCACGCTCAAGCGCGCGCTGGACAACGTGAAGCCGGCCATCGAGGTGAAGAGCCGCCGCGTCGGTGGCGCCACCTACCAGGTGCCGATCGAGGTGAAGCCCGGCCGCTCCACCACGCTGGCGCTGCGCTGGCTGATCACCTTCTCCCGGCAGCGCCGCGAGAAGACCATGGTCGAGCGCCTGATGAACGAGCTGCTGGACGCCAGCAACGGCCTGGGCGCCAGCGTCAAGCGCCGCGAGGACACCCACAAGATGGCCGAGTCCAACAAGGCCTTCGCGCACTACCGCTGGTGATTCGGGCGCGGCCGGCCTTCGAGCCGGCCGCAACGGATCGGCGCCACCCGCACCGACCACAGCCGCACGAATAGCAAGGAAGACACCCGTGGCACAGGAAGTGCTCACTGACCTGGCCAAGGTCCGCAACATCGGGATCATGGCTCACATCGACGCGGGAAAGACCACCACCACTGAGCGGATCCTGTTCTACACCGGGATCAACTACAAGATCGGTGAGGTCCACGACGGCGCGGCGACGATGGACTGGATGGAGGAGGAGCAGAAGCGCGGCATCACCATCACGTCCGCCGCGACCACCTGCTTCTGGAACGACCACCAGATCAACATCATCGACACGCCGGGGCACGTCGACTTCACCGTCGAGGTCGAGCGCTCGCTGCGGGTCCTGGACGGCGCGGTGGCCGTGTTCGACGGCAAGGAGGGCGTCGAGCCCCAGTCCGAGCAGGTCTGGCGCCAGGCGACCAAGTACGACGTCCCGCGTATCTGCTTCGTCAACAAGATGGACAAGCTGGGCGCGGACTTCTACTTCACCGTGCGCACCATCCAGGAGCGGCTCGGCGCGACGCCGCTGCCGATCCAGCTGCCTATCGGCGCCGAGAACGACTTCATCGGCGTCGTGGACCTGGTCCAGATGCGCGCGCTGACCTGGCACGGCGAGGTCCAGAAGGGCGACGACTACACCGTCGAGGAGATCCCGGCCGACCTGGCCGAGATCGCCGCGGAGTACCGCGAGAAGCTCATCGAGGCCGTCGCCGAGACCGACGACGAGCTGATGGAGCGCTACCTCGGTGGCGAGGAGCTGACGGTCGAGGAGATCAAGCGGGGCATCCGCAAGATCGTGACCGACCGCATCGCCTACCCGGTGCTGTGCGGCTCGGCGTTCAAGAACAAGGGCGTGCAGCCCATGCTCGACGCCGTCATCGACTACCTGCCGTCGCCGCTGGACGTGCCGCCGGTCGAGGGCACGCTGCTGGACGGGGAGACCGCGGCCTTCCGCGCGCCGTCCGCCGACGAGCCCTTCGCGGCGCTCGCGTTCAAGATCGCCGCGCACCCGTTCTTCGGCAAGCTGACCTACATCCGGGTCTACTCGGGCAAGCTCAACGCCGGCACCCAGGTCATCAACTCGACCAAGGACCGCAAGGAGCGCATCGGGAAGCTCTTCCAGATGCACTCCAACAAGGAGAACCCGGTCGAGGTGGCCAGCGCGGGCCACATCTACGCGGCCATCGGTCTGAAGGACACCACGACCGGTGACACCCTGTGCGACCCGCAGCAGCCGATCGTGCTGGAGTCGATGACCTTCCCGGACCCGGTCATCTCGGTGGCCATCGAGCCGAAGACGAAGGCCGACCAGGAGAAGCTGGGCACCGCGATCCAGAAGCTGGCCGAGGAGGACCCCACCTTCCAGGTCAAGCTGGACGAGGAGACCGGCCAGACGATCATCGCCGGCATGGGCGAGCTGCACCTCGAGGTGCTCGTCAACCGGATGAAGTCGGACTACAAGGTCGAGGCGAACATCGGTAAGCCCCAGGTGGCCTACCGGGAGACGATCCGCCGCAAGGTGGAGAAGTACTCCTACACGCACAAGAAGCAGACCGGCGGTTCCGGCCAGTTCGCGAAGGTCCTCATCGAGGTCGAGCCGCTGGTGAGCACCGACGGCGCGCTCTACGAGTTCGACAACAAGGTCACGGGTGGCCGCATCCCGCGGGAGTACATCCCCTCGGTCGACGCGGGCGCCCAGGACGCGATGCAGTACGGCGTGTTGGCCGGCTACCCGCTGGTCGGCATCAAGGTCACGCTGCTGGACGGTGCCTACCACGAGGTCGACTCCTCCGAAATGGCCTTCAAGATCGCCGGTTCGATGGCGCTCAAGGAAGCCGCTCGGAAGGCCGACCCGGTGCTGTTGGAACCGGTGATGGCTGTCGAGGTGACCACGCCCGAGGACTACATGGGCGATGTCATCGGCGACTTGAACTCCCGCCGTGGTCAGATCCAGGCGATGGAGGAGCGCAGTGGGGCCCGTGTCGTGAAGGCGCTGGTGCCGCTGTCGGAGATGTTCGGGTATGTCGGCGACCTGCGGTCCAAGACCCAGGGTCGGGCGAACTACACGATGCTGTTCGACTCCTACGCCGAGGTTCCGACCAACGTGGCGAAGGAAATCATCGCGAAGGCGACCGGGGAGTAGTCAGCCCCGCGAGTCTTCACCGGTTGTCCGGGAGTCGATCCCGGGCCACCGACCAACCGACCCTGACGTAACCGCCGGGCCGACCAACCACAAACCCGGCTCGGCGGAAGCAACACAAGTCCAGGAGGACAATCCAGTGGCGAAGGCGAAGTTCGAGCGGACCAAGCCGCACGTCAACATCGGCACCATCGGTCACGTCGACCACGGCAAGACCACGCTGACGGCGGCGATCACCAAGGTTCTGGCCGACAAGTACCCGGACCTGAACGCCGCGTTCGCGTTCGACCAGATCGACAAGGCGCCGGAAGAGAAGCAGCGCGGCATCACCATCAACATCTCGCACGTCGAGTACCAGACCGAGAAGCGCCACTACGCGCACGTCGACGCCCCCGGTCACGCGGACTACATCAAGAACATGATCACCGGTGCCGCCCAGATGGACGGCGCGATCCTGGTGGTCGCCGCGACCGACGGCCCGATGCCGCAGACCCGTGAGCACGTGCTGCTGGCCCGTCAGGTCGGCGTGCCCTACATCGTGGTGGCGCTGAACAAGGCCGACATGGTGGACGACGAGGAGATCCTGGAGCTCGTCGAGCTCGAGGTCCGCGAGCTGCTCTCGGACCAGGAGTTCCCCGGCGACGACGCTCCGGTCGTGCGCGTGTCCGGCCTGAAGGCCCTCGAGGGCGACGCGAAGTGGGCCCAGTCGGTGCTGGAGCTCATGGACGCCGTGGACGAGAACGTCCCGGAGCCGGTCCGTGAGATCGAGAAGCCGTTCCTCATGCCCGTCGAGGACGTCTTCACCATCACCGGCCGCGGCACCGTGGTCACCGGCCGCATCGAGCGTGGCGTGGTCAAGGTGAACGAGGAGGTGGAGGTCGTCGGAATCCGCGAGAAGGGGTTCAAGACCACCTGCACCAGCATCGAGATGTTCAAGAAGTTCCTCGACGAGGGCCGCGCCGGTGACAACGCCGCGCTGCTGCTGCGCGGTGTCAAGCGCGAGGACGTCGAGCGCGGCATGGTTGTGATCAAGCCGGGCACGACGACCGTGCACACCGAGTTCACGGGCAACGTCTACATCCTGTCCAAGGACGAGGGCGGCCGGCACACGCCGTTCTTCAACAACTACCGGCCGCAGTTCTACTTCCGCACCACCGACGTGACCGGCGTCGTGACCCTCCCCGAGGGCACCGAGATGGTCATGCCGGGCGACACCACGAACATGAGCGTGAAGCTGATCCAGCCGATCGCCATGGACGAGGGCCTGCGGTTCGCCATCCGCGAGGGTGGCCGCACCGTCGGCGCCGGCACCGTCGAGACGATCACCAAGTAGTTTCCGGTGAGGGCCAGGTGACATTCACTTGTTACCTGGCCCTCACTTAGCCGGCCCCGATTTGGACGTCGCTTCCGCGTGTGGCATCCTTAGCGGGTTGCTTGTTGCAGAGGCGGCTGGTTCGTCCGCGTACCAGCCGCCCTGCTACGAGAAGCCGGCACCCACGGGCCGCAACGGCCTGGGTGCAAGGGTCTGACCGGACCCCACCTACTAGATCAAGACCTAGTAGGGCTGGTGTGCGCATCGGAGCTGTGTCACTGACAAGGCGACACGCCCGACCGCGTGGACCGGAGGGCCCCGGCACCTGATGACATTTGACTCGTGAATAGGGGAGCGGCACAGGCTGGGCCCCGGCCCGTCACGAGTCAGCCCGCAGCGGTACGAGAAGAGGAACGGCAAGCCATCATGGCGGGACAAAAGATCCGCATTCGGCTCAAGGCCTACGACCACGAGGCGATCGACGCGTCCGCGCGCAAGATCGTCGAGACCGTGACGCGCACCGGCGCTCGGGTCGTCGGGCCGGTGCCGCTGCCGACCGAGAAGAACGTCTACTGCGTCATCCGCTCGCCGCACAAGTACAAGGACTCGCGCGAGCACTTCGAGATGCGCACGCACAAGCGCCTGATCGACATCCTTGACCCGACGCCGAAGACGGTGGACGCGCTCATGCGCATCGACCTGCCGGCCAGCGTCGACGTCAACATCCAGTAAGCGCGCGGCGGCGGAGAGTAACGAACTCATGTCTGACAAGCAGATCAAGGGGATCCTGGGCACCAAGCTCGGCATGACCCAGGTCTTCGACGACAACAACCGGGTTGTGCCGGTCACGGTCGTCAAGGCCGGGCCCAATGTCGTGACCCAGATCCGGACCGACGAGAAGGACGGCTACACCGCCGTCCAGCTGGCCTTCGGCGCCATCGACCCGCGCAAGGTGAACAAGCCGCGCGCCGGGCACTTCGCCAAGGCCGGCGTGACGCCGCGGCGCCACATCGCCGAGCTGCGCACCACCGACGCCGACGCCTACGAGGTCGGCCAGGAGATCACCGCCGAGGTGTTCCCGGCGGGCTCCGTCGTCGACGTGGTCGGCACCAGCAAGGGCAAGGGCTACGCCGGTGTCATGAAGCGCCACGGCTTCAAGGGCTTGGGCGCCGGCCACGGCGTGCAGCGCAAGCACCGCTCGCCCGGCTCCATCGGCGGCTGCGCCACCCCGGGCCGCGTGTTCAAGGGTGTGCGCATGGCCGGCCGCATGGGCCACGCCCGCGTCACCACCCAGAACCTGACCGTGCACCAGGTGGAGGCCGAGTCCGGCCTGCTGCTCATCAAGGGCGCCATTCCCGGCCCCAAGGGCGGCCTGGTGTTCGTCAAGACGGCCGCGAAGGGCGGTGCCTGAGATGACCTCGCTGGACATTCGCAACGCCTCGGGTGAGGCCGCCGGCAGCGTCGAGCTGCCCGCCGAGATCTTCGACGTGCAGGCGAACATCCCGCTGATGCACCAGGTCGTCGTGGCCCAGCTGGCCGCGGCTCGCCAGGGCACGCACGCCACCAAGACCCGCGGCGACGTCCGCGGTGGTGGCAAGAAGCCGTACCGCCAGAAGGGCACCGGCCGCGCCCGCCAGGGTTCGACCCGGTCGCCGCAGTTCGCCGGCGGTGGCGTCTCCCACGGCCCGCAGCCGCGTGACTACTCGCAGCGGACGCCCAAGAAGATGAAGGCCGCCGCGCTGCGTGGCGCCCTGTCCGACCGGGCTCGCGCCGGCCGGCTGCACGTGGTCAGCTCCCTGGTCGAGGGCGACAAGCCGTCCACCAAGGACGCCCGCGTCGCGCTCGCCGCGCTCACCCAGGCCCGCCGCACGCTGGTCGTGCTGGGCCGCTTCGAGGAGCGGGACTGGCTCAGCGTGCGCAACCTGGCCAACGTGCACCCGATCGCGCCGGACCAGCTGAACACCTACGACGTGCTGGTCAACGACGACATCGTGTTCACCAAGGACGCGTACGAGCTGTTCATCGCCGGCCCGGCCAAGGGTCGTTCGGTCAAGGCCACGGCCCGCTCGTCCGAGCTGACCGAGGAGGTCTGACCAATGATCCCCGACCACAGGGACATCCTGCTCTCGCCGGTGATCTCCGAGAAGAGCTACGGCCTTCTCGAGGAGAACAAGTACACCTTCCTGGTGGCTCCGGACGCCAACAAGACGCAGATCAAGATCGCGGTCGAGAAGGTCTTCGGCGTCAAGGTCCTGAGCGTCAACACGATCAACCGCCAGGGCAAGCGGAAGCGGACCCGGTCCGGCTTCGGCAAGCGCAAGGACACGAAGCGCGCGATCGTCACCCTCTCCGCGGAGAGCAAGGCGATCGAGATCTTCGGCGGCCCGACCGCCTGATGACTGAGGACTGCTGATCTGACATGGGCATTCGCAAGTACAAGCCGACGACGCCAGGCCGTCGCGGTGCGAGCGTGTCCGACTTCGCCGAGATCACTCGGTCGACGCCGGAGAAGTCGCTCGTGCGTCCGCTGCACGGCCGGGGCGGTCGCAACGCGCACGGCAAGATCACCACTCGGCACAAGGGCGGCGGTCACAAGCGGGCATACCGCCTGATCGACTTCCGTCGGGCCGACAAGGACGGCGTGCCGGCCAAGGTCGCGCACATCGAGTACGACCCCAACCGCACCGCGCGCATCGCGCTGCTGCACTACGCCGACGGGGAGAAGCGCTACATCATCGCCCCGAACCGGCTGGCTCAGGGCGACACGATCGAGAACGGCCCCCGCGCGGACATCAAGCCGGGCAACAACCTGCCGCTGCGCAACATCCCGGTCGGCACCGTGGTGCACGCGATCGAGCTTCGCCCCGGTGGCGGCGCGAAGATCGCCCGCTCCGCCGGCGCCAAGGTCCAGCTGGTGGCCAAGGACGGCCCGTACGCCCAGCTGCGGATGCCCTCGGGCGAGATCCGCAACGTGGACGTGCGCTGCCGCGCCACGGTCGGCGAGGTCGGCAACTCCGAGCACGCCAACATCAACTGGGGCAAGGCCGGCCGCATGCGCTGGAAGGGCCGCAAGCCCACGGTGCGTGGTGTCGCCATGAACCCGGTCGACCACCCGCACGGCGGTGGTGAGGGCAAGACCTCCGGCGGTCGCCACCCGGTGAACCCGGCCGGTAAGCCCGAAGGCCGTACCCGCCGCCGCAAGGCAAGCGACCAGCTCATCGTCCGGCGTCGTCGCACCGGTAAGAAGCGCTGAGCAGGAAGGGAGTGAAGGAATGCCACGCAGCCTGAAGAAGGGCCCCTTCGTTGACGACCACCTGCTCAAGAAGGTGGACGCCCTCAACGAGTCGGGCAAGAAGACCGTGATCAAGACCTGGTCCCGCCGGTCGACGATCATCCCCGACATGCTGGGGCACACCATCGCGGTGCACGACGGCCGCAAGCACGTTCCGGTGTTCGTCAGCGAGGCCATGGTCGGTCACAAGCTGGGCGAGTTCGCGCCCACTCGGACCTTCAAGGGTCACATCAAGGACGACCGGAAGTCGCGCCGCCGCTGAGCGGGCAGGACTGGAGCAAGGGGTAACAAGCAATGGCTGACAACGCGACCGGCGCGGAGGAGCTGCCGCGCGCCGTGGCGCGGGCCCGCTACGTCCGCCTGACCGCCATGAAGGCACGCCGAGTGGTCGACCTCATCCGTGGCCGCAACGCCACGGAGGCCCTGGCCGTGCTGCAGTTCGCGCCGCAGGCGGCGAGCGAGCCGGTGGCCAAGGTGCTTGCGAGCGCCATGGCCAACGCCGAGAACAACCTCAGCCTCGACCGCGACACCCTGTGGGTGTCTAGCGCGTACGTGGACGAGGGGCCGACGTTGAAGCGGTTCCGCCCGCGTGCACAGGGCCGGGCCTACCGGATCCGCAAGCGGACGAGCCACATCACGATCGAGGTCGAGTCCCGCCCGGCCGAGAAGAAGGCCGGCAAGTCTCGAGCCAAGAAGGGGGCCCAGTAGTGGGTCAGAAAATCAACCCGCACGGCTTCCGCCTTGGTATCACCACCGACTGGAAGTCCCGCTGGTACGCGGACAAGCAGTACGCCGAGTACGTGGCGGAAGACGTCAAGATCCGCAAGATGCTGAGCAAGGGCATGGAGCGGGCCGGCATCTCCAAGGTGGAGATCGAGCGCACCCGGGACCGGGTCCGCGTCGACATCCACACCGCCCGTCCGGGCATCGTCATCGGCCGCCGCGGCGCCGAGGCCGACCGGATCCGGGGCGAGCTGGAGAAGCTGACCGCCAAGCAGGTTCAGCTGAACATCCTCGAGGTCAAGAACCCCGAGTCGGACGCTCAGCTGGTCGCCCAGGTGACCGCCGAGCAGCTGTCCAACCGGGTGTCGTTCCGGCGCGCGATGCGCAAGGCCATGCAGTCGGCCATGCGTTCGCCGCAGGTCAAGGGCATCCGGGTGCAGTGCGGTGGCCGTCTCGGCGGCGCCGAGATGTCCCGCTCGGAGTTCTATCGCGAGGGTCGCGTCCCGCTGCACACGCTGCGGGCCGACATCGACTACGGCTTCTTCGAGGCCCGCACCACCTTCGGCCGCATCGGCGTGAAGGTGTGGATCTACAAGGGCGACGTGGTCGGCGGCTTCCGCTCGCGCGACACCGCTGCCCCGGCCGGCAACGACCGTCCGCAGCAGCGTCGCGAGCGTCCCAACCGCGCCCGCCGCTCGGGCTCGGCCGGCACCACCGCGACGAGCACCGAGGCCGGCCGCGCGGCCGCCGAGGCGAACGCCGCGACCGCTACCGAGGCGCCGGCCGTCGAGGCCGCGAGCACTGGCAATGGGGAGGGCTGAGTAGTGCTCATCCCGCGTAGGGTCAAGCACCGCAAGCAGCACCACCCCAAGCGGGCTGGTGCGGCCAAGGGTGGCACGCGTGTCACCTTCGGCGAGTTCGGCATCCAGGCGCTGGAGCCGGCCTACGTCACCAACCGGCAGATCGAGTCCGCTCGTATCGCCATCAACCGGCACATCCGTCGTGGCGGCAAGGTCTGGATCAACATCTTCCCGGACCGCCCCCTGACCAAGAAGCCGGCGGAAACCCGCATGGGTTCCGGTAAGGGCTCGCCCGAGTACTGGGTGGCCAACGTCAAGCCCGGCCGGGTGCTCTTCGAGATGAGCTACCCGAACGAGACGGTTGCTCGGGAAGCGCTTCGCCGCGCCATCCACAAGCTGCCGCTGAAGTGCCGGATCGTCACGCGTGAAGGTGGTGACTTCTGATGGCAGCGGGTACCAACGCCGCGGAGATGCGTGAGCTCACCGACGAGGAGCTCGTGCTTCGCCTTCGGGAGGCCAAGGAGGAGCTGTTCAACCTCCGGTTCCAGATGGCCACCGGCCAGCTGGACAACAACCGCCGCCTGCGCACGGTCCGTCACGACATCGCCCGCGTCTACACCGTGATGCGGGAGCGGGAGCTCGGTCTTTCCGTGTCGCCCGACGACGTTACGACTGGTGAGGGTGCGGCATGAGCGAGACCAACGAGACGACCGAGAAGCGCAACGACCGCAAGGTCCGCGAGGGCCTGGTTGTGTCCAACAAGATGGAGAAGACGATCGTCGTCTCCCTTGAGGACCGCAAGAAGCACCCGCTGTACGGCAAGGTGCTGCGGACCACGACCAAGGTCAAGGCGCACGACGAGGAGAACGCGGCCGGCATCGGCGACCGCGTCCTGCTGATGGAGACCCGTCCGCTGTCGGCCACCAAGCGCTGGCGGCTGGTCGAGGTCCTCGAGAAGGCCAAGTAACAACAGGACCGAGCCTGTCAGGTCGGAAATCTGGCAGGCCATCGATGGTCAGGGAGCTGTAAGTGATTCAGCAGGAGTCGCGACTGCGGGTCGCCGACAACACCGGGGCGAAGGAAATCCTTTGCATCCGCGTGCTCGGCGGTTCCTCGCGTCGCTACGCGGGCATCGGCGACATCATCGTCGCCACGGTGAAGGACGCCATCCCCGGCGCCGGTGTGAAGAAGGGCGACGTGGTCAAGGCCGTCGTCGTGCGCACCGTCAAGGAGCGGCGCCGTCCGGACGGCTCGTACATCCGGTTCGACGAGAACGCCGCCGTGCTCATCAAGCCCGACAACGAGCCGCGGGGCACCCGCATCTTCGGCCCGGTCGGCCGCGAGCTGCGTGACAAGAAGTTCATGAAGATCATCTCGCTCGCGCCGGAGGTGTTGTGATGAAGGTGCGCAAGGGCGACACGGTCGTGGTCATCGCCGGCAAGGACAAGGGCGCCAAGGGCAAGGTCATCCAGGCCTACCCGGAGAACGACCGCGTGTTGGTCGAGGGCGTGAACCGGATCAAGAAGCACACCCGGATCACCCAGACCCAGCGGGGCGCGCAGTCCGGCGGCATCGTGACCCAGGAGGCGCCGATCCACGTGAGCAACGTGATGGTCGTCGACTCCGACGGCAAGCCGGCCCGCGTCGGCTACCGCACGAACGACGACGGGCGGCGTGTGCGCGTCTCCCGCCGCAACGGTAAGGACATCTGATCATGACCACTACTGAGAAGGTCCTGCCGCGGCTGAAGACCCGGTACCGCAGCGAGATCGTCGCGGCGCTCCAGGAGCAGTTCACCTACGACAACGTGATGCAGATCCCGGGTGTCGTGAAGGTCGTCGTGAACATGGGCGTCGGCGACGCCGCCCGTGACGGCAAGCTGATCGAGGGCGCGGTCCGCGACCTGGCCACGATCACCGGCCAGCGTCCCGAGGTCCGCAAGGCCCGCAAGTCCATCGCCCAGTTCAAGCTGCGCGAGGGCATGCCGATCGGCGCGCGGGTGACCCTGCGCGGCGACCGGATGTGGGAGTTCCTGGACCGCCTGCTCACCATCGCGCTGCCCCGTATCCGCGACTTCCGCGGCCTGTCGGGCAAGCAGTTCGACGGCAACGGCAACTACACCTTCGGGCTGAACGAGCAGTCGATGTTCCACGAGATCGACCCCGACTCGATCGACCGTCCCCGTGGCATGGACATCACCGTCGTGACCACGGCAACCAACGACGACGAGGGTCGGGCGCTGCTCAAGCACCTCGGCTTCCCGTTCAAGGAGAACTGAGCCGATGGCGAAGAAGGCGCTGATCAACAAGGCGGCCGGCAAGCAGAAGTTCGCCGTCCGTGCCTACACCCGCTGCCAGAAGTGCGGCCGTCCGCACGCCGTGTTCCGCAAGTTCGGCCTGTGCCGGATCTGCCTGCGCCAGATGGCGCACCGCGGCGAGCTGCCGGGCGTGCACAAGTCCAGCTGGTAAGGCGTCGTTACCCCGCACCACCCCCACTTCGCCCCAGGCCCGAGGGAACCAGGGCGAGAAAGGTTGACAGGTCACCATGACGATGACCGACCCGATCGCAGACATGTTGACGCGTCTGCGAAACGCAAACTCGGCATACCACGACGAGGTCGTGATGCCGCACTCGAAGCTCAAGGCGAACATCGCCGAGATCCTCAAGCGCGAGGGCTACATCGCCGGCTATCGCGACGCGGCCGGCGAGAAGGGCAAGAACCTCGTCGTCGAGCTGAAGTACGGCCCGAACCGTGAGCGGAGCATCGCCGGTGTCCGGCGTGTCTCCAAGCCGGGTCTGCGGGTGTACGCGAAGTCGACCAACCTGCCCAAGGTGCTCGGTGGGCTGGGTGTCGCCATCATCTCCACCTCCGGCGGTCTGGTGACCGACCGGCAGGCGGGCAAGCAGGGTGTGGGCGGGGAAGTCCTCGCCTACGTGTGGTGAGGAAGGGGGACTGACGATGTCGCGCATTGGAAGGCTGCCCATCACCGTCCCCTCCGGGGTCGACGTGAACATCGACGGCCAGGTGGTGAACGTGAAGGGCCCGAAGGGCACCCTCGCGCACACCGTGGCCGAGCCGATCGCCGTGGAGCGGGCCGAGGACGGCACGCTGCAGGTGACCCGGCCCGACGACGAGCGCCTCTCGCGCTCGCTGCACGGCCTGTCCCGCACGCTGATCAACAACCTGATCATCGGTGTGACGCAGGGCTACGAGAAGAAGATGGAGATCACCGGCGTCGGCTACCGCGTGCAGCTCAAGGGTTCCGACCTTGAGTTCGCGCTGGGCTACAGCCACGCGGTCCCGGTGAAGGCGCCGGCTGGCATCACCTTCGTGGTGGAGACCCCGACCAAGTTCTCCGTCCAGGGCATCGACAAGCAGTTGGTCGGCGAGGTCGCCGCCAACATCCGCAAGCTGCGCAAGCCCGACCCGTACAAGGGCAAGGGCGTGCGGTACGCGGGCGAGAAGATCCGCCGCAAGGTCGGGAAGACGGGTAAGTGATCATGGCTGAGTCCACTGCTACCAAGAGGAAGCCGGTCGGCAAGGACGTGTCGACCCGGCGTCGTGTCGCGCGGGCCCGTCGTCACTTCCGGCTTCGCAAGAAGATCAGCGGCACGCCCGAGCGTCCGCGCATGGTCGTCAACCGCTCCGCGCGGCACATCGTCGTGCAGGTCATCGACGACATCGCCGGCCACACGGTCGCGTCGGCCTCCAGCCTGGAGGCGGACGTGCGTGCCATGGACGGCGACAAGAAGGCCCGCGCCACCAAGGTGGGTCAGCTGGTCGCGGCCCGCGCCAAGGAAGCCGGCATCACCAAGGTCGTGTTCGACCGCGGTGGTTACGACTACCACGGCCGTATCGCCGCGCTGGCGGACGCCGCCCGCGAGGCGGGGCTGGAGTTCTGATCATGAACAACACTGGAATTGAGAGGGCCGTCTGATGCCGGGACGCACGCGTCGCGAAGGCGGCGGTGGCGAGCGCGGAGAGCGCCGCGACCGTCGTGACGGTGGCCGCGGCGGGGCGGCCCAGGAGAAGACCCCGCATCTCGAGCGCGTCGTCGCCATCAACCGGGTGGCGAAGGTCGTCAAGGGTGGTCGTCGGTTCAGCTTCACCGCGCTGGTGATCGTCGGCGACGGCGACGGCATGGTGGGCGTGGGCTACGGCAAGGCCAAGGAAGTTCCGGCCGCCATCGCCAAGGGTGTCGAGGAGGCGAAGAAGAATTTCTTCCGCGTGCCTCGCATCGGCGGCACCATTCCGCACCCGATCCAGGGCGAGAAGGCCGCCGGCGTGGTGCTGCTGCGCCCGGCCAGCGCCGGTACCGGCGTCATCGCCGGTGGCCCGGTGCGCGCCGTGCTGGAGTGCGCGGGTGTGCACGACGTGCTGAGCAAGTCGCTGGGCAGCGACAACGCCATCAACATCGTGCACGCCACCGTGGCCGCCCTGAAGGGCCTTCAGCGCCCCGAAGAGGTCGCCGCTCGCCGTGGTCTGCCGCTGGAGGACGTCGCTCCCGCCGGCATGCTGCGCGCCCGCGCCGGGCATGGGGCGTGATCGACATGGCACAGCTCAAGGTGACGCAGGTCAAGAGCAGCATCGGCACCAAGCAGAACCACCGCGACTCGTTGCGGACGCTGGGTCTGCGCAAGATCCGCCAGTCGGTCGTGCGTGAGGACAACCCCGTCAACCGGGGCTTGATCCACACTGTGCGGCACCTGGTGGTCGTGGAGGAGGTCAACTCATGACCATCAAGATCCACCACCTCCGCCCGGCCCCCGGCGCCAAGACGGCGAAGACCCGGGTCGGCCGCGGTGAGGGTTCCAAGGGCAAGACCGCGGGTCGCGGCACCAAGGGCACCGGCGCACGCAAGAACGTGCCGGCTCGCTTCGAGGGTGGCAACCTCCCGCTGCACATGCGGCTGCCGAAGCTCAAGGGCTTCCGCAACCCGTTCCGCACCGAGTACCAGGTCGTGAACGTCGCCGACCTGGCCCGCCTGTTCCCGCAGGGCGGCGCCGTCGACGTGGCCGCCCTGGTGGCCGCGGGCGCCGTTCGCAAGAACGAGCTGGTCAAGGTGCTGGGCGACGGCGACATCGCCGGCGTCAAGCTGGAGATCACCGCGCACAAGTTCTCCGGCAGCGCGGTGGAGAAGATCACCGCCGCTGGTGGCACCGTCACCACGCTGTGAACTGACGCAGTACCGCGAAGCGGCCGGCAGGATCTCCTCTCCTGCCGGCCGCTCCGTCGTTGTCGCCGACTAGTCGGTGACCTTCGGGTGCCGGGGGCTCGCGTAGGTCACCCAGACGATCCGGCGCTCGGCATCGGGTGCGTACCAGACCCGACCGCCGCCGGTCACCTCGATCTGCCACTGCCGGAGCTTTCGACTGCCCTGCGCGACATACGCGACCTGGTCGCGGAGCGGGTGGTGGCGCTGGGTGGGCGGGCGAGGGGCCGGGGCGGTGCACATCTCGTGCCACGCCCACCTGGTGTTGCCAGCGGCTTGGTTGCCGAGTTCCTCCCAGCCCTTCGCGGACTCGTTGTTGGCGAACCGCACATCCCAGTCATCCGGGCCGGGCGGCGGTGCCACCCGATCGCCGCGTTTCGGGCTCACTCCCCGTCGTCCGGCATGGGAACGGCGCCGAAGTCCTCGATCGGCTGGGCAAGGATCCGCATGAGCTCGGGATCCGACTGGACCTCGGCGGTGCTACGCCACTCGGTGATGACCTGATCCACCGCGGCGATGGTGTCGAGTTCGTCCACAGCGCGCATGGTCTCCACCAGCTCGACGATGAACTCCCGGACGCCTTCCGTGGACAGGAAGCGCACCCAGGGGAACACCTCGGGCACGATGTCGGTGACGAGCGTGCGCACACGGTCGTCGGTGCGCATCAGCGCGACGAACATCTTGGTCGTGGTCGAGGTGATCCGATGCTCCTGTTCGGCTTGCTCAACGGTCGTGAGCAGGAGGTCGTCGTCGTCTCGGCGCTTTAACCGCAGCTTGTGCCTCGGCGTCGCCACCAACTTGGCCACAGTGTCCTTGGGCTTGTTGATGAGGTCCGAGAACGGGGCCTCAGGCGTCACGGTCATACTTTCAAACTAGCTTCGAACTTGCGGATTGTCCACTTCGGGACCCGCCGTTCGGCGACCTCTGATGATCACCGCGCCTTTATGCCCCGGCGGGGTCCGTAGTGCCACCCGAGCCTGTTACAGTCGTGAGCACGCTTCGGGCCGCGCTGGCACGAAGCGTTCCTGGCTTGCTCGCCAGGTCGTCAGCCGACCACGGTCGGACAAGCCGTTCACCGGTCGGAGACCGGTGACGCCGAGGAGGTCACGCGTGCTTGGCGCCTTCCGCTCGGCTCTCGCGACGCCGGACCTGCGCCGCAAGATCCTGTTCACGCTGGGGATCATTGCGCTGTACCGGCTGGGCTCGCAGATGCCGTCCCCGGGTGTGAGCTTCGCGAACATCCAGCAGTGCATTTCGACCGTGGACCAGAGCGGCGGCATCTACGGGCTGATCAGCCTGTTCAGCGGCGGCGCACTGCTCCAGCTCTCGGTCTTCTCGCTGGGCATCCTCCCGTACATCACCGCGAGCATCATCATCCAGCTGCTGACGGTGGTGATCCCCCGCTTCGAGCAGCTGAAGAAGGAAGGCCAGTCCGGCCAGAACAAGCTGACGCAGTACACCCGGTACCTGACGGTCGCGCTGGCGATCCTGCAGTCCACCGGCATCGTGGCGCTGGCCACCCGCGGCCAGCTGTTCACCAACTGCCAGGCGCAGGTCATCCCGGACCAGGGCCTGTTCTCGCTGAGCGTGATCGTCATCACCATGACCGCGGGCACCGCGATCATCATGTGGTTCGGCGAGCTCATCACCGAGCGCGGCGTCGGCAACGGCATGTCGATCCTGATGTTCACCTCGATCGCGGCCCGCATCCCGCAGGAGGGCCAGACCATCCTCCAGCAGGGTGGCGGCCTGGTGTTCACCGCGATCTGCGTGTTCGGCCTGCTGATCATCGGCTTCGTCATCTTCCTGGAGCAGGCCCAGCGCCGGATCCCGGTGCAGTACGCCAAGCGGATGATCGGCCGCCGGATGTACGGCGGCACCTCGACCTACCTGCCGCTGAAGGTCAACCAGGCCGGCGTCATCCCGGTCATCTTCGCCTCCTCGCTGCTCTACCTGCCGCAGCTGGTCATCTCGCTGACCACCAACACCGGCAGCAGCGGCGGCTGGCAGCAGTGGCTGCAGAGCTACGTCGTGGACCCGAAGAGCTGGGGCCACATCGCCCTGTACTTCGGGCTGATCATCTTCTTCACGTACTTCTACGTGGCGATCACGTTCAACCCGGACGAGCGCGCCGACGAGATGCGCAAGTTCGGCGGCTTCATCCCCGGCATCCGCCCGGGCCGGCCGACCTCCGAGTACCTGACGTACGTGCTGAACCGGATCACGCTGCCCGGCTCGCTGTACCTGGGCCTGGTGGCCGTGCTGCCGACCTTCTTCCTGAGCGTGACCAGCGGCGGGAACGGCTCGAACAACAACTTCCCGTTCGGCGGCACCGCTGTGCTGATCATGGTTGGCGTCGGTCTCGACACGATCAAGCAGATCGAGAGCCAGCTCATGCAGCGCAACTACGAAGGGTTCCTGCGCTAGTGAGACTCGTCCTCGTCGGCCCGCCCGGAGCGGGCAAGGGTACTCAGGCCACCGTGCTCAGCGAGAAGCTCGGGGTCCCGCACATCTCCACCGGGGACCTGTTCCGGGCCAACATCGCCGAGGAGACCGCGCTCGGGCTGGAAGCCAAGAAGTACCTGGACACCGGCGCCCTGGTGCCGGACTCGGTGACCAACGCGATGGTCAAGGACCGGCTGGCCCACTCCGACGCCAAGGCCGGCTTCCTGCTCGACGGCTTCCCGCGCAACACCGCCCAGGCCGACGTGCTGGCTGCCATCCTGGCCGAGAACGACGAGTCGCTCGACGCCGTGCTGGAGCTGGACGTGCCCGAGGACGTGGTCGTCGGGCGGCTGCTGGCCCGCGGCCGGGCCGACGACACCGAGGAGGTCGTGCGGCACCGCCAGGAGGTCTACCGGTCGGCCACCCGGCCGCTGCTGGACTACTACCAGGAGATCCTGGTGACGGTGGACGCCGTCGGCGAGGTCGGCGAGATCACCGAGCGGGCGCTCAAGGCGCTGCGCGCTGGAGCCTGAGTTGCTCAAACGAGGTCGCGGTATCGAGATCAAGACGCGCGGTGAGCTGGAGGCGATGCGGGCGGCCGGAATCGTGGTCGCCCGCTGCCTGAGCCTGATGTCCGAGCGCGCCGCCGCCGGCGTCAGCACCGCCGAGCTGGACGAGCTGGCCGAGCAGACCATCCGGGACGCCGGGGCCGTGCCCTCCTTCAAGGGCTACCACGGCTTTCCCGCGTCCATCTGCGCGTCGGTCAACGAGCAGGTCGTGCACGGCATCCCCAGCCGCTCCCAGGTGCTGGCCGACGGGGACCTCATCTCCATCGACTGCGGCGCCATTCTCGAGGGCTGGCACGGCGACGCCGCCGTCACCGTGCTCATCGGCGCCGCCCCCGAGGCCGACCGCAAGCTCTCCGAGGCCACCCGGGCCTCCATGCTCGCCGGCATCGAGGCCGCCGTCGTCGGCGCTCGACTGACTGACATCTCCTTCGCCATCGAGAGCTCCGTGCTCCGCTCCGACGAGGCCGACGGCATCGAGTACGGCATCGTCACCGACTACGGCGGCCACGGCATCGGCACCCAGATGCACATGGAGCCCTTCCTGCCCAACTTCGGCAAGCCCGGCAAGGGCCCCCGGCTCAAGGCCGGCATGGCCATCGCCATCGAGCCGATGCTGACCCTGGGCAGCGACCAGACCAAGGAACTCGACGACGGCTGGACCGTCATCACCGCCGACGGCACCCGCGCCGCCCACTGGGAGCACTCCGTCGCCATCACCGACGACGGCCCCTGGATCCTCACCGCCCCCGAGGCCTGATCCGGTCGCGGACCTCTGCGCGACAGACCTTCCGCAACGGTGTTACGGAAGGCGCTCGGCTGGCAGGATGTAGGCGTGGAGCAGCCAGTGCCGCAGGACGCAAGGCGGGTGTCGGACGCAGACCGCGGGATGGTGGCCGGCCAGCTCAAGAAGGCGCACGCGGAGGGCCGCCTCGACCTCGACGAGTTCGATGAGCGGACCCGTCAGGTGTGGGAGGCGCGGACCTTCGGCGACCTGGCCGCGGTGACCTCGGACCTGCCGGACGTGCGCCAGCCGGTGCCGTGGGCGCGGTCGGAGCTGGTGCCCGAGCCGACCATCCAGCCGACCAGCGAGGTGGTCCGCCGGCCGCGGGGTGCGGGGGCGACGGTGATGCGGGTCGCGACCGGCGCCTGGTTCGCGGCCAGCCTGGTGAACTTCGTGATCTGGGTGATCGTGGTCGCCTCCGGGGGCATGGTGTACCCGTGGTGGATCTGGGTCGCGGGTCCCTGGGGAGCGCTGCTGGTGGCGGGCTACATCATGGGCGTCGGACGCGACAACCGGAGCTGACCGCGGCGGGCCCGAGGGGCCATCACGGGCGTGACCTGCGCCTCGATTTGGGGAAGCACGAGGAGCGCCGTACACTGGATTGACGGCGCACTCGTCGCGTCGATTCCGTCGTGCCTGCGGTGATCTTGAGGTCGCCGCGTTCGTGATCTCGGTGGGCGATCGGAGTCGGGGTGTCGCGCGGGCCGCACACCAGTCATACCACCGTCACGAAACGCGGAGGACATGGGCAAGAAGGACGGGGCCATCGAGGTCGAGGGCCGCGTGGTCGAGCCACTCCCCAACGCGATGTTCCGAGTCGAGTTGGAGAACGGCCACAAGGTTCTCGCGCACATCAGCGGCAAGATGCGGCAGCACTACATCCGTATCCTGCCGGAGGACCGGGTTGTCGTGGAGCTGTCGCCCTACGACCTGTCCCGCGGCCGAATCGTCTACCGCTACAAGTGACCTCCACGCGGTGGGAACGGGTAGGCATGCTTCGCCGGGGTTCACACCGCGGCGTCTTCTGGGGGCCCGGCCCCCAGGCCCCCACGCCGGGGGCAAGCCCCCGGACCCCCAGAACGGGGTTCGGGACCCGGACCGCCTACTACTCGCACAGGAGTGCACGACCGTGAAGGTCCAGCCGAGCGTCAAGAAGATCTGCGACAAGTGCAAGGTGATCCGCCGCCACGGCCGGGTCATGGTGATCTGCGACAACCTGCGCCACAAGCAGCGCCAGGGCTGAGTCGCAGGGGGTGGGTCGACAAGC
>Ga0307511_10002036_pt1 | contig 21187 bp, 17 predicted proteins | sample 13_EM_MG_FD_200266 | JGI IMG/M metagenome (GOLD analysis project Ga0307511, IMG submission 200266) | Populus trichocarpa ectomycorrhiza microbial communities from riparian zone in the Pacific Northwest, United States - 13_EM | ecosystem: Host-associated > Plants > Roots > Unclassified | place...
ATAACCACACTCTACCTTCTAGGGCCGTGCACGTGAATAATGTAATTCACTGATCTGCGACTCCGAGGCTTGAAAGCTTCATTATGGAAGGTGGGAGTGATAAGTGTAATGGTGATAACGCTGCCGGTTTTGAAACTTTGGCCCATTCTGCATCTGCGGGATCGTACTCAACGAGGACCTTTCCTTCTTGCAAGTGTTTATGTCATAGGTGTGTGAATATGTATCGGGAAGGTAATCTCTTTGCATGCTCGTTTCCACTGAATACAATGTCACCCACCCATTCACGGAATGGTGTCGCTGGACCAGCTTCGAGTGGAGGGAAGGGGAGACTGTTGACGTAAGGTGGAGTAAGCTGCAAGTAAGGTGAAAGGTCTCGAAGCATATATACATATGATGTGACCGTTGCCCGAACGAAGGTCCCAGCCCATCAGCTGAAAGACATTCTTGGTCTGTGGTCAGGATCCCTGGACCCTCGTCCCCACCTCACTTTGTCCCTCAACGGCTAGGCGCCGACCTCCATATATTTGATTGAGAATTGCACTCCGTCTTAACACCCCCAGCTCATTCAGGGCCTCATTGTATGCCTGAGACACTTTGGCTGCGTCTTGTTCAGCCTATCAAATGTGGTGCAATGAGTTCATTCTACCCAGTAGCTGCGATAACGAGGTTTCACCTGTATGCTTCGAAAATTCTCGCGTGTTCTTCGCACAAAGTAATTGCGGAAATTGTAGGAACTGAATGACTTGGCTGCACGCAGCGTGGAGCCATAAAGACGCAGAATTTGCTGCCGCGACGGTGTGGTGGCCATGGTTTATTGGAAGGATGCACCAGTTGCGCACTGCCCAGGTGTGTGCAACGCCAAAGAACGCAACCTTTCCGTGATCATGCACATGATTATATAAGAAACATCACGTACCCACAAAATGTTCCTCAATAAGACTGCCAGCGTAGACTCTGTCTTCTATCATCATCTCCTTGCAAACATTTTCGATGGGGCGTTCAATTGTCTTGCAAAGTTTGGTATAAAATTTCCCCTGTCTAACCACGAGGTCTACACTTCACTACGCCACAAAGATCCAAATAGTGTGGTGGCCAGATAGGCTAAGGTCTGCCTCTGACTGTCTGACTACTTAACCGTTGCGCCCAAAGGTCGAAGTACTGAGCATTTAGTACCATGGACAGTAAATGTACTGATAATCCACTGGACTCAGGTAAGCCACGCCGGAATGTCTATGATTATTTTGAACAGTCAATCTAGCAACTCCGGAAAACAGTGGTTTTTCTTGATCACAGCGACCTATGATACTGAAGCATGGCAATGCTGTCATCTGGTCCATTTGGATCATGTCTGTGTTCTTGGTCTCCAACTACAAGCAATCCGAGTGAGGTATTGCTCATGTTTGCATGATAAGTAACCCGGAAACACCAAACTGGGTTGCACTGGTCTCAAAGCTGTTCCCTACATATTCACCAAGTTTACTCCGTTTGAGTGTCTTTCTTAAATTCTTATTGCCTCTGAATTTTTAGCATAGACTCATTTGATCTATGGTTTACATAAATAAATCCACGAGTTCCTGCTGCATAGGCTCTTTTTTCATTCCAGGGGTGAGTCCTTTTTTTGCCTTGCCACCTACACTACGACAAGACAGCGAAGCGAGTCCAACTCGCCCTCTAACCCTCTACAATCCGCTTCAAAATCGGTGCAATCTGTTTCCGGGTGGCATGCCTATTCTTCTGCTTGTAAACCCGGGCAATGAAAGGATCCCTGAAAGGAGAAGAGTCCGCCGAGTCCCCAGCTGACGACATCATTTCGTCCTCATTATCATCGTCATCGTCGTCCCCAGTTCCACTAAACCCGTACCGAGAATACTCCACGCGTTTTAGTAAGAGAGTTTCTTGGGCTTCAAGGGCATTAAACAGCGCATGAGCCAATTCATGCTGCTCACTCCCTGCATTCCTTTCGTCCACAATCCAAAGCTGCTCCCTTCTCCTTTTACCCTTCTTACTTCGATAGGTTGTAAGTACTCCGAGAATCGAAAGGCCACACTCTTCCATCCACGCCACAGTCGTGGCCACGACAGACGCAGACCCTGACTTGAAGAATGTCGACAATGGCAACGGGACTGTCGACAGCCCCGCTTGTACTGTACCACCTGTGCCCCGTGATAAAGGTGAGGAGAGGAAGGTATACTGTTTGTAGTCTCGTCGAAGGAGATCCCGTGTGCTGAAGTGAGAGACTGCACGTTTCTCCGAGTTCAGAGTATTTGCAAGAGAACCTATTAAAGGGTGTCCCGAAATTTTTTCTAGGGTATATGTTCCAGGATCCTCCGGCGTCTCGGTTGCTGCCGCTGGAGTGGAGGAAAGTGACGATGCCTTCTTCGCGTAAGGGAGAAGCCACGCAGCTGCTGCACGATCGACATCAATTGCCTTTCCACCCTTGCGCAGGCCCTGAGTATCAATTGTGATAGCGCTCAAGAGGAGGACCGCGAGTTCTGGGGGTATTTGGCTGCGATGGTCCGAGGAAAAGCAAGACATGCATAGGCTCGTCACAAGAGAAGCGCTACTTCCACATGGCTCAATAATTCTGGGAGACGCAGTATCGCAATATTTTCCTTCATCTTCGTGATGGTCAATAATAGCCACGACCCGTGCATCAGATGTTGAATAACGGGTATCTAAAGTGTTATGATCGACCAGCGCATATCGGGTACAATTATGGGCCGCAGATAAGTCCTCCGGACAGAGGAGTTCGACGAAAGGATTAGTTATGCCTGCCAAAGCTAATGCGTGGATATTTTCTGGTCTTAGGGAGAAATCCACGCGAGGCGTGGGCACTAGCGCGATTGCCTTTCCATGGTAATCTGGGGTTCCATATTGTGCCTGATACCAGGCGTAGCCAATGGAACTGGCCACAGTGTCCAAGTCTGTGCCACCGGGGATGGAACGAGCGCCTTAGTCAACATTAACGGAGACACTTGGATGCATGCCTACCCCCTGCTTCGTTGCCCGTGACTATCGTCCAGCCAAGCCCATTGTCCTGGAGAAACTGTGCTTTCTGTCTTTGCAGGTATTGGGATAGAATAGTTGCTGTTGACATCCTTCCCACAGGTTTGTTGTTGGGAGTGTGATGGAATGATCGGGTGAGGATGTGTTTGCGAAAGCCCTGATTCAGTGGTGGATGGACAGACTGATCGAAGTGCCACCGAAACGGGACCAAGTCAAGGTAATTCAAACACGCTCGCCGCCAAGTCGCTGTTAAGATTGGCGTCAACTTGACGGTGCTCGTTGGGTACTGAGTATGTACTGAGTGAAGGCAGCGTTGAAGGAATGCCACGTAGTGAATCTAGTAGTACACGTGGGCAAAGCGAATTTGGTGGCAGTGTAGACGCGATACTCAACACCTGCCTACTTGCCTCCTGGTATCTTTGTCGACGAGATGTTTTCTGAGGAGCTCAAGACGTTGCGCCGACTTGGCTTTCGATATGTTAGTCCCCGTGAATGGCGAGAGACACACTAACGATGTCCTTGAATGCAGTTACTTCTCCAACTCCTCAATTTTGCATCTGTAATAGCTTCTGGGTTGATGATATGGAAAGGCCTGGGTCTATTCTTTAACACTGAGTCTCCAATTGTCGTCGTCCTAAGGTACGTTTAGGTATGCATGGTTTGGAGCTTGGCTAACGCATGTCATCTGCGCTGGGTCATGTAGTGGTTCCATGGAACCGGCATTCTACCGCGGGGACCTCCTTTTCCTAACCAATCCCTCCAACGAAAGGTACCATACTGGAGACATAACCGTCTACAAAATACCAGGTGTAGCCATACCCATCGTCCATCGCGTTCTGGAAACCCATGATGTCGTCATCTCGAACTCGACCAAGAAATCAAAGAAAGATCCGTGAGTCTTGCTAGATCCCCTTACCTGCAACTGAAACTCACCGCAAGTCAAAGATTTGTAAAGTATCAGCCTGGTCCTAATCAACTTCTTCTAACCAAAGGTGACAACAACCACGCCGATGACATCGAATTGTATCGTGGTCTGGAATTCCTCGAGCGGCGACACATTGTTGGCAAAGTCCGCGGGTATGTGTTCTGTTCCTGCTGTGTACGACAGATCGGTGTACCCCCTGTCCCTGTTCGCACGACTGATGGGCTTGGTTTCATAGTTTTGTGCCCTACGTAGGCTACATAACCATCGCTATGGTGAGCACAGTAAATTTACCTTTTCCCTCGATCATCATTCAAGTTTTGTCATTTTGACAGAACGACTTCCCACAATTGAAGTATGCGCTGTTAGGCGGGCTGGGACTTCTGGCTGTGTTGCAACGAGAATAGAGCTAAGACTTACGACTTGCTGAGAATTTATCACATAGTTGCAACAATACATCCCGAAGGCCGTCGGGACCAAATTAGGGCCACTGGGCCCACATGATGTTGAGGCAATCAACGCGTTCTTCCATCCCGGACCAATGGTGTTTACGACAGTGAATTAATCACGCGTTATCAGGTCCAGCCAAGGAACAAATACACATGAGTCGGCTCTCAGACTCTCAGAGTGATGAATGCTGAGCGCTGCGACCTGTACCTGTGTCCAATGAAGCAGTGGGCGCCAAGAGTATGATGTTGGAAACCTCACAAAGTCTAGCTTTTCGAATCCACACCGTGATCGGCGGGAGAGGCCCATCTCGATTCTGCCCATGCTTTGCAATATGTACATAGTGTAATGTAGCTCAGAGCGTTAGCCAGCGCACTGTCGCTGTTCAACGTTCAAGCTTCAAGCTCATTTGTCGCCTCGTCCAACTGGACAACTGTGAGAGTTTTGGCCCAGCAGTCTCTGGGGTCCCATTTCAGGACTGTCACGGTCCACCCGCTTTTGCAGAGTCGCTGTAATAGCCGATCTCTGCTCCCTCTTGTCCTTTTGCTGCTCGGTCTGCTCCCTCCCCATCAAGGCCATCCTGTTGAAGACTGGTTGCCACCTATTTTTTTGGATTTTTTTTTTTTTTTACTTTCAAGATAGGTCGCGAAGTCTGAATGGACACTTCGGTTCCAACATCCGAAACGCTCGCCCAGCAGCAGGCCCAACAGCATCCATCCAGTGTTTCTGGTGGACCGTACGTGTCCGCTTTCCCTGAAGTATATCCCCCTCTTCATTCACTCGAATTTTCTATAGGCAACTCCGCTCTCGAGTCACTGTTGTTTGTGCCGAGGTGCGTCAGTCCATTATGATGGTTCTTCACCCACAGAAACTCTTCGCCTAGTGCAAGCGCCTTAAGCTCAAGTGCGACCGGCGCACTCCATGTGGCTCGTGTACAAAGCGTGATGCAGTTGCGAGATGTATTTACTCTGCTGCTGCAGCAGAGAAAGTGTTCGTTTAGCTCTGGCATCGCTCCGTGAGATTTCTTGTATTGATAGTTGACATAGCGATCTCCATTCGTTGCACAACCGACTAAGCCAGGTTGAGTCGCAGCTCGCACAGTTCTCTGCACCGGGGGCTCGATCCCATGCATACCATCCCAAAACACCCGATTCATCTGTCTATGCAGACCGCGCGTTCCTTGCAGTCGGGAAATCTGGCTCCGTATTGTCAATATCTCTGGATGATATAACCTCGATTTGGCTCGAGGAGCAAGATCTTCCAAAGGAAATTCTTCCCGTCCAAGAGCTCCAGAGCCAACCGTCATGTTCCTCTTATGCTAATCCCAGTCAGGTTAAGCTGGAGTTTGCTGTGGCATCCATCCCTGATCAGCAGCCAATCAATACTGGTCTCGAACGCCCTATCCCACTTCTTTTACCTTCCATGTCTGCATATTTTAATGCACCATCACCCTCATCACATGAACCTCCTTGTGTGACCTCACGCTTGATGGCCCATTTGCCCTTCGCGCCTAGAAAACGGCAAAGGCTTTACGATAACGTGGAGGACGTTCTAAAGATGTACCCGTGTTTCAATTTCAAACATTTCAGGGACCGTGCAGAGGCAATGTTCAAATGGGCATCTGAAGCTGGTTGTGCTGGCGTTGATGCAGCTTCGCCAGCCCAAGCAAAGCCAGAATCGGACACTACCAAGACTTCCTCGACTCAGAATGTGGATCTTGCACGTGCCATATTCTTTGGTCCGCCATCCACTACTCCCTTCTCTCCTCCCAAAGCCACCAAACCGTCTATATCTTTCTTTGCAACAGTTGCAGCGGCATTCGCTCTAGGCACATTGGTCGAGAGGGAGGTGGCGGATGAAGAAGCACGGATTCTGGCAGCTGCTCAAGGTGAAGGAATCGTGACTGATGATGCGTCAACCTCCCGTGCCTCTTCCACGAGGAGACATGAAGCACTGGGGAAGAAAAACAAAGCGGTCCAGAAAGAAACTGCTTCGTCACCGTCTGTCCTACTCGCACTCTCCCAGCAAGCCTTATCTCTGTCCGAGAAGAGTAGCCCGTATGATTTGGATTTCCTCGTGGCGATGATCCTTCACGTGCTCTATGCACTTCATGATGGTAAAGTTCGCGTGGCACACCATCTCTTGCCTAATGTAAGTAGATCCCATGATACGATCAACGCGTAGTTGATTCGCCCTGTTTCATATCTGCGGTTGTAGGTCGGAAAAATGGTCAATATCGCACGCATAATAGGTTTGGACTCCGACCCAGACGAGTTCCCCGGTACATTCAATCTATTTGAAGCCGAGTCAAGGAGGCGGCTCTGGTGGGATATTTTCTACTATGATTTGTAGGTCTTCACCCCCTACGCAGAATTCCTACAGCTGACATGCCTGCCATAGGTTTGTGTCAGACTACATGGGTCGTTCTCCCCTTATCTCGGATTCGGAACATACTACACGATTTCCCCAGGATGTGGATGAGGACGTATTCACACCCGCTTGTACATCTATCCCCCTTCCTCGAAGTCCGCTCTCCTTGATCGAGCCAAATGTCTCCGACTTCAAGTATTTTGGATTGAAATGTCGGTGTGTAGCTGCATCTCCAGATACTCTTCGGGCACAGCTCATCCTCATCAGCCTAGCACAACTAATTAAGGATATCAAGAAACGATCATTCAGGGACTCTCTTCAGTACGACTTGGAGGCACAAGAGCGATATTCTCTTGAACAAGCCGTGTCGTGCGCAAATGACATTCAGCAGTGGCTCACCGATCTCCCGGCCCCGTTCCGCTTGGATATCGATTCTGACCCAAACACTGGGACCTTATCAGAAGATGTGGACGACTCATCATCGTCTTCGCCATCTGGTGGTCCTACAGTGTCACCAGTCCTGCTTGCTCAGCGGTGCGAGCTAATGGTCACGACTCAGCGGCTCCTCATGAAAGCCTACATTCCATTTCTACGACCATCCAATAGCCATTCATGTCCGACGACCCATCTTCATGCCACCGTTGGCATATTCGATGCGGCCCATGCGATCATCCGTGCCATTAGAGCGCTCTGTTCTATGTGGAAACAACGGCCAGATCTTAAAGGGAAGCGACCAACCCCTGCGCTGTTCAGCTTTTATTCTTTTGGAAGAATCCTGTTCGATGCCGCTGTTGTGTGTGCCCACAGTGCGATCAAGTATCCTACGAAATATTGGGTGCCGACAGCAGTAGAAGACGTCAACAATGCCTTAGAAATGCTGCGCGACCCATTGTTAAATACAGGCCGTGGACCGATGCGCGGTGGTGTGGAAGGAGATGTCCAAGAATCCATCATTATAATCAGCCAGTTACAGAAGAAGGTCGAGATGGCCCGCAGAGGAAATCCAGACGCGCTAGTTTCTGGGACGAAGAGAAAACGTGATGAGGTCGAAGGCGACACCGAGCGGATACCCAACGGCTTGCAGTTACCTTGCATTGGCGGTACGGTCTCGTCTACCAATTTCAAGTGCTCTCCCCCTGTCCCTATGTCTGGGCCGGGCGTCGTCGCTCAGCCCACCCAGACTTCGAGGGAGAAAGACGTTACTCCACCAGAGGAACGGCGGAAGCCAGCAACGCCACCTGTGCTTCCATATCCCAAACGTCTACACACTGAAGGGCGTGATTCCAAGTCTAAAGGCAAGAGTGGGAAGAAGCTCCCTTATCCTCAAGTTTGTGTTCGTGTGCGCCCTGGAAAAGAACCACCTTTCTGCAAAAACCGTTCCAATCCGTCCACATCTGCCACTCCCGAACCAATAGTCAACAGCAAATCGATAATATCTTCCGCGCAACCGTCATGCCAGGCACCTACTCAAAGCACTGATCGCCCGCCACATACTACACTCTCATTTGCACAACCCTTGCAGAGAACTTCCTCCCCTGGCGTCCAGGTAATTCATCGGACATTGTCCCATGGACTCTCCGAAGAAGGGAGTGTGGAATTTCAAGTTCCGTTTGGGACCGCCAGCCAAAGTCAGCCTCGTCGTAGCCATCTATCGCAAACACAGCAGTACATGATTTCTGATGAGCTGGATCCTCCACAATATCCCAAAGTGTCTCCTGGCGGACCATCGTACGAACAAAACCGGGGCGTTTCTTCCCATCCTAGCCCACTGTCCTTCACACCTTATTCGGATGTTTCTTCGTCTTACTCAAGCAGTGGACCTGGCGTTCCGTCCACACCACAAGTATCTCGTGCTCCCTCGACGCATCAACATTCTCCGCCGTTTGTTGGCGAAATCCCTGGGCCCTCTGGCGACTATTATCTGTTCAATTCACAGTACGGCGGCAACGTAAACAATGCTCCAGTCCTCGGTCTGGGCATCGATCCCATGACGCTCCATAACGGTGGTGAGAATACGTCGTCCTCGATGGGGGAAGTCTCTCGTAGTAGCCTTTTCCACCATCATCAGGAGAAACCCCATCCAGTGTACATTAGGAAACCGCCGGATCACCATTTCTCCCTGTCTCAGCCACAGTTTGTCGGCCCGCAACACCAGCCAGTCACTCGACCCTGGTTACATGAAAACCCGATGCAAGATAATACTGGATTCTCGTATGGTCAATTCATGACATCATAGCTTTGCATGTGTACATGTATAATCGGACTTTGTTTCTTTCTCCCGGTGATCATCCTGTTGCAGGCTAATCATCCACTTAAAGTCGTAATTTTCCATCGTGTATATTACATCTCATACTTGGTCTTAGTTTATTTGCATCAAGGGAATGTACATGTTGTCACGTCGCTCGCTCTGGGGTTGTCCATTATGTATCACTTCACCGCACCTACCTTGTGATACAGGCTTAGTAGATTCGCCAACGTAGTTTGTGATCGCGAGAAGAACTGGTGCAGCGCCATGAGACGGATGACAATGTAGAAAAGAGGAATCGCGACTACTTGCGACAACCATGATTTGCGGTTCGACCCCCCCGATGACTCGACGCGACCGACTTTCCCTTTCTCGACTCAGAAACGCATCCCATTTTGACACAGGAATGCGCAGCTAGCGCCTTGCCTGCTGCGGCTCCCGAGTCATCTTTCCGCGGCTATCCATAGTAGGCTGAACGCATATAAGAGACAAAAAGATCAAAGAAATTGACATCATTACCCACCGCTGCTCTGAAACGTAAATCTAAACTTCCGTTCACATTAACTAGAAATGGCTCCAGTTGGCAGACTTTGGGGTTATCCGGCACAACGGCAGACCAAAATTGTACGTTGATTTCCCATATCATGCAAGTGACGAACGGATCGACCCTGTTATCCCTAGATACTCGCTGCTGCTGCCATAGCTGGCCTCGAGATCGATACCCCTCCCTTCGAGTTCAACGTGACAAACAGGACCTCAGAGTTTCTCGCAAAGTTTCCCCTAGGAAAAATCCCAGCATTCGAGAATGCTGCGGGATTCACTCTGGTCGAGGGTGCACCCATCGCACGCTATGGTGAGCTATTTTTTTCTTCTTGACAAGCCGGAATGCGATTCGAGACGCGTACCTTGTAGTTTGTTCTCTTGCTCCGGAGTCAGGACTGCTTGGGAGAGACATGGAAGAGCAAGCACACATAGATCAATGGGTGCACTTTGCCGAGTATGAGATCTCGATGTTCAGCTTGCACATCCAAGCACTACACAGCGGAAGCCTTGGAAGACACAGCAAAGAAGTACGTCCAGCCGTCCGGCATGCGAACATGATGCTAATGGTGGGTCTGCTCTTGAACGTTAGATGTACGAGGGCTTGGTTAGCAGACAGGCTCGCTCACTCAGGTTCCTCAACACATACCTTATCTCCTGTCCTTCTGGCCTCTTAATCGGGGATAGGATAACCCTCGCAGATATTGCACTCGCTGCCACGACCCGGCAGGCTGGAAAAGTGACATGTGGGGCTGCGGAGAGGGCATTGTATCCCGGCGTTTTTGGTCACTACAAGAAAGTAGCGTCTGATCCAAGAGTGAAGACAATCTTCGGCGAGGCTGACTTCGTGGAGAAGGCATTGGCGTACAAAGTTGAATGCAATCTACCAAGAGATGTAGCCAGTGCCCACGAAACTCTATCCTAAAACCTTACTCTCCAAATCGATTCTTTTGCACTTCCTGCCCTTAGCAATAGAATGATCATAAGCATAAGTCAGGGTATGCAAATACAACCTACGCAAGTCCCTCACGTAGCAGGGCAGCTATCAAGTGCAGTCGTTCTTTTAAGTAGAAGCAACCCATGCAAATACTACCTCCCTCCCTTGAGCAATCGCACCTCTTTGTCCCGTGCTTGAGTAAGCCACCCGTAAACGTTCAGTTGCAAGCTCATCGAGTAGATCGATGTGTTTTGGAGGGGAAGTATTTGACCCTGACGTGGTGGCGAGCCGTGCATGCTGAGACATGCGTCTTGTGCACTATGCAGGGAAAGTTAGAGCTCGGGGGAAAGAGAATGAAATGGGAGAGAGCATACAAGTTTGACGCCATACCATGCCCGTACAGTAATACCAAAAGGTGTCGATTCGGCAAGGGATTCAGAGTCGTCTCCATCGGTCATATCGATCACCATGAGAAACATCTTCAATGCCAAAGGCAGATCGCCAGCGGTATATGCTGTTTCCGCAGATTGTAAGACATATATCGGGTTCTGTGGGGAAAGGAGAAGCGTATGAGATAATGATTTCAGCGAGTATTCATACCTGTGTTTCTCATAAGCTGAATATGCGGCAAGATTAAACAAGGAAGCGCACTGATTGCAAGACGAATAGATATCAGCAAGCTCGAGCCAACCCTCGATATCCGTGTAAAACGTGTCCAAGTATTGAGACAACTCCGAAACAGCTTTGTCCACTTGTCCCATCCTACGCAGCACGGAAATCCGCCTCTTCCATATTGCCTACACGCTGCGTTAGTCATCCCGCGTAAGCACGAGAAGGAGGACGGACGGCGTTTGTAGGATCCGCTTCAAGCAAGTCCCCGTAATATTTGAGGGCTGTCTCAGCCGACTCTGAGGCTTCCACCCGGATTCCTGCGAGACAATCGACTCGGGGGGAGCCAGGAAATTGACTTGACAGCTGTTCCAAACACCGCTGATGCGACAAGTATTTAGTTGTGTCCAGACAGACCAACCTGACACGATACGCACGTCTGCGACGTCCAACCGGCCTATGTCTATGGCTGCAAGAGCGAGCTGTTCCAAGAAATCCCAACCTGTCAGCGACGTCAGCAGATGGATCAGCTCTGGTGACTGGTAAGGCAAACCCTCATCGCCCGTCTTCTTATGCCCATTCCTCTGCAACACCAAAATACCTTTCTCAAATACTTCTTGCGACGCCCGTTTATGGTGTGCTCGAAACCGGGCAAGCTCCTCGAGCGCCGTGTGTACGCTCATGGGTAGAACTTCTTCAAGTGGTCTTACGTAACACCTTCTTTGCCACGATCGTGTTCATTAGCGATGAGTCAATTCGGACGCAGATCATGATGAGGTGGTGGAGGAAATTGCGGCTCCCCTGCAAACCGATTAATGATGGCCCCTCAACACCTTCAGACCTTCACACTGTTGCCATTGCACTTGGCTCGAACCTTGGCGATCGATTTGCAAATATTGAGACTGCGCTGCGCCTTCTCGACGTCCCAAGCGCCATCCTAGGAGTCGACGAAGCAAAGGTGTCTGTTATTGACACCAGTTTCATGTATGAATCTGCCCCAATGTATGTCACTGACCAACCGTGTTTTGCTAACTGCGCGTGCATGGTGCGTGTTCGACCATCTCGCTATATGCCTATTCATCACTAACTCGTCGACAGGTCGAGACAAACCTTGAGCCAAAGGTGTTACTTGGCTTTCTGAAGAAAATAGAAGACACGGTAGGAAGAGTGCCAACCATCCGCAATGGCCCACGTGCTGTTGACATCGATATCTTGTTCTACGATAGTAGCATCATCGATACGCGACCTAAAATCAGTAGGCGTAACTTGGAGAACCTTACCGGCGAATTAGTTGTCCCTCATCCACGAATAGCTGAACGAGAGTTTGTTCTCCGGCCACTAAACGAGTAAGTCGCAGAATCGAACGAAAAGGGGAACCACGCGTTAACATCGTGCATAGCATGATCCCTGATTTCATGCATCCGATATATAAAAAGACAGTGCGAGCACTTTTTAGTGACGTCCTATCGAGACGCACATGTGATGAGCCACCTATGCTCAAAGTTGTCCCTTTCCCCAAATACCCCTGTGCTAGTGCTTCGACACCCTATGGATTTACCTCAGCGCCATCGACCGCAAAATACTGGATAGTCGCTGCTACCGGCGCAAAGGGAAAGGCTGTCCCATCGAAAACTCATATCATGGCCACCCTTAATGTAACTCCCGATTCATTTTCCGACGGCTCCTTGCACGATGAAGTATCTACTGCCCTGGAATACATTACTACATCTGTCGAGTCCGGGGCAGACATCATCGATGTCGGCGGATACTCAACGCGTCCCCATGCAAAATTTGTTTCTGAAGACGAGGAGATTAACCGAGTAGTTCCTGTCATCAAGGCCATTCGCGACCAAGGCAATGATAGCGTCCGAGGAGCCCTACTATCTGTTGACACCTTCCGATGGAGAGTAGCGGAAGCCGCTGTTCAGGCAGGAGCAAACTGCATAAATGACGTCCATGCTTTCACTGGTCCAGGCTACCCATTGGTACAAGCCTCAACCGATCATCTCCTGAAAATGCGTGACGCCGCGCGCCGTTTATGCGTGCCTGTCGTTCTGATGCACTCCAGAGGTGATGCTGGTTCAAACAAGGATTATAGTGACTACGGTGGGAACCTGGCCAGCGCAATCCGCACTGAACTTGGAGATAAGGTCGATAAAATTGTCAGAGGTAGAGGTGGGGTCCGTAGGTGGTTCGTTATCGTAGATCCCGGTTTCGGATTCAGCAAGCCTGTGGATGCTCAGTATGCGTTGTTGCGCAACATCTCGTCCATTACTGCAGACAATCACGGAAATCGCCTCGCTGGATACCCACTGCTTGTTGGAACCTCCAAAAAGTCGTTCTTGGGTGCCCTGTTAGAGCGCCCCGGCTCGGAGGGAACTTACAAAGGGAGAAAAACCTCGCCCCGAGAACGATGTTGGGCCACTGCGGCCACTGTGGCTTGCGCCGTTCAACAGGGTGCAAGCGTGGTAAGGGTTCACGACGTACCGGAGATGCATGACGTCGTTGCAGTAGCTTCCGCGATATGGGGTGGATCGAATTCTTGAGCCCGGGGTTCGTTTGTTCGTTTGCTATGTTCCAGTTATCATAAGCTCGTAAGACCATATGTTATGTACTATGTTATGTGCACCTTCGCATGCCCTCATTCTATTGGGCCTCTACGATATGGTTACCACAACCCACTGCTTTAATCAGCCGCTTCTTCCCTCACAACCTCCTTCCTGCACGTGCACACCATTTGACTCTGGTTGGCATTGTATCTCCTACATCAAAGTTATGATTGTTGTTATCGTGGTGCTGAAAGTTGGCAGGCAGCGTGTTGTCGTCTTGTTGTAACTCGGTGGGTCGTCGTCATTGACGTTGTTGATGTATCATGGCAGTGATGGCCTTTCACCTATTGGACTCGAATTCGAGTCGCCTGAGGTTGATGATGGAGACAGGTCAGCATTAGAGACATTGACGTGTTCCTGTCGTAGAACGTGCTTGGGGACTCAGGCAGCGCGAATCGAATGCTTACCTTCGGATCGATCGAGAGTGCAGACGAAGGTAACCGAGACGCCAAGGAGAACCAGGTAGAGTGTGATGACACTGCCAGTGCATGAGTTGTCTGGAAGCACGAGGGGACATGCAGACGAGCCAGACACCATCAAGAGCCATGTAAACGGGTAGAGTGGGTGCACAGATGCATCGAGCATTGCTGAGAGTGAAAAGAGCCCTGCAAACGCATCCAAGGACGTGGGAACCCACCGAAAGAAGCTATCGAAACCACCAGACCCACCTGGGCATCAGAGATAGGCCAACCGTAGATGACACAAAAACGACTGAAAACGCGATCCAAGATGTTACAGTAAAAGTGCCGAAAGAAGATGCCAAACTCACTTAAGTGTGTCAGAGGCACGACAGCTGCGGGTGGATCGAGTGTACACAGGAACATGCCATACGTTGCAGAGAACACGAGAATGCCTACACACAAGCCACGGAACGTCAGAAGACGATACAGGAAACTAAAGGTGCAATCTACCTTGATAGACTCGACCGAGCTTGCACGCCAAGGGAAGAGTGCGTTGGAGACACCAATGTGTTTCGTACCAATAAATGCGCTGGTTGAGGCCCTGGGAGTGGGAGTCGACAACGTGTGTGAGTGGATCGAGATCGACGATGACTACGATTTGGGAGCCAGATAATGGGCATCGGCGATAGGGGACGAAATGTGGACAGAGGTGGCACAGCGGGCAGCGGCAATCGATTCAACGCGAGTCGTCTGTGTGCAGCTAGTTGGAAACAATCAGTGGCATCAGTCAAAATCAGCGATTATGACTCATGAGATGGCGACGTACCGGTGTCACCTAGATCATCCATCCAACCCATAAAGCGTCCTTGGGAGATCGACGACGAACTCAGACGAGGCTGCAAATGTCAGCAACGCCATAGACAGGAGAGTACTAAGTTACTAATTAGAAACATGCGTAGGATGATGCAAAGCGATTGCACCGTCGCCGAGGACCTTCACTGTGACGGACTGCATGCCGCAGAGCTGATTGTTGGTTCCTACTATGTAAAGGGCCTGGACTGTACACAACCCTTTGTCGTGGCTGCCTCCTTTATTTGGGAGTGGGTATAGCAGTGAACCTATAGTTGGCAAGCAAGGTTCATGCTGGCGGCCGCAGCTGACACTAAAACCCCCAAGCACTTGTGAGTCTTATGTCCTGCGACTAGCTCAAGCGTGGAAGCCTCTGGCCTCGGGGATGCAAATACTCCGCACTTTCTTGTGTTAAACTCTGCTTTGGTTATCCGACGTCTGGTGACGTAGGTGAGAACATTCTATTGAGAAGTTGTCGTGAGTGTTATGTGAAGCGTGCACCTAATACCTACTGGCACAACACCACATTTGATAGAATGATGGTCGTCAGCTACAGGCCGTCCAAGATGACATTTGTTAGTGAAGCATTAGTGAGACGGAGATCACAGTCCCTACTGAAGAACTCGACCCTTGCTGGTGCTGGTCAGATTTCAGCCAGGCTCCAGATTCAGCGGTTGCCAATCAGATTGTGACCTGGCTAGGATGCGCTGACAAGGATAATGTGGACTAATCAATAGAGTCCCTTCCTAGATAATTACTAGCACGTCCGCTGCATCACTTTAGTACCTATGCTGAATGCAGCTGTTCACCACGAATGATCCGAGAAAATATTTCCAATGCAATGACGGTGGTGATGGTGGCGGCCCACCACCACCGCAATGGCCACCACCACACGCCGACAACGACAACCTCAATGACAATGACCTCCAACCCCGGTGTCGATGACGGGCCTAGTATTAGCACATGTATCAGTAGTTACACTAATAAATCTATTACTACTTAGTATGTACATACAACAATGCTACAGTGGAGCATATTCAAAGTCTGCCAGCATGTTCTGGTGAGTTAGGCACAGAGAATAATGAGGTGCCAGAGACCTTGGAATGGAATGGAATAGATTGACTGACTACGCTATGAGAGCTCAGGGTACAAGCAAGGTGATAAAACATTATGTGATGAGATGGCTCGTGAGGAGACCGTGAAAATCTGACATTTGTTAGTGAAGTATATTAGTGAGACGGAGACCACAGTCCCTACTAGCTGAAGAACTCGACCATCGATACTTGCTGGTGCCGGACAGATTTCAGCCAGGCTGTAGAATCAACGGTTGCAATAAGAAAATTCAGATTGTGACCTGGCTATAATGAGCTGACAAGGATATAATGTGGACTATTCAATAGAATCCATCCCTAGACAATCACCGGCATGTCCGCTGCACCACTCTAGTGCCTACGCTGAATGCAGCTGTTCGCCACGAATGATTTGAGAAAATATTTCCAATGCAGCAGCTGGCTGGAACGCAGGCTGACATTCTGTCAGCCAGTGAACCTCGATCAAGGAAACTAAATACTCACTATTTCATGACCAGCGCCATAGACCCTCCTGACAGCGTGAATGTGATTCAGTTAAACTTATTATGTAATGGCGTTGTAGTAAGAGCCCCACTTACGCAAAGGAAAAATTGTCAAGGTTCGCTACGGATGCGATAGTGACTCCATCGAGGGTTATATTGGTAAGAGGAAGGTCGTTGAACACGTCCCTGCCGTACCAGTTCATTTGACGGACGGACGCATAAATCTGGGAGCGACAAAGGGGTTAAAAGAGGTACGCATGGGACTGGGAATTCACATACACCGACCCAATTGCAGCTAGATGCAAGAGATGTGTCAAGGAGGTGGCATGACAAATTATGAAAATCCTCTTACATGATATCAGTATCGCCAGCCTATTAATTTTATCCAATTCCCGTTCCGGAAGATATGTCGGTCAGTTCATCATTTTCAACGGAGTGCGCTAATCATACCCATATTAAGATCTTCAAACCGGAATTTGCTAGGTTGGATAGCTCTGGTAAAAAGGTCCTGGAAAACTAGAAACAAGCAACCCATCGTCAGTATGACAGCGGTCTTGTCACCGTCGGTATACGTACATCACCGGTATTAATGACAAGGTTGTATGGTGGATCGGGGCACTCGCTATAATTGGACTTGGCACCAATTTGCTTCATCACAGCTGGGGTGTGAAGATAGTCGACGTAGTATTCCGGAGGGAAGAGTGCTGAGGAATTCTGTTGAAGATCATATGGGTCATAGTTTCCTATGGCCGGAGCACGGACATATTGTCCCTGCGGAGTTTATTAGAGGAAGCCATACCATGTAACGGACACACGGACACAGTAATTGTCAGCCTCGAGGCAAATCGCATCCGAAGACAGAGAGTTCCCTGCAGCATAGCAAGCCTTCAGTTGATCCACGCAGTCACCTTTATCCCACAGAGCGTGTGAGATGTTCGTTAAGACAGCATCTGACGCCAGTTGTCCATATCCGGGCGCATTCTTCGTGAAATTGTAGTAGGCAATGTTCTGAATTAGGGGGTCGATCCATCCACTGCGCGAGGATTGGAAATTAACCACTGGTATCGGTATAGCCCATAGAATAATTACTTGTTGATTAACAGCGCACTGACCACAATGGTCTCCGCCTTGAGGGCACCTTGAGCTATTTTGGCATTCTGCTCGTTAAAGTAGGTGACAAAGGCGGGACCATAGTGACCACCGTAGCTCTCCGTAGAGAATATGAACCTGCCAATAACTGACTTGAGAGAGAGCCAATGTATATGAAAGGCGTAAGACTTACTCCCGGCAGGCATAATCATCAAATGCTTTGCTCTCGAACAGAACTTGGAACACCTGCCAGACGAAGGGCGCTGCTGCTGCGGTGCTGTTGACAGTATCGGTACCATACGAGAAGCCGGTTCCTATTGGCTGGTCGATATAGATCACTTTGGTACGAAAAAGGATCAAATTTAAAATGCTTCCTCGAATCGACATGAATCTGAACCCACCATTGCTCACGTTGTTCCAGCTGTACAGGCGTCAGTTCGCTTACCACCTGGACTCAGATAGAACATCACCTGTAAGGGTTGAGATATGTAGTCTTTCCGTCTGCGTTGACTTGGCATGGTCCATTCTCTAGAGAGGAGCTATAACCGCGTCGTGGGACAGAATGTATGTACACACCCTGGAAGAGACCGATCATGGAAGAACACCCCGGTCCCCCATTTAACCTGGGTGGAAATAATATGAGCTCGCGAGTATTAGTATCTGATAACATCGTACCAGAGAGTGAAGGGCGCTGTCTCAGGTGAGTGGCGAGCCTCGAAGAACCAAAACCACTATTGCAGGTGAGGCGTAGTGTCACGCCACCACAAAAGAGCTCACCATGGACATGTTTTTCCCTACCTCTACATAGCCTGAATACTGGCTTACTCCTGGTGTCGTCTCGCATATACCGGAGTTCTTGACATAACGGAGATTGGTGTCCTTGAACTTCTGGGAGGTGAACCTGATGGATAGTGACTCGTGGCCAAGGTCATTGACGCCAATGAACACGGCCTCGACCACGGCCGTGCTCACGATAGCTGCGATGCTGGATAGGACCAGACGATGGAGATGCATTCTGGTGGGAAGGACTGTGTGCCTTACCAGCAATGCTGGTGAGCCTACTATGTAGCACCGCACGGGCCGGGCACACCAACCGTGGAAAGCTCATCACATCATGACATGGTTACGATGGGTACACAAGACTTGTTCTAATCCGACATAATTAGATTACAGACGAATCAGCCGCCTTTGCATCGTGACGGCCCGTGATGGCTCCACGATTGCCTTCCTAATACATCAGTTCTGGGACTTCCATCATTCATGTAAGTGGTCGGTATGATCAGCAATGGTTTTGTCCAACCCATCTTGTTATAATTGCCAAGGCGCAGACACCTCCTTCGTCTGATTTGAGGTCATGGACCGTGCAAGTACTGTTAGTCATCGTAATCCTTTCGAGAGTCCGTCAATAACTTTGCACAGCAATCTGCGGCATTTGCTTCCTGCATTTACCCTCCGCTGCATAGACATGCAATAATGATGTTACTCTACTAAGTTATCCTGTGTCAGCTTGCTCACCTCCGTCCTCATTATTTATACAGGTACGAACACTGGTATATCGGCGTTTCGCCCATACTTTACAAGGAATGCAGCTGCTCCCCACGAATAATCTGGGAAAAAATCTCTAGCGCTGCTGCTGGCCGGAACGCAGGCTATATTGTTTCAGTCACAGCCTTGGTGAGTGAAGGGAGTACATACCACTTGGTGACCAGCACCATAGACCCTCCTGTGGAAGCGTAATTTGGTCAAGTTTAATGCAATGGTAACAATGGGGGAGAGCGCACGCATAGGAGAAATTGTCAACATTCACCACGGAGGCAATGGGTGTTCCGTTAAGAGTAATGTTGAAAAGGGGGGCACTGTTCAATTTGTCCTTGCCATACCATTTCATAGCACGAGCGGCAGCATAGCCCTTTAGAGGAAAAACAACATATAGGCGAAGCACGGGGGGGACGCTAAGAATCACTCACACCAACCCAGTTACAGCTGAATTGAACGGAAATCGGTCAAGGAGATCTCGGGAAAGATAGTGCTCGACATACATGATATCAGTATCACCGGCCTGGTAAAAAAAAATTGAGGGGCTGTCTGCTTATTGAAAAAGGAGTTATGATCCACATACCCACATCAAGATCTTCAGTTTAGAGTCTGCTAAAGCTGACAATTGTGGCAATAAAGTACGGCCTTGCTGGAACACAAGACTTGGCATGGGTGGTAATAACGAAAAGTAGAATTGAAGCTCACATCGCCTGTGTTCAACATAAGGTTGAATGCATCATCTGAACACTCTTGATATTGCGCTTCGGCACCAATTTTGTTCATGACATCCGTTCGATTCAGGTAGTCGGCGTAGTACTCTGGTGGGAAAAACGCCGAAGAGTTTTGCAGAAGGTCGTATGCGTCCCTGTCTCCTGTGGCGGGAGTGGCTACGAATTGATTCTGTGGAGGTATGGAGCCAGTCTTATATCTTGAAAGGACGTGGCACTCACACAGTATTGATAGGCGTCCGAGCAAACCGCATCCGAAGACGAAGAGTTACCAGCAGCATAGCAAGACTCCTCCTGATCCACGCAACCACCTTTGCTCCACAGCGCTTGCGAAACGTTTGCCAAAGCTGCATTCGACACAAGTTGCCCATAGCCAGGGGCGTCCTTTGCAAAAGTATAGTACGCTTCGGACTGGATCAAGGGATCATACCATCCGCTAGATACGAGGTAAGCACCTGAAAGTGGGTGGACGACGGCTTAAAGATTACTTGTTGATCAATAGCGCGCTGACAAAAAGCAGCTCGCCATCGATAGCACCACTTCCGATCTTGGCATTCTGTTCATCGAAGTAGGAAACGAAAGCAGGACCATAGTGCCCTCCATAGCTCTCCGTAGCGAAAATGAATCTAACCACAATTGCTAGTTAAAAAGACGGGTGATATATGAATTAAACCTACTCGCGACTGGAGTACGAGGAAAATGCCTGGCTCTCGAACAGTACTTGGAACGCCTTCCAGACAAACATAGCTGCAACCCAAGTGGTGTTTGCGGCATCTGTACCATAGGAAAAGCCGACACCGATTGGTTGGTCGATATATATCACTTGAACAAGTAGATTCTAGCGCATACGCTTCACGTCAGTCGCACGTCACGTACTGTTGCTCACGTTGTTCCAGCTGGGGAAAAGCGATAGGTATTAGATGCCATGGCTCTCAAAGGAGCAACTTCGCGAATTACCTATATGAGTTAAGATATGTTTTTCCATCAGGATTGACGTGACAAGGTCCATTTTCTGTAAAAGTCTGAGCCCGCTAGTCTTGGAAGATTGAAGTATCACGCCATTTACCTTGGAAAAGCCCAATCATGGAAGAACAGCCAGGTCCACCGTTGAGCCTGATCTATCATGGAGAGATATTCACGAGCCAGTGGGAGAGACTTACCAGAGAGTAAAGGGAGCTGTTTCTGGGGAATTCCGCGCCTCGAAAAACCAGAACCACTGAGCTTGCATGTAAGGACTGGGAAGGATAACGCTGTACAGAAGCACACCATAGACATATTTTTTCCGACTGTGATATATCCTGAGTACTGAGTGACCCCGGGCGTGGT
>Ga0307511_10002037_pt1 | contig 21181 bp, 23 predicted proteins | sample 13_EM_MG_FD_200266 | JGI IMG/M metagenome (GOLD analysis project Ga0307511, IMG submission 200266) | Populus trichocarpa ectomycorrhiza microbial communities from riparian zone in the Pacific Northwest, United States - 13_EM | ecosystem: Host-associated > Plants > Roots > Unclassified | place...
GAGTTTACAAAGGTAAACAAACAAATCATGTATAGGCAAGTAAAAAGCAAATGACTCCTGAAGAGCCGACTGTCAGATAGGCTAGTTAATTATTCTGGGAAACTTAGACGTTACCGTAGTAAAGTGCTATGAAAGAATTACCCTGATCAAGTGACACTACATAAAGCGGCGTTTATTAAGTATGCACTGTAGTAAGCTACAGTAGCCTGCGACATGTGATTTATGATTCAAGGCCCTTAATCCCACCAATCAAAATATAGTGCATGGAAAGAAGAAAAGAAAAAAGGAATTTGCCAATAGAACAAAATATATATATCCAATCTTTTACTCGTGGTAGATCTAGGTCTAGCCCACGAGCACCAACCTGAAGATCTATGTGGATCACTTTCAACACTAACAATTGGACCACAATAAATTGCCATGCAAGTGCAGAAATTCACATGTTTGGAAATCAATCTACCGGTTCTAGAAACTCTACTTTCTCCCCGACGTCAATCTGCCTCCCCGCGCGTAAATAGCAATTAAATCATATCCTCGACTCTATGAAGTCACGAACATATGCAAAGATCACGCCCTCGTCACTGGTTCGTCCAGATGCATTGATGATTCTATGTTTGTCGCAAGCCAGACGATTGATTGCAAACCGGGCCGCAGTGAGATCATCATATTGGGGGTACATGTGCGGAGTACGTTTCGGGGTGTATGTGCATAACGCGGCTCAATGTGGACGCATATAGACCCAATTGAAATATCAACTATAGCATGATTTCATGGACGTACATATAATTCATTCAAGGAATAGAAAGAAGAAAACAATCTCAATCAAGGCCTATTAGCAAGGCATTTTTATAGGGTGCCTCGTTTTTCTTTTGGATGGAGTAAGCGAACTATTGGCGAGGCTGTGATGGGGAATTGGACCGGACCTCACCGGTTCAAGATTGATATCGTGGATCAATGTAGCTTGGTATGTCCTTGCCTCATGTTCACGGGCTGGCGGGGTAAAGGTGCAGAATGTGTTGATCATATCATAATCCTGACGTGAAGAGGCAGGTTTCTGCATCGTGAGTTTAATTGAGGAGTTGAGTCTAGGCTTATTGATTATTGGCTCGTGACCAAGTTGAAAACCGCCTCAACCCCGCCTCTGAGATCAAGCCGCACAGCCTGTACAATGTGATGCTTCGGGTTGTGTTGTATCAGATCCAGATCATTATGGCTAAAATATCATAGGAATGGTAATGGGAAGACCCGAGATATTGGTTCGCAGCGCTGATCATCCAAATTGAAGCTATTGATGAACCAGATATCGATGGCTGGAATTAGGTCTACTTAATAGTAGACTGTTTCACTGTTAAATCAGGGCTATATGCCTCGATCGATGTACGTACCCGACAACATTTTGAGACCCTGAACCCGAACCCCCACCCCTAGGCTGTACTCTGGCCTTGAATACGAGGACCATACGGCACATAGCTATTGAGGTGTGCATGTCTCCAATTTTGGTAGGCACAAGATCCGTTCATCTCATGATCTAGTACATACATACCTGTTGTTATATACAGTCAAATGGTAATAAGTACGTTATAGCTAAGGGCGCTTAATCGGTCATAGCCGCGCACATCTGGAAATTGTATGGACGGAAAAGTATCTATATATGATATTCACCAAATTATGGTTTTTTTTGGATACTCAGTACTTGTGTGCATATCCCTTCGGGGACGTATAACAAGCCACCCGGAAGCCCGGATGGATTGAAGGGTTGGGTAGGTTAATCTGTCACCCGCACTAGATTCTGATAGCCGCGGATGGATCTGGATCAATCGCGTTGCATACTCAGGTCTCTCTATTCAGGGTACGAACCATTTTACCACCTGACTATATGGATTACTATAGTATAAACTTACAAATGATTAACAGTCTAGACTTAAGTCGAACAAATTTAGCATTACCCTGAACCATCCGTCTTTGTACTAAGGAATCGTTACCCTCAACTCATGATCATGACGCAGTGGTATCCCTTCCAAACCAACTAGCGATCCATGCATGTAATCTGATCCCCTTCCACCTTCTTCAGCCCTCAGCATATCATGTACCATTCCCAAGTAATGTACCAATGACACTGCCCTACGCTTACGTACGATAGGCACACCAAACCACATATTCGGGCCCCAAATTTGGTGTGGAACACATACCCGCCTTGGCATAATCAGCTCCGGGGGCCCTACCCACCTGGAACTTACCGGAGTAATTTGGTTGGGTGCCCGCTATCTCACCGGTGAGGCTCCCTCACCAACTTTAATAGGACAATTCCCCCCGCAGCGTCCTCCCGATCAATTCCCTCGTTCCAAGGTTGGATGCAAGGTTCACGGGTATGCATTGGGGCTCTAGCTCAGTGATGGAGGCGCTACTGTGTCGTATGCATCATGCACAAACCCGCTCAAAATACGTATACGAGGCCACCAAGCAGAATTTCGAGGCTAGGGTATAGTCGGTGCAGATCGATCGATCGATCGATCTCACACGGAGATTTAGGAAACATCGGGGTGTGAAACGTAATGAGATGTGCAGTAGGTGAGATGTGGGGTTATGCAGAGGTCGAGGTAGCGGGGATATCGGGATCAGGTAATGGAAGGGCTAGCATGTATGGTAGATGATATCTAGAGCGCCTCTGAGAGGTGGAATATGATTATGCAATGAGAGAAAAGATCTGGAGTGTACAAGGTGCTAGGCGATTTGCTAGGTTTCATTTATTGGTATCGGTAGTTGTTTATTGGCTGCTATGGGAAATCTGGATGCGATCTCGACAAATTCGGGAGCTGATTAGTCTTTGAGTTACCCTGAACCACATTGTGGAACGGTAAATACATCTCGCCATTTTGTGATTGATGGGGATAATACAACTACAATCGACAGCAGCAACTAGTCTGGAGAGCGGCAGCTGGGGAAGTCACGTAGAATTTCGCCCTTGGGAAGAATAGTGTCGTGCTCCTACTTACATAGGTACAGGGTAAGTTTGAATATGAATATAAGCCAGAACATGTTATCAGCTGGCAAACATCAGGATATAGTATAATCTTCTTATTCCAAGAAGGTTAAACACGTGCCAATTTCGCACTGTTGTCGCACGACTCATCTCAAAATTACAATGCACAGAAGCAGTCTCCTACATTAAATTTCGTCATCATCCCCGCTAGAAAGTTCATCAGTAAGTTTTCTTCATTACATAGCTTAGAATACTTACTCTCCATTTCTCGAGCTCACTGTACTCATGCATCTAAACTCCCCATTCAATGTTGCTTTCCACAATCTAATCTTCCCGTCATCGCCTGCACTTATGAGTATCGTCCCCGTTGCATTCCATTTGACCCTCCAGACGTCCTTCCGATGGTCGTCAAAATCCGCAATCATCTCTACATTATACTCTTTTCCACCGTCCTCGAAATCTTCGTTATCTTCATCATCTTCGTCCATACCCCCAGGTGTCAAAGGCTCATCTGCTTTCACGAATACATTTGATTAGTCCTCGTGTACACTGGCCGCTATTAAGGGCGTTCTAGCACCCCTAGATTCTGGTTGGTGCGCACCAACCTGTTCGACCAGAGCCACCTCCCGCATTTAAAGCACCCCGTGATCCCGAAGCGAGCGAATGGGTCTTCGCTTCTGTCAACTTGAATATTCTCACATGCCCATCCTTACAGGCTGTCGCAATTAGATGGTAGCTCCTCCCCATTGTTGGAGCCCATGCAATCCCCCTGACAAGATTCTTATGTCCCTTCAACTCTTCCATATCTTTGTACTTCCCATTACTCTCCTGTCGATAAATCCTCACGGTATCCATCGCCCCGACAGCGAGCTGCTCACCACCCCACCTTGAGGGACAGTACTCTACTACGAAAGACTGTTCGGTTTCCCGGGGCGGTTGAGTCCGTAAAATCTGAATTTGTTCTGGCGAGTTCCATATAGTGGGATCTTGTGGCTCAGGGGCTTCATGGATGTACACATATCCGGAATTTGATATGCTCGCGAGCTTGAGACCACGGTGGGCAGGGGCAAAGGAGATGTCGTAGATGGCAACGTCGAGGGGAATGGTATGTTGTTTTTTCCAGCGACGAGTACTAGATTTGGGCTCTGCACCGGTCATGGGTTCGTTAATATAGATCACAAGTTACCTCTGCCTTTAGGAACCGTACCAAACTCTTGTTCTTCCCATATTCGTACCGTTCGGTCGTTCGAGCAACTTGCAATTATGTGCCCATGCTCCGGATGCCCCCAAATAACCTAATCATACGCCTCCGGTCAGGCCTCTCATTTGGTGTCTGTGCCAGCAGCTTGTATACGGTATGTATTCCTCTGCTGGATTCGGCAAGTAGGGTTGATCATAGAAATTCCACACATACTTTAGAGATACTCCCATCATGAGCTTTCCATGACTCGCTCTCTATCCACTCTCCTTCATCATTGAGGTCGAATATCTTCAATCGTTGGTCAGAAGAGCAGGTAACTATTCGCTTCCCATAGAAATCTAGAGCACAAGTTAACAATGGTATTTCCTATTATCATACAGCCTGGCTTGTACTAGCCCTCGTAGAGTGATCCTGAGAGCTGGTGACTTACCGTAACACACGTCATGAATCAAGTCGTCATGTCCAGTATCGAAGGGTATGTAATGAGACAGCTTCCCTGGCTGAGATGGCATATTGTCAAACTGAATGAGTTGCGAAAGGTGAGATGATTAAATATTAATATCAATATCAAATTTGGCGTGCCTAGAGACTGAAGATCTGAGACGTTGAGACCCATGTGAATGCGCGCAGTTCCGAGTTTGGCCCCGGATAAACCTTAATGCGACCCCGGCTCGGCAGGGGACCTGAACCGAACGTGGCCTTTTGGACCACTCAACCCTGGGCACCGGAATGTTTCAGAAGACGCTTTGTGCAGTGGCTTCCTGAGGGAGCGTTTCGAAAGCATAAGACCGACAAACACATGTGTCCCTGGCAATTGCACGCAAACAGCAATATCCCCAGGAACCACCTCCATTCTGTGCAATAGCTCCAGGAACACCTCAAACCTTACACATTCATCCAGATGACAGCAAAATGAAAGAATTATCTTGGGCTTGGTATTTCTTCCACTTTGCCTTCTCCGGTGCTTGCTTAGGGTTGATCTACACTGTCTACCAAGGGGATGGTGAACCACTTCTGGCGTCTCTCGGCTTCGCTGGGATTGCGTTTTCTACAAGCTTCTGTGGGATACAATGGTTGGGCGACTCCTTCAAGAGTGTGGGACTGAAGGGGAAAGATATATCGAAGAAGGGGAAGCCAGAGCTGTAAGAGCCACACGCCCATAACATTATCCGATTCCCCAACTGACCAATGTCCTAGACCAGAGTCAATGGGGGCAGTCTGCGCTATGGTCTACGTCTTCGCTATGATATTCTTCCTACCCTTTCCGTTTTATGAATACCTGGTGACGACAACATCAGGAGGAGGAAATCGGGATGTGGCTATTGAGCTTCAAGAGGTGGAAACTGGACGGCTATTGCATAGGTTCCCCCACAACAAGGTGAGGCGGAGAAGTCCGTGCTTTTGTCACAGGGACACATGCTGACTGTTCACAAGCTGGGAGAATACTTGTCTGCTATCCTCTCGCTTCAGAGCATGATTCTTCTTGGAATTGGGGATGATCTATTCGACATCCGGTGGAGGCACAAGCTCTTTTTGCCTGCAATTGCAGCCATACCGATGTTGATGGTATACTACGTTGACTTTGGAGTCACCCAAGTCGTCGTCCCTACACCTCTGCAGCCTTACCTAGGACACCTTGTGAATTTAGGATGGGGCTATTATGCGTACATGGCTGCCATAGCCATCTTTTGCCCTAATTCTATCAACATCCTCGCTGGTGTGAATGGGATCGAAGTCAGCCAATCCATCATCATAGGTCTCATGCTCATTCTCAATGACTGCCTCTATATTCGAATACCTGAGCACCCCGCAACCGACAGTCACCTGTTCTCGCTCTACTTCCTTCTTCCGTTCCTTGGAGTCTCGCTTGCATTACTATATCACAATTGGTACCCATCCAAAGTCTTCGTTGGCGATACGTATTGCTATTTCGCTGGGATGGTGTTTGCAGTTGTTGGTATCCAGGGCCACTTCTCCAAGACCTTACTCTTGCTGTTCATCCCACAAATATTCAACTTCCTTTATAGTGTACCACAACTATTCCGGCTGATTCCATGCCCTAGGCACAGATTGCCCCATTTCAATGAGAGAACTGGGCTGCTAGAGCCGTCCCGTGCTCAATTCGACAAACCGCCCTCTAAGCCGGTGACTATAGTGTTGAAGCTCCTGGAGAAACTACGGCTTGTGAAGCTCTGGACAAATGCCCAGGGTGAACCTGTTGAGGTCAGCAATTTGACGATACTCAACCTCTGGATCGTAACTTTTGGCCCGATGAGAGAGGACAGGTTGACAATGGGGATTATGGTAGTACATGTTGTTGCTGGGGTGATAGGGTTATTAGTGAGACATAGGCTGGCGTTGCTGGTATTTTCCCAAGATAATTAGGTTGAGGGTGCATGGATTCTATTTGGTCTTTTGTAGGTAAGATGTACCCGTGGTTTGCATTCCCGGGGCGCTGGGTCGTGCATCTTGAAGTAATTCATAATTGTTGAATCCTATGTACCTTAGCTTGCTATTAAAACTGTTTTTATTTCTGGGCCGAGAACAGGCTTCTAATCTGAAAGATTAATTACACGAGAACAGGGTCTGACTGTAGTTTGGCTGGTTCATTTGGTTGTGGAATTGTTTGTGTTAGCGTAGCCTGCAAGGTGTTTATGTCCTTGACGAGTCACGCCGCCAAGCTGGAGACTAACACGCGTCGATATCAGATTTAAGCTTAACTGGTGCTGGCTACGCGCAGGCGGTTTGGAAGTTATCTTATAATTGAACCTCAAAAGCCGGGGGAATTGATCTAGTCTCGTATGTCCAGATCTAACCAGACTACCCCAGACCTTAAACTCTCTCATTCCCGAAACCCTAAGCTAGCTCTGCTATATTCAACATCTCCTGAACCCGCCTAAAAGGCCAGGCCTCCACAATGGCACAACTGGGGAGACTAGGGTTCCTCGGGATAGCAGTCATCTTTCACCTGATCTACATATATACGATCTTCGATATTTACTTCGTTTCCCCTATTGTCCATGGCATGAGACCGTATGGGGTAAATGCCCCAGCGCCCGCGAAACGGTTATTCTTGATTGTTGGTTCGTAGCTTTAGCAGCAATGCAAGCAACCACCATGTGGCTAGAAGAGCTCTAGACAGCTAACGATGTCATGACAGGCGATGGATTGCGAGCTGATAAATGCTTCCAATCACATCCTGACCCATTATCGACATCGGAGAAGCCACCTGTGGTCCACCTTGCGCCTTTTATTCGCAATAAGGTCCTTGAGGAGGGAACATTTGGAGTGAGCCATACCCGAGTGCCCACTGAATCTAGACCGGGGCATGTTGCTCTGATTGCTGGATTGTACGAAGATGTGAGTGCTGTGACAACCGGGTGGAAGCATAATCCAGTGAACTTCGATTCCCTGTTCAACGAGAGCAGACATACATGGAGTTGGGGAAGCCCAGATATTCTACCTATGTTCCAGGAGGGAGCAAGTGACCAGAGCAGGGTGGATGCATATACCTACGGGCATGAGGCAGAGGATTTCACCCAGGACGCCACAGAGCTTGACACCTGGGTTTTTGACAGGGTTGCATCTTTTTTCAATAGTGCCCAACAAAATGACACCCTGAAAGCGATGCTGGAGCAGGATAAGCTTGTTTTTTTCCTCCATCTTTTGGGCTTGGACACCACCGGGCACTCATACAGGCCATACTCCAAAGAATACCTCCGGAATATCAAAGTTGTTGACGACGGTATTTCCCGTATTTCCCAAATAGTGAACGATCACTACCAACATGATGGAAAAACGTCCTGGATTTTCACCGCTGATCATGGAATGAGTGATTGGGGATCACATGGTGATGGGCATCCCGATAATACCCGTACGCCACTTGTTGCTTGGGGTGCCGGTATTCGCAAACCTGTGAAAACTGAGAAAGGAACAAAGATGTCAGGTCATGACGACGGTTTTGCAAGTGACTGGGGCTTGGAACATGTCCGCAGAGTAGATGTAGCACAAGCGGATGTAGCTGCCCTGATGTCCTATTTAGTCGGAACCGATTTTCCGGTCAATTCCGTAGGAGAATTACCTTTGGAATACATCGACGCAGATGATGAAGTGAAAGCGGAGGCAATATTCACTAATGCAAAGCAAATATTGGAACAATACAAAGTGAAAGAAGGTAAGCTGGTTTCATATCCCTCATGGTGATACATTTGATGTATTTTGAATATTCTCTTCACTTTAGGCTCGTCTAATACCTCGGCCCTTGCCTAATTTGATTATTGTCGTACATAAGCTCACTATAATAGATAAAAAGAAGGCTACAGAGCTTCGTTTCAAGCCCTATCCACCACTAGGAGAGGGATTAACATCCCTGGAATCAAGGGCTGCCGTTATTCAGGCCCTCATTGATGAAGGATCCCACCAGGCTGCTATAGAGAAATCTCTAGAATTGATAAGAATTGGCCTGGAAGGTTTGAAGTATCTTCAAACGTAAGTCCCCCCCGGTCAGGGTAATATATGTGTACCCTATTCATTATTTAACCCCTGTGAGCAAATCAGGTACGATTGGCTATTCCTCAGGACCCTGGTAACTGCTGGCTATCTCGGGTGGATAGCTTTTGCCCTAACTACGGTCATCAGCCATCACGTGGTATCCGGCAAAGCCGTAAAGGCCAAATACTTTCCAACTATTTTATTCTCCGGCGCTGTCGCCGTGGCGTTGGCATCCATCATATTCTTGCAACAGTCGTCATGGAGGTACTATCTTTATGCATTCTTCCCTGTGTACTTCTGGCATGAGGTCTTTGTGAGGAGGGATGCCTTTATCAAGGGGGGGAAGATATTGCTTGCACACGCACGCATTAATACTCCAGCAGCTTATGCAAATCTTACTATTAAGGCAGTTGGATATCTAGCCGCTTTAGAAGCAATAGTAAGGAGCCCTCAATGTCTCGGCCGATGCTACTTTCTAACATAGTTCGGCATATATAGGTTTTCGGCTACTTCCATCGGGAGGTATTTACAGCGTGTTTCATCCTGGCAGCCTTTTGGCCACTATTTTATGGAACCGCTTTTATCCACCGACACAAGGGTACGATTGCCTTGTGGTTCGTGAGCTGTGGCATCATGAGTATTTTTACTCTTTTACCCGTAGTCAAAACCGAAGACGAAAGATTAATGTATGTATTCCCTTATATTCTCCACAGATTGGGTTTGAGCATGTGCCGATCTTCCCCAACCGAGACAGCCAGCTTTGCTCGTATTCTTGCGTCGCTGAAGATGTGGTTTATATTTATTTACATATCTAATATCCCAAGCATCTCGGTTACGGTCGCTAATGTACCCTAGACTTCTCGGTGGAGCCCTAATGATTGTTTTGGGAATTGTGTACATGATTTTCGGTAATGCAATAGTGGATCCATCCTCAAAATCCATAACTTCGGATGAACAGGACTGGGTGTCGAAGGCCATTTTAGGAATACAGGTTAGTATATGTATTACCTCTAATATACTTACCCTCATTGATGGCCTATTAGGTTGGATTGATTTCAGTGTCTATGATTGTTACCCAATCGAGCGTACGGTCATTACAGGCCAAGCAGGGACTTGCTTTGGGTAACCAGGTGGTCGGCTGGGGTTTACTAAGTAAGACACCCTTAGCTCGTATTCTGTTTTCCCATCCATTCCCCTTAAATCCACCCTCGACAAGAATACTAACCTGAAATATCATAGTCCTTTCACTAACCGTGCCATTCCTGCATGGTTTGCTCCGGCCACACACCCACTATGTGCATCGTCTCGTAGTAGTTTTCCTCACCTTTTCTCCCGTCTTCGTCATTTTGACGATTTCTTATGAGGGATTATTCTATGTCATGTTCTGCATCACATTGGTCACCTGGGTGAGGATTGAAAACCTAATCTTCAAGTCCTCGGCACCCATTACGCAACATTCCATGAAGAGTTCTTTCTCTGAGAAGGCCACCCTCAATGGTTTCCGACCTCTGAACCTAGCTGACACCCGCGTCGCCCTATTTTTCTTCTTCCTCATTCAAATTGCCTTCTTTGGAACCGGCAACATTGCCTCTATATCTTCCTTCTCACTCGATTCCGTCTACCGCCTCGTCCCTATATTCTCCCCATTCGCTATGGGTGCCCTACTCATGTTCAAAATCCTCATCCCGTTTGCCATCATCTCCGTAAATCTAGGAATACTAAACAAACGACTTGGGCCACTGGCCCCAAGCAGCCTGTTCATGTTAGTGATTGCGTGTAGTGATATACTAACACTGAACTTCTTCTGGCTGGTGCGGGATGAAGGAAGCTGGCTAGATATTGGGACGAGCATCAGCCATTATTGTATTGGCGCGGGCTTGGTCGTGTTTGTGAGCGCATTGGAGGTGGTCAGTGAAGTCTTTGTGGGGGGAGTGAGAGTTGAGGAGGAGGAGGAGGCGAGAGAGGTTGCGGTACTAGGGAGAGATGTGAAGAGTGAATCTGTGAAGGACCGAAAGTTGGCTGTAGATGGGAGAAGATGAGTCCTGCAGTTCAGGGTAACACTTTCTTGCTTCAACACTTTGGCTTGGAGTACTGGTTGAGGCGAGGGGGTAGCTGCTATTTTACCTAGATGTGCAATCTGTCTCGAATAGAGAATATACCATAGATCGATAATTTCATAAGTATATAGAGCCTCACTCTCGTATTCCAAATATTTGCATCACATGTTTCGTACCTTTAGAGCCCACCTCATCATGATCGCCTATGGCTTGGCAACCGTCAAGATACTTGGACTAACCAGCAACCCTGCGCCCTCAATGACCCCAATTCGAAAAGAAAGATGCCATATTGTCTACCCATCCCAGACACCCAATGGAGTATTCTCTATAAGGTGACATCCAATTTGCCTCGAAAACGGGACTTTGCGGACATTGTCCTAGCCCTGTGGATCGAAGGTAAAGGGGATGCCGGAACTTGACGATACCCGAGAGTATTTTCTTCATGAATATGGATCGTACATGAAAGGAAAGATGAAGTAGGAAACCCAAACCGTTGTGGTTCCTCCTGTGGAATGTGACAGTTATTGCGGTTTTCGGTGTTCAGGCAAGTTATGAGAGGGGAGGACGGCCCCGTGTCAGGTTTCCAAACAAATATACCCTAGGAAATTCCCCATGGAGGACGTGTCTTTTGGTATCTTCATGATTCTAAGCACGGGGAATATTGAGGTGAGTGAGATAGTGAGCAATTGTCCACTACAAGTTGGTTCACTGAAGTTTCTGTAAGGAATGTCACCACCTGGCAGTCCAGCTATGTCATAGATCTAGCCCTTATGTTGCTCTTATACCCTTTCGAGAGATTGGAATGAGACTTCTGAGTTTGATATCTCTACTATGAACAATGGAACAAGGATTTGCTGCTAGTTAGGTGGTAGGTAGTCGGCCACCAGGTAAGGTTCACTTTGGAGTTCCCAACGGCGGTCATGGGATCCCTGATGACTGACTCAAGGCTACTACCGAGACAGTTTAAAGCTACCTAACTGGGTCAGGCTAGTCAACGAATTTGTTTACAGGTCCAAGCCGAAATGTCCTGAAATCAGACACAGAAATTACATCACATCCACTGAGTAGGTGGGGAGTTGAAATCTGCGGCATGGAAAAAATAAGGTCATGGCGTTGAAATTTCTCAGCGGATTCAAGTAGAGTACTTCGACTGTTCCTCTCACTATTTCTTGGGTGTCCAACAAATGCTGTGGGAAGACATATAGTACATAGTGGGTAGGTTCGAACGGGGCTTGCAATTGGCACTACATGGCCATCCCTGATTCTCAAATTCCAACTCACATGTGTCAGTCGCGTGGATAGGTGAAGGGGGCTTTTAGGTTGGATTGCGCCTACTAGCTGAGGATGTAGCATCACCAAAAACCCGATCCCACGGGTGTAACGGTGGGCCCCTGGTAGGCCAAAGCACGATTTGGGGCGATGCAAGTAAGCTACCAACTGGGTGAATCTGGCACTTTTTGGTATGCATGCAGAGAGGTAAATATGGGATCCTGGTCAAGATACCCTTGTTTGATCCCACCTAAAGTAAATTATACCCAGTATACCCGCTGCCAAAGTTGGTACTTCCAAGCACCTCGTAATCTTTGTTTGCCCCTTTTGAGATACCCAGATCTGGGTGGCAGTCAGAGCTGAACATTCATTCTACAGAGCGAGGCCACTGGCAACAAACAGGGCGCCGGGACACATTTTAGAAGGGCTGTTGATCAACTGGCGACGGTGTACCTTGTCTATATAGACTTCAAGAACCCCAATCCGCACCCCTCGTGATTCTACCTTCTTGGTTCGAGTAGTCTGAAGAGATGTAAAGTCACCTACAGGACTTTGTGAAAGTTCCACAGTGTGGCGACAAGTAACTCGGATTGCCTCTGGAGGATACGGAGGAATGTCGATCAGTTGTCAATTATACCCACACTGTATACCACTGCCTTTACCGTTACGATACCTGGCCACGTGAGCTTCGATCAGGGCCTTCATTGCAGCATATATATAACAAGTGGGTGGAACAGCCTTCCGGCATACACTTCCGCTGACCTACTCTCCGTCATCTGCACTTCAAGACGGTACTGCGCATCGTTACGGTGGTCAATTACTCCGTATACCTATATATACTCTATTTCCCAGAGCGACTCTTCCTACGCTACTCGGGATTACTCTCCATCTGAGCACTCCTGGTGGGATCAAATCTCAGAGAAAGCTAAGTCTGCATCTCACCATGCACCATATCATTTCTACCTCCGCCAATATATCGCTCTACTTGACTCGCTAGGCAAGACATCAAAGGACAGTGAAAGAGCTAGGAATTAGTTCTTGTTTACCACCATTGGCTTCTCGGCGGTGTCGAGTTTGGGCTAGTGAAACCGGGCAACGTTGAGGACGAGGTTAGGGCGAAAGGGCTAAATTTGAGAAATTGTGCGGAGGCGGTTCAGATCGGGGTGGAGTACGGTTCCTCCCTAGTGCGAATTTCACACTAAATAGTCTAGACTTCCGCTCAGGAACATGACATGGTTTTGAACGTCCATCTTTGACTGGAGAGGATTGTGGCGAATAATCCTCAAGTAGCATTTTCCCTTAATATATTTCTCGATATAGTACACTTTACTACATTTGCTTTTTCTCTTTCACTAATACACAGCATACGACTGTCGAGTAAATAATACACGAAGACTAGGTATCGCATTTTGCATTCACATCCAGTCACATCATTATACTTCCACCGTCGAGGAAACTATATATCCTGCCTTGAATCTCGAGGAGAATCCACTTCTCCGTCTGACGAGCGGGTAGAGTTGTCTGGAGAGTCCCGGCACTTTGCATGGAAGTGGAAAGCAAGGGAGGGAGGACGCAACAACCAATCAACAACATTATTGGGAACGAGGCTGCAACATCATCGCAATTGCATCTCATTGAGGACATTTATAGGCAACATTGCAGGAGCTGCACACTTGACGAGTTCGGACTCCATTGAGGACTGCGACATCACAGCGAGACTCTACCTCTGTCCCAGCACTCTCTGGGTGATAGGAAATACATCCAGCTATAGCATAAATAAGAAGTGGGGGCTTGTTGGATCAGGCGCAACGGCTAGAGAGTGTTAGTGGTTACGGTCTCATTACCCCGCGGAAAGTCCTAATAACTACTGCACAAACGATGCCTACAGAGATAGCTGAAGATAATGGGAGCGGGAGCAATTCAGGCATGGATACAGCCTCACCGGCGGGCTCTGTTACACACTCTATGGCGACAAATGCATCACGCGATTTTGGAGCTGCCTCAGGGGCATCACAAACTGGTGGTCATCAGGGCTTTCGAAGGTACTACTTCCTGGGGTCGGGGCGGGTGGGGTTGGGGGGTGGGTCGTCTTGTGACGGAGAGCATTCTTTCTGGTATGAGAATGTTAAGCTGATACTTTTTTGGTGGTAGACAACGTGCGGCAAGGGCATGTGAAGTGAGTGCAGCACATGACCAATTTCCTGGAGGAATGGTGCCGCGAGATACGTTACTGACGTTTTGGTGCGAATTTTCCCTTGTGCGATAGACTTGTCACGCACGAAAGGTACGACGGCTCGTCTCATCGAAGCATGTTCCTGCACGGAAATGTTATTCTTACTTAGCCGATTTGCGTAGGTTCGATGCGATGCAGCCAGCCTTGGAGTACCCTGTACGAATTGCCAGGCCTTTCAGATTGAGTGCAAGATTCCAACACCCAAGCGGAAGAAGGTGTCAGGAACAAAGGCGCGGGGGAAGGAGGATGGAATGCATGTGATAACAGTCCCCACCTGGGTAGTCCTACCCCATGCAAATCAAAAGCTGACTTTGGTGGTGGCAGAGAACAATGTCGTTCGACCCAAGGCCCATCTCCCTCTCCGGTATTGACCACTCCGCCGCACAACTTCAATCACATCCCAGCTCCCAGTGTGACTCTTCAGTCGGACTCGGTAACGCAGTCGGAAGCTGTGTGCACAAGGGCCTTAACCAATACGGAGACATATGAGGAGTTGATGAAACCCAATTTTACACGGGCGCCGATCAAAGAAGCTGGAAGGGTTGCATATCTAGGTATGTTGTCTAGGTGTTTTTTGGCTTGTCGTCGCACCGGCACCTTTCAAGATGTGCATGTATAGGAGAAATAAATAAGGGTAGAGCGGTGTGGGGAGGGGATGGGTGGAGTACTGGATTTGCATGTGAAAGTGTGTCAGATTCGCGGGGGCCAGACTAACCTCATGTGGTGTATCAGGGGAATCTTCAAATCTTAGTCTCTTGGTACGAGACAGCCATGAAGCTTCCGATACCGTGCATTACCCCCTACCAGAGAATATTCGAGGATCACGTGCACGCCTCACTGAGCTTGATACTATTGAGATCGATATCTTACACCAGCGGGGGGCATTCCTCTTACCTCCAAGAGCCCTGTGTGATGAATTGGTGGAGGCGTATTTTAAATGGATTGCCCCAGTTGTCCCGGTTATCAACCGGAGTCGTTTCATGAGACGTTACCGGGATACGAAGAACCCACCTTCCTTGCTATTACTCCAAGCTGTACTACTTGCTGGTTCCCGAGTATGCACCAACCCTCAGCTAATAGATGCAAATGGATCAACAACACCGGCCGCTATGACCTTTTACAAACGTGCTAAGGCCCTCTATGATGCTAACTATGAGGATGACCGAGTTACGATTGTCCAGGCTTTGATATTAATGGGATGGTACTGGGAAGGCCCTGAAGGTTGGCGGTCTGAGACCTTCCACTTGTGTAGGCATTATGCTAACAAAGGGTTAGATGTCACGAAGAATGTCTTCTACTGGAGCCGTGTAGCGACTATAGTTGCTCAGGGTTCCGGGATGCATCGAAGGTTCGCAACTCACACACACTTATAGTACATACAAAGCCTAACTTCGTTACAGTGTGGAACATTCCCAGTTGAGCCGGGCGGACAAACGGCTATGGAAGCGAATTTGGTGGACGCTGTTCACCAGGGATCGTCAAGTTGCCGTTGCACTGGGAAGGCCGGTGCACATCAACACAGATGATTCCGATGTTCCTATGGTGACTGAGGATGATTTCATAGACGATGAGCTCGGTTATCCATCTGACTATCCACCTGATCCTCTCCATGTCCAATTTTTCCTACACCATGTCAAGCTATGCGAGATCATGGGCCTGGTTTTGTCTCAGCAGTACTCCGTGGCGTCCAAAGTGAGGCAGCAAAATGCTATTGATCTCGTACATAGTGACCTAGCATTGGCAGATTGGATGTTGCACGTCCCTCAAGAGATGAGATATCATGTGGAAGATAAGTCTAGGCAGAACTTCTGGGCAGCGCTGTTACATTCAACGTACTAGTAAGTATTTTCTATCGTTAACCTTAGTGACATCTGTTGATTGTCGAACAGCACTACATTGTGCCTGCTACATCGAGCGCACATGCCACCATCAATACCCTCAGCCAATGGGCAACCTAGGCCTGACGAAAACGCATATCCGTCACGCAATATTGCCTTCCGAGCGGCTGCTGCTATCACTTCTATCATTGACAATCTGATTGAGCATGACCAGTTACGGTGTTGCCCGGCATTTACGTAAGTGCAAATTAAGTGCTATTTTGTTCTATGAAGCTAAAGTGCATGGAGTACAGTGTGTATAGCTTGTTCTCCGCCTTAATTATGCACGTTTATCAAATGCGCTCGCCGAACCCACAAGTCGTTGCCGATACACAAAAGCGAATGAAACAGTGCATGTCTGCCCTCAAGGAAATCTCGAAGGTATGGGTGGTCGCGCGGATGGTGTATACACTTTTCGAGTCTATTATTGGAAACAAGGCTTTAGAGGAGCGTCTACAAAAGACAACACAACGCCGACATCATCGGAAAGGAGGCAACTCCGCTGCAGCTACTACCGCACAGCACGCAGAGAAATTGACAGACCCCGTGAAGCGCAAGTTCGACGAGATGGATATTGGCGGCCTATCATCTGGACCAGTACAAAACGTCTCGTACGAGCGATCACGCCCTCAAACACCAGCTCCAACATTCTCTATGCAAGCACCAAATATGACACCTCAGAATAGGAACGGTTCTGTGGATATGGTTATGGGTGGGCATTCTAAAGGGAATACAAGGCCACCGACCCCGTTCCAGGGGCTATCAATGCCTTCTACTCCTGCACCACCGGATCTTTTCCTCGTTACAAGATCCTCGCCACCAATAAGTCAGAGCTTGTGGGAGAATTTCCAACCTCATCAGTTGTTCCCGGAGGACTCAGGAATGAACCAATTCTCTCCGCAGGGTTGTGGAATGATGGATCCGGTGATTGCGGGAGTTCAAGACTTGACACAGCAAGCTATAAATCAACATATGATGCAGAAGGGTAAGCCTTTTCCGCAGCTATTCCCGATGTGAATGATATTCTAATGTATGTGAAGATCTAGGTATGGGTAATTACACGAATCATCCACAGCAGAATTTGTGGCCCTGTGAGATGTATCTGGATGCGGGCCCACAGGCGGGCTCTAGCCCAGATGATACATGGAGTAATAGTAGTAGAGGGGGAATTGTTCCCACCATGTTGAATGTGGAAGATTGGTATGTGGTCTCCGCTGCTCCTCTAGTTTCTTAACTGACAATGCGTACTTTTCTAGGTTCAATTTCTTTGGCTTAAATGGGGACCTGAGCACCATCGGGGCGGAAGGCACTAGTCTCTGAGAGAAGATTAAGCTCTCATTCTCCTGTCCATATTCACTGGTCATGGCCATCAGTCCCTATGGTGCTTTTCATAGTCCCACTTCTTCTCTTACCCTCACTTGAGAAAGCGAAACAAAATCCACATTTTTGGGACGGTGTTGTGCCTGTGGTTTTCCTTTAATATTTTCACGGGGGTAGATATATCAAAGGTTTATTGTCTTCATACTCTGTATGTTTCTTGTATCTTCCCCCTGGTTCATTTCCCCGCTTGGACTGTTCCGGTTGACAGGCAAAGGCGAAACAAGAGATTTTATATCTTAAGATCTGTGTCTTTTGACTTTCTGATTAAGTATGGCTGTATCGATTTGGAATTGGGATTAGGATGGGGTGGGATGGGTGGGGTGGGATAGGATTGGGAAGCGTTATGTAGTTTCTTGGTGATGATTTCATGTACTTAGCCTAGCGTGCTGACCAACATGTACTCATATAATATCCACATGGTAACTTCTACTTATAATTGATATAAGGGCCTCCCACGTGATCATGTTGCGGGCCCTATAAGGCAAATTCGACTATATCCAGAATTAGTAGGGTGATTGTAGATTTATTACGCTACGATAACTTTGTGGTATGCTACACAGAGTCCTATCCACAGCGGATTACATAACCCGTAATCAGGAGTAAATCACTTAACTCCAACAAAGGAAATACATAACTTGGCGGGGCGGCTGTGACTCGAACTAGGGCTTTCCTCCAAAGAGACAACACAAGGCCCGAGTACAAGCCACTCGGCCAAGGGGGCACACCCTTTTCTTTCATTTTTCTAAGTGTAGGGTAGTCGGTAAGTAGCATTGGAGGGAGAAATCCAGGCCTTTTGGTACGGTAACGCAAATAGCACTGATCAATTGGGATTAGGAAGGTAAGCATTTGAAATGACATCTTTAGGCTGTAGACAAATTGGCGATGTGGAGGGTTTCAGTCATGTGTTAGTTAGCCTTCGGCTTGATAGTGATTTGCGTCTGTGGTCATTCAGGGTAACTCTAGATCTCTTCCTTTTTATTAAAAAAAAAGGGAAACCCCCTTCCAAAGAAACAAAAAAAACCAAAAAAAACCAGTACTCGTGTGCACAATGGTAGGGGTTAAGAGTCGGCAAGTAAATCTGCCGCCCGCGCGAGGTATATACAAATATAGTGGACAAAGGGGATTCGTAAAGGGTATCGGTGTCTGCTTCTCCCACCTAGGCCTCGAATATTATTTAAGTTAGGCTTGGGGCCACAGAGTAGATGCAAGTTCGAAGATCTGCTCTCTTGGCGCTGGAAAGCCACTGATGAGTTTATCTGGATAAAGTAGTTTGGTTGTAGAGAATGTTGCCCTTATCTGAATGTGAGTGCCACCTAGTTAAGGTGAACCTCCTACTCTCGCTGCTCATAGTTACGAGACTACACAACTGTAGCAAAATCGGACGCAAATGGAGGTATATGTTAGGAGGTGGTTATTACTACATGTGACGATCTGTTTTCTTGGCCAAGGCTTGCAAATTTCTTGCAATTACCATTAAGATTTTAGCGTAGGCATATGCTAGCGCAATCATAATATAGATAAGTAGCATCATGTCTGTACGATGCATCATTCACCAAGCCAATCGAGACATACTCGCGATATCGATATATACACCTTGCATCAGCCACTACACAGAGTTCACGAGACTAGTGTACAGGTATGTATACTAAGTATGTATAACCATATACTCAGCCATTTCACCTCATTGATTCACACAGCTACATACGTCACCATCAGCCCCGCCACATCCACAATACGCCAAAATTCCCCATCTAAAATCAAGGCAATGGCGAGATACACATGTTACCTTTGACCCGTGGCGGCTTGGTGGTTTCGGCGGGGAAAGGACTGGATAGTATGAGGCCCTGATATTAGCAATCTTTTTTCAAAACGATTCCTTCTTTTTTTATGATATTTATTACAGCCTCTAATCTGCATAAAATAATTAACCCAGAAAAAAAAACAAAAAAAGGATTTTGGATACTGTAGTTACGTGAGCTCACGAAAGCCCATTGGTTGAGTACTAGCTATAGTCGATTACTAGAATATGAGCACTTCGTATACATGTATATTCTATATTTTGACAAACCGTGGGCAGAAGAGAAACTAATAAGTTCAAAGCTCCATGGAGGAGAATTTAGTTACCCTGATTTTCCAACTTAGACCAATTCACTCACTACCAATCCAAAATCCAAGAGCTGGATTCCAATTTGTAGACAATATAATCTTCAGAATTTATTAACCTCCATTCCCCCCCGTTTCACAAAAGAAGCAGCTAAAACTTGCTTGCTCTTCATGTGTTTTTTAACGTTTGATATAGCTAATCCACCAATATTTATCTTACCAAACCTCCTACTGCAGTTTCGGGGTAATTAAATCCTCTCTATATCTGTAACTGCCCAAGTAGCTTTAGGCAATTACTCCACCGTGCTCAGCGACCTAAGGGATGTGGAGATGAAAGGGGGTAGGTAGGCTGAGGCTGAAGTCGTGGAGGCATCTGAAGAATCTATGTTTTAGTTTCCTTGTTGTAGATCCCTGGGGGAAAATATAGTGATAGAGGCTTAGTGATTGCCTATGTGAGTTCAGATTAGTCCGTCATTTAGACCAACTTGAATGTCTTGATGGGACGGGCGTGTGCACCAAGACCAAGACACAGAAAAATAAAGTTACGTTCAACTTAAGTTTCCCAGAGGTTGATTTGTATGGTGAATATGTACTTTCTCTCACCTCTGTCGTTTTCAAAATACAAGTCGAAACTTGTCTTACTGCATGCATGACTTGCTGAAGCTTTTCGAAATGCAAAGGAGTATGCTCTGCAGGTTTACAATTGGATACGCCACCAGGCCCCTTCATCTCAGTTTTTTTTCGAAACAATTACCCCGGAGGCTAAACACGATATCAGCCTTTGATATATTTTATGAAATTTTAATAAGATCCAGCCCTAAACAAAACTTCTCACAAGTCTAAATTTCAGGGTAACCCTACATATTTACCTAGTTTTATGCAACACCCAATACTATACCACCTCCCCATTTTATCAAGCAGTAGGGCTTCAACACCACACCCAAGCTTAGCCCGCACTAGCCCAGGCCTGCTCAAGCCCAGAACTTCTAAACCCTAGCGACAAGCACAAAAACTAATCATAATTCCACATCTATCACCATCACAATAATTGATATACCCGGCCCCACCTCACCGCGCTCTCAACTCCCCCTTCTCACTAACTACAAATAATACTAGCTTAATCAACAAGCAATCCCCAAGCATCAAGCAAACAAACTATAGTACTAAGTATCTATCACTATCAGTATCAATATCAATACAACAAACACCAACGTCAACGTCAACATCGATATTCAGAAAAAAGTCTTAAATCAAAGCAACATCAACAGTAGCTAAGCTAGAAAAACAATAGTCTTAGTAATAAACCATAACGCTTGAAGAAAACAAACGAATCAAAGGATATATATTCCACTCGCATACTTCGCACGGAATAGCTGCCCCAGTAGAGATATCAACCAATTCCCATCTATTATCACCCCAACCTCCGCTCCGGAGTACCTCCCCACCCCACCCTACACACGTTCTCTCAACCCCTACCCCCGCCACATCTACTAATTGCTCCTCCCACCAACGGTCAGTCACTGCCCTTGTGCTCCCCCTCCACCAAGCCCAACAGTCAACGGCTTCATAACATTAAACCCAAACCCCCCC
>Ga0307511_10002038_pt1 | contig 21181 bp, 18 predicted proteins | sample 13_EM_MG_FD_200266 | JGI IMG/M metagenome (GOLD analysis project Ga0307511, IMG submission 200266) | Populus trichocarpa ectomycorrhiza microbial communities from riparian zone in the Pacific Northwest, United States - 13_EM | ecosystem: Host-associated > Plants > Roots > Unclassified | place...
ATTGAGCTGGTTGATAGTCGTATTGGTCCGGGCGATCTGCAGGTCCGTCCGGTTGCGATAGGCGGAATCCATCAGCACAGGAAGAGGATATTGGGTAGGATCCAGCTTGCCGAGAGCGGCAGAGTCGGTGGCCGGGCTCACATACAAATTCGGCTTTACCTGCAATACCAGCCGTAATTCACTTTCCACGTCGCTGATCTGGTTAATAAGATCGCTGTATTCACTTTGGAAACTATACAACTGGGCTTTGATCCGGATCACTTCCTTTTCGGCGATATAACCCTTCCCTTCCTGTTGCGAGAAAGCATCCACTACCTGTTGCAACGCCCTGATCTCCTCGTCGTAGACCCTGGCCGATTGCTGCAGATAGTAAATATGGAAGAAATCCGTCCGGAGGGTATATTTCAGCGTACGCAGCAGGTCGAAGAACTGGTATTCCGTCAATTTTACACCCGCCTGGGCGATCTGGACCTGCTTGTTGCGTTTGCCGGCCAGTAAGATCAATTGGGAAAGCCCTACAGTGGTCTCATCGTTAGCTCCTGTAGGGAAAAATTTGTTCAGAGTGCCGGAATACAGCGTATGCCCGATGCTGAAATTGGGATTGGGCCATAGACGGGCCTGGATGACCAGGGCCTTGTTCGCATCGATATTGTACTTTTGCGCCAGCAATTGCAGATTGCTGTCCAGGAACATCTTCTCCGCTTCCGGTAATGACAGGCGCACCGTATCCTGATGCGGCTGCGCCCCGGCCAATAAATTGATAAAAAAGGAACCCAAGATCAAAACGATCCATTTTTTTTGCATAGGTTTTGCGATTGTTTTTAGGAGGGCAAAACTATTATATATTAATGTTAATCACGGGTTAAGCCTTTGTAAACCCAGCATTTGCCTCGTTTCTTAAATATAGTAAATATTTAACATGCATTGTTTGGCCAGAAGCTTATTTCCCGGTTTTCAGGGATGGCAGGACGACGTTAGTTTAGGCTCTCCGGGGATCAAATAACAGTCCGGAAACAACAGACCGGGTGGTCCCGGGTGATAAAAGCTTTTGCTGTTGTACATTCCGTGAGGAGCAGGTATTTTTTTACGCTGACCGGCGGGTTTTAAACCTGCCCGGAAAATTGTCTGAATGAAAATTCTTTTCCAAAATGGCAAGGACAGCATTTATGTTTTGCCGGTTAGTCTAAACGCCTGCGGCGTCTTCCAGCGAATGCCGGAACAATAGATTGTCCGGCATTCGGGTCTAATGATGCGCCTTCGGCGAAAACGCCCGTGGCGTTTTAAGCCGCAGGTGTATTAAAACGGAAACCAACCCCATGTATTGTCTCCAGGTTGACTTCCGGATCGGCCTTAAAGTATTTCCTCAGCTTCGTAATGAACACGTCCATACTCCTCCCGAGAAAATAATCATCCTTCCCCCAGACATTCAGCAACACCTCTTCTCTTTTCAGTATCCTGTTGGAATGTTCACAGAGGAATTTCAGCAGATCAGCCTCTTTCTGCGTCAAATTAAAGACTTCCTTATCTATTTTAAGCTTGAGATCCGTATAAGAGAAATTCAGCTTACCGATGGTAAAAGACAGCGATTTTTCAGAATGCATCTTACGCGTCCTTCTTAAAAACACTTCCATGCGCATCAGCAGCTCCTGTATGCTGAAGGGCTTGGTCATATAATCGTCGGCTCCGCTCTGGAAGCCTTTGAGCTTATCTTCCTCCATCGACCGGGCCGTAAGGAACAGGATAGGTACCATATCGCTAAGCGACCGGATCTTTTTGGCAACGGCAAATCCATCCTTATTAGGCATCATTACATCCAACAGGCAAATGTCGAATTCATTTTTATCGAACTTGTCGATAGCAGATTGTCCATCGGGGCAGAGAATGACCTCGTAGCCGGCATCTATGAGATTATCCTTTATCACATACCCAAGGGAAAGATCATCCTCAGCCAGCAGAACTTTTACTTTAGGGACTTGTTGCATAAATTCGTAATGATTAATTGAGAGGAATAAATAATCTGAACTCCGTACCGATACCTGGCAGGCTATTCACTTTTATCTTACCGTTATGCGCATCGATGATGCGTTTGACAAAATTCAGACCCAGCCCAAACCCTTTCACATCATGAATATCTCCTGTCGGTACCCTGTAAAATTTCTTGAAAATGTTCTTAATGTACTTTTTCTCGATGCCAACGCCATTGTCTTTTACCGAAATAAAAAAATCGTCTTCCGCATTCCCCGTCTCCACGACAATATGAGGGTCCACCGCATATTTCAGGGCATTCTCCAGCAGATTCACCACTGCCAGCTCCAGGTGGGCCTTATCCCCATGCAGGACCCCGTTGTCCTCATCCATCTTCAAATCCACTTTGGCCCTTTTCTCTTCGATCAGAGGCTGCACCTTACTGAGGGCCTGCTCTATCAGTTGACCCACATGGATGTTCTCCTTCCGGATTGAAAGGTTCCTGGATTCTGAAGACGCCGCATTCAACAGCCGCTCCACCTGGCTTTGCAGGTGTTCGGTCTGATTTTTTATAATGGCGGTATACCGTTCCAGCCGGTCGGGCTGATGGACGATATTATCCTGCGCCAGTACGCCGGCGGCAATCTTCATGACAGCCAGGGGCGTCTTGAACTCGTGCGTAAAATTATTTACAAAGTCCTTTTGAACCTCGGCCAGGAATTTTTGCCGGTAGAAATAAAAAAGACTGATAGCCAGCCCGATCAGGGCAATGAACAGGATAGCGCTGCTGACGATCCAGAAATCCATCTGCTCCAGGATATATTCATGCCGGTGCGGAAAATAAAGCAATATATGGTCGAATTCCTCGGAGTATACCGGTAATTCCTGTAAAGGCGGCTTACTGCCTGCATACCGGGACGCCGGGGTAGGAAGGAACTCTTCATAGACGAATTTTTTCGCTGTACTGCTATAGGCCCCCAGTTTGCAATCCGTCAGGACCCCGAAATCAGCAAATTCTTCCTGCAGGTAAAAGGAAAGGGAATCTTTCGGAGGAATGGTATCCGCTTTAAAAAGAAAATAGTTATTGCCGGGATTGTTGATCAGCGTTTGCAGGCTGGTGCCGGGAGCATCATTCATTTCCAGATCCTCGAACAGCCCCCGGATACTCTTGACCACATTGATATTGAACTGCCTTTCCTCAAAAGAATAGACCTTTTTCAGCCAGTAGAGCTGGACCGTTATGATCAGCGCCGCCAGTAGCGTGGCGGAAAGAACGATCCATTTTAAGGTTGATGAACGCATTGAATGCAAAATTGCTGTGCTTTGCCCTTACTAATTTAATAAAATGGTTAAGTAGTAGTTAAGGCAGATGCAAATATCCATATATTTTAAATACACAAGTACTTGTTAATATACGGTTAATGCATGAAATATTTTTTTTGGTGGCCCTTTGGCATTTAAATAAATTCACATGAGATTCGTTATTTATCAAATAAAAACACCGGAACATGAAAAAGATTGTAATCATTGCCGCCCTGTTGCTAGCCTTTGCCGGCGTCAATTTCGCCCAGACTGCCCCCCCGCCCACACCCGCCAGAACGAGCAAAAAGGCCAAAACGACTACCGCCACGACCCCTGCCCAGGCTAAAACACCCCCCGCGACCACTACCGCGGCCAAAACAACCACCACGACCGCTACCGCCGCTAAACCGGCTACTGCCGCCGCCGGCCCCACCAAGAAGGACGGTACCCCCGACATGCGCTACAAGGCGAATAAAGACGCTGCCAAGACCCCACCGGCCCATCTGAAAGCCGATGGCACCCCCGACAAGCGCTATAAAGAGAACAAACCTAAAAAGACCAGCTAAAAAGACCCGAATAACCGGCATCTTTTTTGCAAATTTCCAGCGCAACGTAATTTCTGCACAAAAAACAATAACATGAAAAAAGTACTCTTTCTGATTCTTGTCTTATTTGCTATAACCGGAGTGTCGATGGCAGCGCAGCCCCATCATCCCCCGGTGCACCACCCCGTACGCCACCACCATCCCGTACGTCACCATCACCATGTTGTACATCATCGTCCCGTTCATCATCCAGTACATCATTAATATAAATGAAAAAGGCGCCACCGGCGCCTTTTTCATTTATATGTATTAGCTGTTTATTTGGCTTTGGCCGGAACAGCAACCTTCACCTTATCAGCAACGGGCGCATCGGCTCCCAACGGTCTGCCTTTCGCAAAATCCACCAGGAAGGGCGCTGCCACAAAGATAGAAGAATAAGTACCGGTGATCACCCCGATCAACATGGCAAACGCAAATCCACGGGTCACTTCACCACCTACTAAAAAGAGGATCAGCAGGGTAAGGAATACCGTGAGAGAGGTCATGATCGTTCGGCTCAGGGTATCATTGACGGACTTATTGATGATCGCTGCATTGCCGGCTCCTTTCATGAGGTGACTATTCTCACGGATCCTGTCGAATACGATCACCGTATCATTCATGGAGAAACCGATCACCGTCAACACCGCCGCAATGAAGTGCTGGTCCAGTTCCAGCGGGAAGGGCACCAGCTCATGCAGGAAAGAGAATACCGCCAGGGTCACGAACACGTCATGCAACAAGGCAATGATCGTTCCCAATGAATATCTCCAGTCGCGGAACCTGACAAAAATATAAAGGAAGATAATGATGATAGAGAAAATAACGGCTTTGAAAGCGCCTGCCTCCAGGGCTGCGGAAATGGTAGGCGTCACCTTCTTATTACCCTGCACGAATTTATTGGAAGCGAACTCATGAGGACTTGTTCCCTGTGGCAGGAAATTCGTCAATCCGCCATACAGTTTAGCCAGCACCAGGGAATCGGTACCGGGAGTTTCCTGATGCACCAGGTAATCTGTCGTGATCTCCAATTGTTCATTGCTGCCGTAGGTCTTGACTTCCAGAGAAGATTCCGGTATGGCTTTTCTCAGGCTCTCCTTTACCACGTCTGATTGGACAGGTTTATGGAAGTTGACTATATAGCCGCGTCCGCCCTGAAATTCTATCCCTCTTTTGAAACCGTGGAAAAAAGAACCGACTCCCAATATCAATACCACTACAGAGATGCCATAGGCTACTTTCCGGTATTCGATGAATTTGAAGGCAGCATGTTTGAAGATACGGCGGGAGAGGGGAGTGAAATATTTAAAGTGACGGTTCTTGTTCATATAGAAGTCCGTGATCAACCTGGATACCAGGATACCACAGAACAGGGACAGCAGGATACCCAGGATCTGGGTAGTAGCAAAGCCGAGTACAGGTCCCAGCCCGAAATAGAACAGGATCAGGGCGGTGAGCAGGTTAGTCACGTGGGCATCCAATACAGGCGCCAGCGAACGCTTGTACCCGTCGCTCACGGCCAGCTGGTAACTTTTACCACGGATCAGCTCTTCCTTGATACGTTCGAAGATAATAACGTTGGTATCCACCGCCATACCGATCGTCAGTACGAGGGCCGCGATACCAGGGGCTGTCAGGGTTGCATGCAGGGCGCTGAGGACACCGATCGTGAACAGCAGGTTCAGGATCAGGGCAGCATTAGCCACCCAGCCGGCTGTGTTGTAATAGACCAGCATCAGGGTGAAGATTACCAGGAAGGCGATGATAAAAGCCATCATGCCTCCGTGTACGGCGTCCCTGCCCAGGGTAGGCCCTACGACCTCGTCATAGACAATTTTAGCGGGCGCTTCCAGCTTACCCGATTTCAATATATTCGCCAAATCCTGCGCCTCCTGTATGCTCTGGTTGGAATTTCGGCCCCTTCCCATCGTGATCCTGGACTGGCCGCCCGTGATCGGCTCATTCACAAAAGGAGCGGAATAGACGATCTCATCCAGTACGATGGCAATAGGCTTGCTGGTGTTTTTAGTCGTCATGGTAGCCCAGTCTTTGGCCCCCTGCTTGTTCATGCTCATTTCCACGATCACCTCGCTGGTGGTAGGATCGAAGTCCTGGCTGGCATTTTCGATGGCTTCACCTTCGATCCTGGCCTTCTCCGTGCCCGGAATGGTCCTGATAGCATATAACTCCAGGGCGGGGACCAGCTTGCCATTATCGTCTACGTCCTGCTTGCCCCAGAGGAATTTCAGGTCCTGGGGAAAATTGTTACGGACAACAGGATTATTCAGATAATCATTAATAGTACCGGTATCTTTTATGAGCGCCTGGGCGATCGCAGCGGGATAACGGACTTGCCCGGTTTTCTGATCCTGCTGTCCTTGCTGGAAATGCAGGGTGCGCAGCAAAGGATTTTGATTGGGACCTGCGGTGCTGGTATCTTTTTTAGCGCTGTCAACCTTGTTCAGGCTCGTATCGGCCTTCACCCCATTGAGATAATTCTGAAGGGATTTGTCCGCATTCTGAATGGAAGTGATCAGTTCTCCGGTATTATAGAGTTCCCAGAATTGCAGGTTGGCCGTAGACTGCAGGTATCTGCGCACCCTGTCCGGGTCCGTGGCGCCTGCCAGTTCCACATTGATGATGCCCCTGTTCTCATCCAGGCTGATGCTGGGCTGCGCTACCCCGAACTGGTCGATACGCAATTGCAGTACCTTAAAGGTCTGTTGCATGGCAGCGCTGGCCTGTTCGTGCAAATAACTGATGACGGCATCGTCGCCGGCGTCGAATTTGATCTTATTACGATTCGCATTGGCGAATAAAGGAGCTAATTTTCCGGTGGGATTCACTTCCTTATAGGACAGGGCAAAAAGGTCGATGAGATTACTGGAATTGGTGACTTTTTTCTGATTGGCCAGGTCGATGGCTTTCAACAGCATAGGATCCCGGCGATTATTGGCGAGTCCCTTGATCAGGCCATCCAGCGCCACATCCAGCGTTACGCTCATACCGCCTTGCAGGTCGAGTCCCAGCAGCAGTTCATTCTCTTTCGATTTCTGGTAAGTAGTTCCCCACCAGGTGATCTTGGTATCTTTTGTGCTATCCAGCAATTTCCGCTTGCGTTCGCGGAAGACCTGGTCCAGCGTATCCTGATAGAGCGCCTGCGCCTCTTTGTCGCCGGGATATTTTTGGGTCGCGGCAGGAAAGAGACTATTTACATATTTCTTTGCCTTGGCATCAATGGTTGACTCATGTTTGTTGACGAACCAGGTAAAGGATAATTGGTACAAAGAGATAAAGATCAATAAAGCAGAAAAAATGCTTACCAGTGCTCTCATTGGAAGTTTCGTTTGTTTTTAAAGAATCGCAAACCTACATTAAAATGACCAATACACAAATATATTGATGGCCCGCCCCGCAAAATAGCCGGCGCGCCCCGAAAGGCTTGTAGGGGTATTTTCCGGACTTTTTTGACCCCGGCCCCCTCAAAAATTACAAGCTTCCGGAGGATTTAGCCCTTCGGTGTCCACCCGCAGGTCCGCTTTCAGCTTGCCCTTCTTGCTGCTGGCATAGGTAATGACCCAGATACTGTCGAAATCCGAGTCATCCCATCGGAGATGCTTGTCTTTCACTCCCAAAGCTGCGGCAATCTCCGGGATATTCTCATGCTCCCACACCAGCATCACCACGCCCGTTCTTTTCAGAACATCCCCGGCCAGTCCTGGGGCGTCCGCTACCGCATATTTTGAATTGATGGGCAGGTTGTCCTGTACCGCCAGCGGGCCCGCCGTCTGGAGCATACGGGCATGCGCCGTTATTTTTCCGGAACCGACCGTTGGCACATACAGGCTGCCCGGCCGGTTGAATTTGGCGTTGATGACATGCGGCAGCAGCAGAGCCCGGTGCAGCCCTTTGCAGGATAAATTACCCGTAGCCTCGTTCTTTTCACCATGCCGGATGATGACCACCGTCAGGGATTCGGACTGCGAAAAAGCAGCAAGCCCATAATTAAGGCACACAAGTAAAGCAACTATACATTTCATATTATTTGGATATTTTGTAATGACAGGCAGTAAAGTAGTTAGATAAAAGCTAAAACAATTAGAAATTATTTAACCGGAAACTCTCTTAGTTTAATACCTTTGCGCCGCTCAATTCTTCTAAACTATGCAATTATCATCCATTCTTTCCCGGTTCAGCGAGCCGGAAACCTTGAAAATGGCTAAGCTCGGCCGCGAATTAAGAGCAAAAGGTATCGATGTTATTGACCTGAGCCTTGGAGAGCCCGATTTCGACACTCCCCAGCATATTAAGGACGCTGCCAAAAAGGCCATCGATGATAACTGGAGTCATTACACCCCCGTCTCCGGCTATGTCGACCTCCGCGAAGCGATCTGTACCAAATTCAAAAGAGACAACAACCTGGATTATAAACCGGAGAACATCGTGGTCTCCACCGGCGCCAAACAGAGCCTTGCCAACGCCATCCTGGCATTGGTAGACGACGGCGAAGAAGTGATCATTCCTACTCCTTACTGGGTGACCTATTCTGAACTGGTAAAAATTGCCAGGGGAAAAGTGGTGGAAGTACATGCTCCCCTGGAGAGCGGTTTTAAGGTCACTCCGGCCCAATTGGAGGCCGCCATCACCCCTAAGACCAAGGTGTTCCTCTTCTCTTCTCCCTGCAATCCTTCCGGAGCTGTATATAATAAGGCGGAACTGGAAGCCCTGGCGGTCGTATTCCGTAAATACCCTCATATCTTCATCATTTCCGATGAGATCTATGAATATATCAACTTCACCGGCAAACACGAGAGCATTGCACAGTTCAATGACCTGAAAGACCGGATCATCATCGTCAACGGCCTGAGCAAAGGTTTTGCCATGACAGGCTGGCGCCTGGGCTATATTGCCGCACACCCCGACATTGCCAAAGCCTGTGAGAAATTACAGGGGCAATTCACCAGCGGCACCAATTCCATTGCACAGAAATCCGCCGTCGTCGCCCTGACAGCCGACCTGACCCCTTCTTTCGAAATGGTAAAAGAATTCACCAGCCGGAGGAAAAAGACCCTGGAATTAGTGAAAGCTATCCCCGGCATCAAATGTTTTGAACCGGAAGGCGCCTTCTATATCTTCCCCGATGTATCTTCTTATTTTGGTAAATCGGACGGAACGAATGTTATAAAGAATTCGGCAGACTTCAGCATGTACCTGCTGAATACGGCCCATGTCTCTTCCGTAATGGGAGATGCATTCGGAGAGCCGGCCTGCGTACGCTTCTCCTTTGCCAACAGCATGCCCAACATTGAAAAGGCCTGGGGTAGAATAAAGGAGGCACTGGCGAAACTGAAATAATTTCATCGGTCGTTTGCTCCTGCTTGCAGCAGGAGCAAACGATTATGCAATTCCAGGACCTGCGGGAGCACGGCCTGCTGATCGTCATTGACGATCACAAAGTCGCATAATCTCATTTTTATATCTTCTGCTATCTGGTTGTTCATACGCTGAAGGACTTCCTCCCGGGAGATCTTATCCCGTTGCATCGTGCGATGTATCCGTAAAGATGCGGGAGCATAGACGCCGATCACATGGTCCAGCCCTTTGCCCCCGGTGCTTTCGAAGATCAGCGCAGCCTCCCGTATGGCATAGGGAACGGACAAGGCTGCCTGTTCGGCCATCCATTTTGCCCCCACCCGTATGGTAGCGGGATGCACCAGCGAATTCAGCAGTTCCAGCTTGTCCTTATGGGAGAATACCTGTGTCGCCAGCCAGGGGCGGTTGAGCTGCCCGTTGGTATAGGCGTTCGGACCGAAATGACCGATGATCTGTTCTTTGAGGCCGGGATCTTCGTTCATCACCCGTTTGGCCTCCCGGTCGGCATAGGATACAGGAATGCCCAGCACCTCAAAGATGCCGGCTACCGTGCTCTTGCCCGATCCGATACCACCTGTTAATCCTACTCTCAGCATAAAATACAAAATCCGGCCACGTAGTGGCCGGATTTTGGAAAATTATTTTTTGTCCGTTGCCGCAACTGCCGGCTTATTAATATTCGTTGTCCATTCCATGGAAATGGCGCTCTTTTCGATCTTCAGGTAGCTGCCGGGGCTGGTTTCGATCTGCAGCGTCCCATCTTCATTCACTTTGTTCACCGTCCCATGGATACCGGCGATCGTCACGATCTTATCTCCCTTCTGCATATCCTCCTGGAACTTTTTAGCCAGCTTGGCTTTTTTGGCCTGAGGACGGATCATAAATAGCCAGAATACCAGGATCATACCACCCAATAAGATTAAGGAATAGCTATTCCCCGGAGTACCGCCTGCTTGTAATAAAACTACTAACTGAGTCATTGTATTATTGTTTGATTGAAATGATTAGGATTTCTTCTCCACCTGTACGACAAATTGCAGGGAATGGCTTTGGCTGCCCTTGGTATTGGCAGTTACAAACAAAGTCTTGTGATTGACGCCGGTCCGGCCCTCGCTGTTAAAGCTGGCCTTCACCTGGCCTTCCGCGCCGGGGGCTATGGGCTCCGTGGATTGTTCAGCCACTGTACACCCGCAACTGGGCTGCACCTTTTCGATCACCAGCGGCTTGTTCCCGGTGTTTTTGAAACGGAAAGACACTTCCAGCTTCTGGCCTTCCTCGATCTTACCGAAATCTTTGGTGGAATCCAGCCACTGGATGGTGGTGAACTGCGTGGAATCTATAATAGTATTCGCGGTGACCCCGCTCTTGTCATTGCTCTTACAGCCGGCAATAAGAGATGCGGCGATAAGACAAGTTAGTAAATAACGCATGGACGATAATTTTTGCAAACGTACATCAAATAACCACAAACCTGCAATCAACTGGCCTTAAAATTGACCTTATGCATTTTGTCGTCCCTGACCAGGTCCTTGTGAATATTGTCCAGGATGCCATTGACAAACTGACCGCTTTGGGGGGTACTGTATTCTTTGGCCAGATCGATGTATTCGTTAATAGTGACTTTGGGCGGGATGGTCTCAAAATAAAGGAACTCTGCCACGCCCATTTGCATAAGGATCATATCCAGCGTGGCGATCCGTTCGGGGTCCCAATTCTTTAATTTCGGCTTGATAAGATCCATAACGACTTCCTTCTTATCCATTACCGTCTGCAGGAGCCCCCGGGCATACTCCCATTTATCCTTACTTATTATCTCCTGGAAATTGATGGACCCGGGCTTGCCGAGATATCCCAGGATCAACTGGCTGATCATATCGATGTCGTCATCCCAGTTCATGAACAGCTCCTCGACATGCGATTCGAATAACTCATTGGGGAGCAGCAAGCTGTTGAAAATGAATTCCAGTATCCCTTTTTCCGATTTTTTGTCCCTGCCGGGCTCCGTGATATATTTTTTGTATTCATCTGTAGCCACCAGCTCCTGGTAGAGCTTTTTGATCAGCTCCTTGTCAACATGCAGATGAGGCTTGTCCATGCCAAGCGCTTTCTGCCAGGACAGATCTTCGAGGATCTTCCACAGAATCTCATTGCCGGCCAGTTTTATATTGACGTTGAGATCCTGTTCATTGGGCAGGTGCTTGTTGGAACGGACCATGGAATCCGTCTCTGCGTAGCGGGCCACTTCGGTAATAGAGTAAATAAGATAGACTAGTAACTGCCTTGAGTGATCAAAATGCTTTTGTAAAATCCTAACATGTTCTCCCGGCTTTACGGTTTGTTCCTGTGCATCCAGGGTATACAAGGTTTGCATCACTTTTACCCGGATATTTCTTCTACTGATCATTATAATAAGAGCTTAGTTAGCGGCTGCAAATATAAGAATTTACCAATAACCAGGAGAATTTAAAGACTTTCGCCCCGGATGATGGCGCGCATAAATATCGCATTTATACCCATCCTGACAGGCTTTTCCGGTCCGTCACCTGACAAATCAGGACAATTCCCCCTCGGACACCCTGACAAACAGCCTGTTGACAACTGAAAAATTGACATTGCAATGGGGATTGCGCCAGCCACGGGTTATGAAAACTGTAAAAATGACTCCGCTGTAAGGTTTGGTATGAAATTCGTTTACCTTTGCAAACCTGCGGTTCCCGCATGGCTAGAAACCTTCATTAAAACAAAAAACGATAAAACTATGGCCAAAAAGTTAAACGTTACCCCGCTAGCTGACAGGGTAATTGTGAAGCCAGCTCCTGCTGAAGAAAAAACTGCCGGTGGCATTATCATCCCCGATACTGCCAAAGAAAAACCGCAACGTGGTACGGTAGTAGCCGCTGGTCCCGGTAAAAAAGACGAGCCGGTAACTGTTAAGATCGGAGACACCGTATTGTATGGCAAATATGCCGGAACTGAGATCCAGATCGAAGGGAACGATTTCCTGATCATGAGAGAATCTGACATTTTAGCAATCGTATAATTCTCAACACTGAAGAGGCCTTTCGGGGCACCTATAAGAACTATTCATTTCTAAACTTTCTCCACCCCCCAACCCCCTGAAGGGGGAGACGGCAGGAGATAAATTAAATAACTATGGCAAAACAAATTTTCTTCGATATCGAAGCCCGTAATAAAATGAAAAAGGGTGTAGATATACTGGCAAATGCCGTTAAAGTCACACTTGGACCTAAAGGACGCAATGTAGTACTGGAAAAGAAATTTGGTGCTCCTTCCGTTACCAAAGATGGTGTTACAGTAGCAAAAGAAATTGAACTGGAAGATCCTATCGAGAACATGGGCGCCCAGATGGTGAAAGAAGTTGCTTCCAAAACGGCTGATATTGCCGGTGACGGAACGACCACTGCCACGGTACTGGCTCAGTCCATCATCAGCGAAGGGCTGAAGAACGTAGCCGCCGGCGCTAATCCTATGGATCTGAAACGCGGTATCGACAAGGCTGTTGCCAAGGTAGTAGAGAACCTTAGCGCTCAGTCACAGACGATCGGCAACGATAGCAGGAAGATCGAGCAGGTAGCTTCTATCTCCGCTAACAATGACAACACGATCGGAAAGCTCATTGCACAGGCTTTCGGTAAAGTAGGAAAAGAAGGCGTTATCACGGTTGAAGAAGCAAAAGGCACCGATACTACTGTTGACGTAGTAGAAGGTATGCAGTTCGATCGCGGTTATATCTCCCCTTATTTCGTTACCAACAGCGAAAAAATGGAAGCTGAACTGCAGAACCCTTATATCCTGATCTACGACAAAAAGATCTCTGCCATGAAGGATATCCTCCATATCCTGGAAAAAGTTGCACAGAGCGGCCGTCCTTTACTTATCATCGCTGAAGACCTGGAAGGTGAGGCACTGGCTACCCTCGTGGTAAACAAGCTGCGCGGCACCATCAAGGTGGCTGCTGTAAAAGCTCCCGGCTTTGGTGACAGAAGGAAAGAAATGTTACAGGACATCGCGATCCTTACAAAGGGTATCGTGATCAGCGAAGAACAGGGTTACAAACTGGAAGCCGCTGACCTGAGCTACTTAGGCTCTGCTGCTTCTGTAACGATCGATAAGGACAATACCACTGTTGTAGGCGGTAAAGGAAAGAAAGAAGACATCGTTGCCCGTGTCAGCCAGATCAAGGCTCAGATCGAAGTAACGACTTCTGACTACGATAAGGAAAAATTACAGGAACGCCTGGCTAAGCTCAGCGGCGGTGTAGCTGTACTGTACGTAGGTGCTGCCACCGAAGTTGAAATGAAGGAAAAGAAGGATCGCGTTGACGATGCATTGCACGCAACACGCGCTGCCGTAGAAGAAGGTATCGTTCCCGGCGGTGGTGTAGCTTATATCCGTGCTATCGAATCATTGGAAAAGCTGAAAGGCGCTAATGAAGACGAGACCACCGGTATCGCTATCGTTAAACGCGCTATCGAAGAGCCCCTGCGCCAGATCGTGGTGAACAGCGGTATTGAAGGCAGCATCGTTGTACAGAAAGTGAAAGAAGGCAAAGCCGATTATGGTTTCAACGCCCGCACGGAAGTATACGAGAACCTCCTGAAAGCAGGTGTTATCGATCCTACTAAGGTGACCCGTATCGCCCTGGAAAATGCCGCTTCTATCGCCGGTATGTTGCTGACCACCGAATGTGTGATCGCTGACAAGCCTAAGAAAGAAGAAGGTCATGCTCATCCGGGTGGCGCACCTGGCATGGGTGGAATGGACTACTAGAACCCAACCCCGCCCCCTACCCCCTAAAGGGGATAAGAACGGGGCAAAGGTCAGAATATAAAAGGCCCGATCCGGAATCTACCGGATCGGGCCTTTTCGTATATAGGGTATAATACCCCTTTGTTTTGGTTAAGGTTAAGACGATAGCACTGATAATTTGTACCCTTGGTTTTGGAGGACTAATGACTCTCTGGACCGCCTGCATGAAAAACAGCAGCCACCTAGCCACAGCGATCAGGCCGCCACAGGATTCGGTGCAGCCCGCTGCAACAGATACGACGATCACCGGCAAGACCGACACCACGGTACTTACCTACCTTGCCTTGGGCGATTCTTACACCATCGGGCAGTCTGTTGCTATAGAAGACCGTTACCCGGTGCAGGCCGCAAAATTATTGCAGGCAGATCAACTGAATTGCTCCCCCCCTGAAATTATCGCCACCACAGGCTGGACTACGGCCGATCTCCTGAATGCCCTCGCCACAGCTCCGCCGGAGCTCTCCACCCTAAAGCCCGCTCACCCGTATAGCGTGGTTACTTTACTGATTGGCGTCAACAACCAATACCAGGGCCTCCCCCAATCCGAATACCGGGATCAGTTCACCAGCCTGCTCCGGCAGTCAATTGCCCTGGCAGGCAACAGCACCTCGCATGTAGTCGTCTTATCCATCCCCGACTATTCGGTCACCCCTTATGCCCATGGACACAACACCACCTTCATTGCCGCACAGATTGACTCCTTCAATCTCATCAATTATAAATTATCTCAGGACTACCAGGTCCATTACCTGGATATCACCGCCGACAGCCGCAAGGCGCTGGATGACCCGTCGCTCATCGCATCCGATGGACTGCACTTCTCCGGGAAGGAATATGCTATCTGGGCTGAAAAGCTGGTGGTGGTGATGAAGAAGATTTTAAAATTTAAAACTTAAGCCCCACCGTTGCAACGACCGTCCCCCCATTCTCTTTAAGCGTAGCCACTGTATTGGCCTTGTCACTGAGCCGGTAAGGGAAATTGACATCCCGGCTGAATCCCATTACATAGGTCAGGTCGATGAACATTCCCTTGTTACGGTAACCCAGGCCCCCGCTGACAAAAAGGCGATCGGCGGTCAGGTATTTATCCTTATAAGGAGTGGTATAGTAGGCAACACCGGCACGGGCCATCAGGGTATTGAATTTCAACTCACCTCCCAACCGCATCCCCAGGCTGCCTTTATAGGAATCTTTGACGGCGGCATTCACGGCGTCATAATAACTGGTGCTTCCGTTGTCTTTATTTTCAGGTTGGAACCGCGGGCTGCTGGTAGTCGTGTATTCCAGGTCAGCAGTGACAAAACCCTTCTGTTGCTTTACATCCTCTATGCCGCCCCCGAACAGATAAGAACCGCTGAGAATGAACTTCCAGGGAGTATACAAATTATAACTCGCCGTATTCGCCGAGGGAGAAATGCCGGCCATCTGATCGAGTGAATCGGAACTGATAGAAGCCTGCTGGTGACTGGTATAATTTTCCGTACGGGTGATCATAGAGGCATTGATCTTATCCGTCATCCCGTATACAGTGGGGGTGTGGATGGCCAGTCCCAGCCTCCATGCAGTAGACGGTTTGAAGATCACTCCTATCTTTCCGTTCAATCCTACCCCCTTGGAAGAATAATTCTCCTGGTAGGTAAAGGAGTCGAAATCATTGTTGGTATTGCCGGTCGCATCGGACTCATGAAACGTCTGCGTACGCGTATAGTTGATGATAGGGATCCCCAGGCTGCCCCCGATAAACCATTTATCGTGGAGATTGGTAGCCAGGGAAAAGGCGATCTCCGTGATGCCCCCTTTGGATTGCAAATCGTTTTCCTGCAGCACCCGCCCAGCTTTCTGAGGCTGGCCGATCACCTGCAGGTTGCCATTGATGGTCGCCGTGTCGACCAGGTAAGTATACAGCGCCATGCGTGTGCCATACGAGACATCAGGACTGCCCAGCGCCTGGTCAATGCTGTATCCCGAGGAGGCGAACTCTTCCGCATACTGCTCGGAAAAAGAGCTGTAATCGTTCTCTCCCTTATAGTGAACATTGCTGTTGAAATTTGCCATCCGGTTGACAGCTATCGAAAAGACATTACTCCCGCCATTCCTGCCCATGTAGTTTATCACCAGGCCGGAGGTACCCAGGTTAAAATTACCCGCCGTCTTGCCGGAGGTGCCGGTCCCCAGATAATTGCTCTTGTCCGAAAGGAGACGAAATCCGGGACTCAGGACGAATTCATTGGTCCTGTACAGGCCGAGCCCTGCTGGGTTTACATAAGCAGCCGATATGTCCCCTCCCAGGGATCCCATGGCGCCCCCAATGGCTTGTTGCCGGGCCGTCCCACTGGGAGTCGTCCAGGCTGAACGAAGGGCGTCTTCAGGTAACTGGGCTGACAATTGCTGGCAGACAAACAGGCTTAGCAGGGTTATAATCTTTTGCATGTCAATAGTCAGGTTAGCTTATAATCGGCATTAAAAAAGGAGGAAAGATTCAAGTTTCACTCAAAATCATTTCCTCCCCGTAAATTATGTAGAACAGTATGCAGCTATAAAATTTAATGCCTGCCCGGTCTGCTGAAACCACCGCCACCACCTCCGCCGGAGGGAGTGTAACTTCTTGTCGGCTGGCTGAAGCTGCCACTATTCGTGTTGGCCGGCCGGTAATAAGTGTTGGTATTGCTGTTGGTCGTCCGGTAATTATTATTGTAACTATTGACCTGATTGCCATTACCGCTGCGGGTACCCGGCGTGTAATACGTAGTAGTAGTCCGCGGCCGGTATGCCCGCTCGTTGCTGTTGCTTGTGGTACGGGTGACCAGACCATTGCGATAGCTGGCGCCGTTGAAAGCACGCAGATGCGAATAGACAGCAGTAGTAGGGTATTTGGAACCGGCTACGATCACTCCTCCGCCATAATAAGGATTGTAGAAATAAGGGTTGTACCAGCTATTCCACATAAAGTAGCTGTTCCAGCACATGTAGGGATCTCCGAAGCCCAGGCCGAACCCGGATCCGAATCCCAAACCCAGTCCATAACCATAACCATAGGAAGGGTAGCCATAGCCATATCCCAAACCAACACTCAGACCGGGAGAATAATAGGAGTCATAGGCACTGTAATCATCAAAATATGACCAGCGCTGGGGATCCTGCACTTTCATCCGGACATATTGATCGTTGGGGGCTGTGCTATAATAATCTCCCTGTTGCGCCTTGCCGGAGTAATATTCATCCTGGTCGCCGCTGGCTGCGACAGCCTTGGTAGAGGCAGGCGAATAATATACGTCATCGGGTGTTTGCGCCGCCTTGCGTGAGGAAGAACAACTGCTCAGTACGATCAGTGTTCCAGCCAGGAATGTATATATCTGTTTCATGGCGAAAGCATTTAGGTTATTTTCAGTCTGAAGTCGCTATTTTTGCGCTCCGTAATGTTAAGGTAAAGTTACGATAAATAATCAGCCTTATAGGCAATTTATGGATAGTTTATTGTTAAACGGTGATTAAATTATTTAAACGATTCGTTAAAGAGACCAAGCTATTTTATGAGTAAAGAAATTACTAGCCGGGCAGCGGACTATTCGCAATGGTATAATGATCTGGTCATCAAGGGCAGCCTGGCAGATTATTCGGCTGTCAAAGGCTGTATGGTGATCAAGCCCTATGGATTTGGCCTTTGGGAGAAAATGCGCGACCAACTGGATAAAATGTTCAAGGATACGGGACATGTGAATGCCTATTTCCCCTTGTTCATTCCTAAAAGCTTTCTCAGCAAAGAGGCTGCCCATGTCGAAGGATTTGCAAAGGAATGCGCCGTCGTCACCCATTACCGGCTGAAGAACGACCCCAATGGCGGGGGGGTGATCGTAGACCCCGAAGCCAAACTGGAAGAAGAGCTGATCGTCCGGCCCACCAGTGAGACCATTATCTGGAATACCTATAAGACCTGGATACAGTCCTACCGGGACCTGCCCCTCCTGATCAACCAATGGGCCAATGTGGTTCGCTGGGAAATGCGCACCCGCCTGTTCCTCCGCACTACGGAATTCCTCTGGCAGGAAGGCCATACGGCCCATGCCACCGCCCAGGAAGCGATCGCGGAAACTAAACAGATGCTGGACGTCTATGCCACCTTCGCCGAAGAATACATGGCCCTGCCCGTGATACGGGGAGTCAAGACGGAAAGCGAACGTTTTGCCGGGGCCGTAGACACCTATTGCATAGAGGCTTTGATGCAGGATGGCAAGGCCCTGCAGGCAGGCACCTCCCATTTTCTCGGGCAGAACTTTGCCAGGGCATTCGATGTGAAATTCTCCGATAAGAACAATAAACTGGAATATGTCTGGGCCACCAGCTGGGGCGTGAGCACCCGCCTGATCGGGGCCCTGGTGATGGCGCACAGCGATGACGACGGCCTGATCCTCCCCCCAAAGATCGCACCCCTGCAGGTAGTGATCGTTCCCATTTACAAAGGCGAGGACAGGAAAGACCTGCTGGATGCGAAAGGAAAAGAACTGGCAGGACAGTTGAAAGCCGCCGGGATCAGCGTGAAATTTGACGACAACGACAATACAAGACCGGGATTTAAATTCGCGGAATATGAGATGAAAGGCGTACCCGTCCGGATCGCCATGGGACTCCGCGACCTGGAGAATGCCAGCGTCGAAATAGCCCGGCGCGACACAAAAGAGAAGACCACCATCCCCATGGACGGCCTGCCGGCCTATGTCTCCGGATTGCTGAATACCATTCAGCAGGCCATGTATGATAAGGCCCTGGCTTATCGCGACCAGCATATCAGCCGGGCAGATACCTGGGAGGAATTTGAACAATTGCTGGACGGGAAAGGCGGATTTGTAGCAGCGCACTGGGATGGCACCCCCGCTACGGAAGAAGCCATTAAGGAAAAGACCAAGGCGACTATCCGTTGCATCCCCCTGAACAACCCTCCCGAAGAAGGGAAATGCATATTGACCGGCAAGCCCAGTAAGGAAAGAGTCCTCTTTGCCCGGGCGTATTAAGACGGGAACCAGCTCCCCGGCCTGAAACAGACAGAAGGGCCATTGCCCTATTTTATAGGAAAATAGTTACAATCGTTATTGGATTGTAACTATTTTTTTTACTTTCAGGGATAGGTAATTCCTTAGAAATGAATTAATCATTAAAATCAACCCCCTTCTTATGGAACAAAACACAGAGAGTCATTTATTCGATTTGCAGGTAGACCACAACGTCTCTGCTTACCTGGGAGAGACAGCCCGCTGGGCAAAATTCATGGCCATACTGGGCTTTATTTTTTGCGCACTGTTTGTATTGATAGCCCTGTTTGCCGGTACCTTTATCGCGGCGAGCCTGGGCCGTATGGGCGGCGGAGCAGCAGGAACGGGTTATCTGGGAGGAATGGTCTCCTTTGTATATATAGCTTTCGGGCTGCTGTACTTTTTCCCCTGCCTGTATCTGTATAATTTTGCTTCCAAAATGCAGGTCGCCCTACGCAACAATGACCAGAACCAGTTAACGCAGTCATTCAGGAACCTCAAATCCTGCTACCGCTTTGTCGGAATATTAATGATCATCTGTCTGAGCCTTTGGGCGCTGGCGCTTATCCTCGGCGGTATCATAGGAGCGGCTTTTCGGTAACTCCGACCGCGCTGCCTCAGGTAGCCCCGGCCCCGCCTTCAGGTAGTAGAATAATAATTATAATCCTTCAGCAAAGTTTCCAGGAACTCAAGGGAGTCCTGGTCACTTTCAATATGCAGTTTGGACTTGATCCTTTCCCCGATACGCATAGAAAGATCATAGTTATTCTTTTTCTTCACCGAGCCGATAATGCTTTTCAGTGTATTGATATCCTTATCGCTTAAATGCATCACCTGGGGGAACCTGGGCTGATAATCTCCCTCCAGTTCCGTAAACACCGTATCTTCCCAGGAAGTGTGCGTCCGGGTATCGATGATCATCGTGCCGGCTATCAGGTCGCCGATCCGTTGGGAATGGGGCGTCAGCAGAACGCAGGCAATACCTGCAAAAAGAAAGATCGCACACCACCAGGGCAAGCTGTTCAGACTGATGGCGGCAAGGACCCATACGGGGAAATCCGCCAGCCGGAATACCCAACGGATGAGATATTGGCTCAGCGTAGGCTGGCCCCCGTCAGCAGTGATCACCTTAATACCCAGCGCCTTCTTTCCAACACTCTGCCCGTTCATCAGCAGTTCACAGATAAGATGATAAAATAAAAAAGGCAGCCCGAACAATACGTACACCCACTGCGTCCCGCTCTCGCTCAAACTAATGTTCAACAGCTTCGTGCCCACCAGAAAATAAGCGATCATTACCACCAAATCGATTATCCAGGAAAGCAGCCGTTTGTGAAAAGGAGTAATAGCAAAATCCACTTCAATATTAAAACCTGTATCTAATTTTACTACGAGCATTCGTTATTATATTTATCAGATTTTACTCACTATATTTAATGGTAAATATAATGCTAAATCTATTTTAGTGCGAGAGGGGCTTTTTATTAAAAAAAATATTGATAAGTGGAAGCAGTATCAGTACGAGCCGGCCACAGATCCCGACGAAATGGCCGGGCAGTTCACTGAATTGGTGAATGACCTGGGTTATTCCAGGACCTTCTACCCGCATAGTAAGGTAACACAATACCTCAACGGGCTCGCCTCGCGGATCTACCTGGGCATTTATCGCAACAAGAAAGAAGAAGCCTCCCGAATCACCCGTTTCTGGAAGACCGAATTACCGCTTGTTGTCCGGAAATATCACCGGGAAATATTATATTCTTTTTTAATTTTTGTTTTGTTTGCTGTACTGGCCGCTTTTTCAGCGGCGCATGATGAGACATTCGTGCGGGGAGTCCTGGGCGACCGCTATATAGACATGACCGAAGACAATATCTCCCGGGGAGATCCTTTCGGAGTCTATAAAAGCCAGGATCCACTCAGCATGTTCACCTGGATAGCCGTACACAATATCAAAATAGCTTTTATGGTATTTGTTTCCGGCTTTGCCCTCTCCATAGGTTCCGTATGGCAATTGTTTGAGAATGGGGTCATGCTGGGCTCCTTCCAGTATTATTTTTTTGCGAAAGGACTGGGCTGGCAATCTATTCTGGTGATCTGGAT
>Ga0307511_10002039_pt1 | contig 21179 bp, 19 predicted proteins | sample 13_EM_MG_FD_200266 | JGI IMG/M metagenome (GOLD analysis project Ga0307511, IMG submission 200266) | Populus trichocarpa ectomycorrhiza microbial communities from riparian zone in the Pacific Northwest, United States - 13_EM | ecosystem: Host-associated > Plants > Roots > Unclassified | place...
GTGACGTCGGTCGGCACCGGCCCGTCCTCGTCGCGCATCGCGAAGAACTGGCCGGACTTGGCGAAGGTCAGCACCTCGTCGGCGACCAGCAGCACCTCGCTGTCGGCGCACAGCGTCGACAGGCCGCGCAGGTATCCCTTGGGCGGCAGGAGAATGCCGGCGTCGCCCTGGATCGGCTCGACCACCACGGCCAGCAGCCGGTCCGCGTTCTCGGCGAAGTACTCGCGCAGCGCGTCGGCGTCGCCGAACGGGATGTGCTCGACCCGGACGCCGTACTGGTCGTCGGACGCCGGTCCGGGCAGCCCGATCCGGTAGTGCCGGCGGTTGAGCAGCGGCAGCAGGCCGTCGGTCCAGCCGTGCCAGGCCCCCTCGAACGCGAGGATCGTGTCCCGCTTCTCCTTGCCGGGCTTGGGCCGCAGCCGGCGGGTGTCGAACCGCGACTCCAGCACCAGCCGGATCGCCAGCTCCATGCCCTCCGAGCCGGAGTTGCGCCCGCTGACGTGGTACTCGCCGGCCGGGAAGTGCCCACCCCACAGGCCTTCCGGGCCGAACAGCCAGTCCAGCAGACGGGCCCGTTCCAGCGAGGCCAGCTCGTCGGTGACGTAGCCGGCCTCGCCCAGCCCCCGCTGCAAGGACTGCTGCGCGATCGGGTGGCCGGCGCCGAGGCAGGCGCTGCCGTAGCCGCCGCTGGTGTCCAGCAGCCGGAACAGCTCGCCGTCGGAGAGGTCGGCGGCCTCGATCTCGATGCCCTGGCCGCGCAGGCAGGCGAACGGCAGCGGGGTCCGGTCGTAGTGGTTGAAGTGCAGTTCCTGGCTGCGCCGGAGCTGGGCCAGATCGGCGGCGGTGAGCTGGGACTTCGCAGGAGCGGACAAGGGTTTCTCCCCCTGGGCTGGTGGGTCGGCGGGACGGGTTCAGGCGACCGGGGTCTTCTCCTTGGCCGCGACGAGGCGCTCCACCAGCGCGAGCACGCCGCCCAGGGTGGTGAAGTTCTCCGGCGCGAAGTCCTCGTCGGAGATGACGACGTCGAAGATGTCCTCGCACTGCACCCGCAGCTCGACGAAGCCGAGCGAGTCCAGCCCGTACAGGTCGCGCAGGCTGTCGTCCAGGGTCATGCGGTCGGCCGGCACCTCGACCAGCACCTCGGTGCTCAGGATTCCCTTGATCGCCTGTAGCGCATCCATGTTCTTCCCTCCAGAGCGGACGTGCGGCGGATGCCCCGATCTTGGGTTTGGCTCGGGGCATCCGCCAAGGTGGTCACGCTGAGTCCGTCACGTGGCGGGAAATCCGTCAGGTCAGCAGGCGCGGCTGATCTCGTCGGCGGCAACGGCCCCGCTCAGCACCGCGACGGTGTGCGCGACCGAGGCCAGCGTGGTGTGCCGGTGCCAGCCGTCGTAGGAGCGGCCGGCGTAGTCCCGCATGCCGACCTGGTCGGCTATCCGGGTGAAATCCCGGTCGACGCGCTGTGTGAGGCGGTCCAGCCGCAGCAGCTCGGACGGGGGCTCGTCAACCATGTCGGTGAGCCAGAGCCGGGTCGGCCAGCCCCGCCCGCTGCCCCATTCACCCATCAGCAGCAGTTCCCCCGGCCGCGTTGGAAGTGCCACCCGGACGGCGGCCACCAGGCTGGTCCGTCCGGCCACCGTGACCGGGCGACGCAGGTCACGACACATGCCGATAATTTCACGGGCCGGCAGTTCGTCGTTGCCGCGCCCGGTCAGCACCGGGTCCCGCACGGCCAGCGGGAGCGCGCCGCCGATCCGAGCCAGCACCCGGCTCGCCCTACCCAGAAGGGCGGCCACATCGGCCTCCCGGCCATCCACCACCACCGGCCGGGCCGGCAGTCCCCAGTCCGACGACAGCGTCAGGTAGGTCTCAATGGCGCAGTCGGCCGGCGATTTCTCCGTCACCTCGTCGGGTATGGCCGCCCGAATCCGCCGTGTTCGGTCGTTGAGCCACACCGACGGCAGATGCAGTCGCCAGTTGACCGGCGCGCTCATGTCCGCGGACGCCGCCCAGACGCCGGTGGCCCGTTGAGCGTTGACCACCTGCCCGATATCTGCGAAAAACCGGCGCTCCACGCCGACGGAATGCTCGCCCGCCTTCTGGATGACCATGGGGCGGACCACCCAGGCCCGCGGCGGCGCGATCGCGAAGATGTGGCGGGCGAGCGCCTGGCGGACCAGCCGCCAGTCCCAGGTCGAACTGCTGACGAAATGGTGCAGTTTCTGCTCGGTCGCGGAACCGCCGATCAGCGCCGCGATGTTGCGGATCGATTTCCGGCCGTTCACCTCCAACAGGCCGCACACGTACTCGAAAGCCCGGGCCCGTTGATCTTTTCTCGAAAGGGAGGCAAACAGCGTCGAACACAGCTCGTCCAGTGTCGTGTCGCCGAGGTCGACGGCACTCGACATCCGTGCTCGCAGAAGCCCTTCTCCTAACGGCATGACAAAACTCCCCCAAGTGTGAAGCGCGATTCTCCTCGCCCGTCCCGCGCGGTACTACCCGACCGGCGCCCCAGCCAGACGCCGACATGACAGACTATTGGCCGCGATCACCTCACCCCCATGCCCACACAGCCCGGGAGCGTAGCCAACCAATGTCAAGCGCGGATACCCGCATCACCGGGTTGGACCAGCCAATGATCATTCACTACGCGCGGTGACCACACGATCGGGCGGGAATTCACTTCACCACGGGGGTAACATATTCAACCACCATTCGGCGATAGTCACGAAAGGCCCGCCACCCCGGTGCGGACCACGTCCGATGGCCGCCGCCGCTCGGACGCCCGTCCCTGCGCCCGATCAGCCGACCTGCCCCACGGCCTCGGCGGCGGGAGCCGCGTCCGAGCCCCAGCCGCGGAAGTCGCCGCACGAGTAGAAGACCGTGGACCACTCCAGCAGGCGGATGAGCTCGACCGCCGGGGGGAAGTCGCGATCGAGCAAAGTGGACAGTCGGCGGGTGGCAGCCTCGGCCCGGCGGGCCAGTTCGGTGCGGACCTGGGCCGGGGTGACGCCGGGATACATGAGGACGTTGTTGTCGCCAGCGCGGCTCTCGCGGTGGAAGGTGGCGAGGTCGTTGGCCAAGCGCACGACGACGGTGAGATCGTCCACGGACGACACCAGGTCGTCGAGATGGTCGAGGAGGGCGGGATCGTCGGCGGTGGCCCACAGGGGGAAGTGGTTCATCCACAGGGTGACGCTGCTGGCGTGGTCGAGGTAGTCCCGGATGTCGGTCCGGGCGATCTCGCCCCGGCTGACGAGCCAGTCGTAGCGGACGGATTCGAGGTCGCTGGCGAACTTGGCCGCCCAGAGGTCGGCGAGCGCGGGGTAGAGCGGTTGCGCGCTCAGGTCCTGCTGGCAGGAGGACAGGGCGGTCAGGATGGGGTGGCCGGTGTCGGGCCGGTTGGCGCGGACGATGGCGAGGCAGCGGGCGAAGAGATCGTCGAGCGCGGGCAGCGAGGTGACGACCTGCTCGACGTGATCGTCGAGGGCGTAGGTCCAGACGTACATCCGGGCGACAGCGCGGAGTTGGGCGACGGAGCGCCACGGGGCGATGGTGGCGGCCGAGATGGCCATCGCCTCGATGGGCAGGTTTCGCAGGCCCGCGGCGGGTCCGGCCAGCCAGGAGCGGAGGTCGGCCAGCACCCCCAGCGAGCGCATGGCGATCGGCACGCACCGCGCCGCCGAGGGAAACTCCTGTGCGGTCATCGGATCTCCTTCACACCGAGACGCGCTTGCGCACGTCGGACAGCACGGCGCCGGCGTGCCGGAAGTCCTCCTCGGTGGGAAGATCGCCCAGCAGCACGGTGTCCACCCCGAGGGCGAGATACCGGTCCAGGTAGTCGGCCACGCGGCCGTGGCTGCCGACCAGCAGCGGCATGGAGCCCTTGTCCGCCTGGTACGCCCCGGTCCAGTACACGCCGTCGTGAACCTCGCCGGACAGCGTGGCCATGCGTCGGCTCCAGTCCGAATCGGACTTGCGGCGCATGGCGGTCTTCAGCCGGGTCCGCCGATCGCTCTGGTAGCGCTCATAAGCGACCCGCCAGGCCTGCTCGTCGGTGTCCCGGGCGAGCAGGCCGACGCGGATGCCGGTGCGCACGGTCCGGCTGCCGTCGAGGAACGTCCGCGCGAACTGGTCGACCGGCTCCGGGTGCGTGATGGCGACGTCGCCGACTTCCTCGGCGGCCCGCCGGGACGCGGGCGAGGAGCCGGCGACGAACACCCGCGGCCGTTCCTCGGGCGGCAGCCAGGAATGGGTCCGCAGGCCACGATAGTGGTAGAACCGGCCGTCGTGGCTGAGCGGCTCGTCGGTGGCCAGCAAGGTCCGCAACACCTTGGCGTACTCGATGGCCCGCTCGTACCGCTCGTCGTGGCCGAGGGTGTCGCCGAGCTGGCCCAGTTCCTCGTTGGCCGCGCCGGTGATCAGGTTGATGTCGATCCGCCGCCCGTACAGCCGGGTCATGGCGTGGATGAGCTTGGCCGCGGTGAAGGGCGGCATCGCGTACGGCTGCAAGGCGGTGAGCGGCGACAGCGTGGTGGTGTGCTGCATGATCGCGCCGGCGACCGCCCACGGGTCGAGATTCTTGTGGTTGTAGAAGGCCAACAGCCCGTTCACGCCGTGCCGCTCGGCCCGCTGCGCCAGCTCGGCGATGATCGGCAGCGGGGCGTCGCCTCGCGGCGACGGCGCGGTGCCGAGGACTTCCAGGCGACGTCGCGCCATGCCGATTCCCTCCCGGGCTCAGGCGAACGTGATCGGCAGGCGCCGGGCCTGGCGGACGCCGGCGAGCCGGAACACGGGCTGCTCGCCGGGAGTGACGTGGTAGTCGGGAATGCGCCGGTGGAACTGGTCGATGGCGGCGCACAGCTCCAGGCGGGCCAGGTGGATGCCGAGGCAGTGGTGCGCGCCGGCGGCGTAGCCGAGGTGCCGGCTGATCTTGCGGTCCAGTCGCGGCTCGAGCGGGTTGTCGAACGACGCGGGATCGAGGTTTCCACTGCCCCAGCACAGGAAAACGAGCTCGCCGCGCTTGATCGGGATGCCGTTGACCTCGGTGTCCTCATTGGCCCAGCGCGGTCCGCCGGCCGGCACCGGGCTCTCCAGGCGCATCAGCTCGTCGATCGCGCCGGGCAGCATCGACGGATCGGCCACGACCTGCCGCCGCTGCTCGGGATGGGCCGCGAACCAGGCGAACAGGCACGACAGCGCGGAGGTCACGGTGTCGAGCGCGGCGATGGTGAACAGGTGCAGGATGTTGACGATCTCGTCGTCGGTCAGGCGCTCGCCGTCGACCTCGAAGGTCATGAACCGGCCGATGAGATCGTCGCGGGCCTGCGGCTCGCGGCGGCGCTCGGCCAGCCGCTCGTGCAGCCGGGCCCGCATTCGGTCGCCGGCCTCGACACCGAGTTCCTCGCGCTGGGCCAGGTCCGCGCCCTCGTTCTCGAGGATCCGGTCCTTCATCTCGGTGAGGAAGGTCATGTCCGCCAACGGAAGGCCGAACAGGTTGAGGAACAGGGTGGCCGGCAGCGGGGCGCAGAAGGCGGAGAACAGCTCGGTCTGGCCGTCCCCGGCGAAGCCGTCGATGAGCTCGTCGGCCAGCTTCCGGATCTCCTGCTCCATCGGCGACACCTTGGCCGAGGACAGCAGCGGGTCCAGCAGCCGGCGGTACCGGCGGTGGTCCAGGCCGTCGAGGTGGATCGGGATCAGCGGCTCCCGCGTGCCCATGCCGAACGGCCGGCCGGTGTCCGGGTGGTTGGACACGATCGACCGGTTGCGGCAGGCGGCCATGATGTCGTCCATGGCGAAGAACCCGATGCCCGCCTCCCACCGCACCACCGGGTTCTCCCGCCGCAGGCGGTCCAGTATCGGCTGCGGCTCGGCCACCGAGAAGGCGTCGTTCTGCTCGTACACCATCATCGCCCGCAGCGCGGGATCCATCTCCGCCCAGGGAATGTAGGCCGCTTCCCGCATCGCACTCACCACTTCCGCTCGCCGGCGAAACGCGCCGCGTCGATCAGCATTTCCCGTCCGTGCGCCGTCATCGGCGCGTTCGCGACCGCCGAGGTCGCCTCGATCACCAGCTGCTCGATGACCAGCTCCAGCTCGGCCACCGCGCCGCAGTCGTGCAGCACGGCGCGGACCGCGTCAAGGCCGACGTCGCTGCGGTCCAGCAGGGCCAACTCGGTGGCGCTGGCGCGGCGGCGGGCGATCTCCAGCAGCCGGGTCGCCTTGTGCTGCATCACGTCGCCACCGACCGGCTTGCCCGTCTGCGCCTCGTTGCCGAACAGGTCGAGCAGGTCGTCGCGGAGCTGGAACGCCTGGCCGACCGCGCGGCCGTAGCAGCGCAGGAACGTTTCGAGCTCCGCACCCCGTGGGGCGAGCCCGGCGCCGACCAGCAGCGGCCCCTCGACGGTGTAGCTGGCCGTCTTCAACTCGGCCGTCGTGGCCGCCACTTCCTCGTGCCACTCCCCCATCGCCGACGTCTCGAGGTCCAGGTACTGCCCGTGCATCAGCCGCGTGGCCGCCCGGTAGAAGACCTGTTGCGCCTGCGCTGGCAGGGAACCGGCCAGCCGGGCACACACCAGCAGGGTGTAGTCGCCGAGGAGGATGGCCATGTTCTCGCCGTAGCGCTGCGCGGATCCGCGCAGGCCCAGCGTGGTGTGCCGCTCGGTGAAGGAGACGTGCAGCGTCGGCATGGCCCGCCGGGTGTCGGCCTCGTCCATGATGTCGTCATGGATCAGCGCGAACGTGTGCAGGAGCTCGAAGACCGCGCCGGCCCGGATCGCCAGATCGTCCTCCACGCCGCCGCCGGCGGCCAGGAACGCCCACTGCGTGAACGCCGGCCGGATGCGCTTTCCACCGCCGAGCGCGGCCTCCCGCAGCAGCGAGAACCCGAATTCGTCCAGGTCGGCCGACTTCCAGTCGTCGCGCAGCGTCGTGTCGAACAGCTCGGCCAGATAGTCGTCGACCCGACGGCGGATGTCCGTGAGGTTCGCATGGAAACGAGTGTCCATAGTGGTCACCGGTCCTCCTCGACGAGCAGCAGCGCCGACAGCACCGCCGAGCGCACGACAACGTCCGGCGAGTACAGGCATTTCCCGATCCAGAGCCAGGGATACGGGCCGTCCGCGTGACCGGCGAGCCACCGGTACCCGCGGTCCACGACGTCCTCCGGCACGCTCTCCCCGCAGCGCCGGGCGATCACGAGGGCTTGCAGGCAGTAGGCGGTTTCCTCGGCCGTGGAAAGGAAATGGCCCCACGATCCGTCCGGCCGCTGGCTCACCACCAGCCAGTCCACCGCCCTGCGGAACATGTCGTCGGCACTCTCGACACCGGCCAGCACCGCGTGCGCGGTCGGGTAGTACGGCGAAGCGTGCCACTTGTCCACCCAGAACCCGCCCGGATACTGCCGGCCGGCGAGGTAGCCGAGCACCCGCCGCGTCAGCGGGTCGTCCCAGGGCACGCCGTCGGCCCGCAGCGCGCCGAGGGCGTGGATGTTGGTGCTGAGCGAGGAGTTGCGCTCGGTCGACCAGGTGTAGAAGTGGTCCGGTCCGGCGTAGGCCAGCACCGAGTCCATGTCCACCGGGGCGCCGCAGCGGGCCAGGACCTCGTAGACCATGGCGGTGTCGTCGCCGTCCTCGGGCGTGAAGCCGGCCCCGAAGCTGGCCCCACGGCCCGGTGTCCACGCGTCGTGCAACAACGAGATCAGGCGTTCATGTCCCCTGGGGACGGACGCCGCCAGGTCGAGGTTCCACAGCGTCCACGCCGCCTCGAAGACGTCGATCGGCCCGACGTTGGGCACTCCGCCGTCCTCACCGGCCATCCGGGCCAGGTACGACAAGGCCTGCTCGTTCTTCTCCACGGCCGTGACGTACAGGGCGGTGGCGGCGGGGCTGAAGCCGACAGAACCGTTGGCGGCCAGCATGTTGTCCAGGTCGAGCAGGTGCATGTCGTCGTGGCCGGCCAGCTCCGCGGAATGAGACAGGGCCATCCGGTTGGACACCACCGCCGGCGGCAGCGGGGCCAGCTTCCGCTCGCGGTAGGCGCACAGCCGCGCCAGCACGTCGTCGACCTCGGGACCGACCAGCCGCAGCTGCCGGGCCTGGCCGAGCAGCGCCGGCGCGAGGAACTCGAACCCGATCGTCTCGCCGGCGATGTCCGTGTCCAGCTGGCACAACGAGGACAGCAGCCCCGGCCGGGCCGCCTCGATCCGCGGCCGGTCGGTCTGGTCGCCGTGCAACGCGAGGGCGGTGATCGCCGACAGGGTGCAGATCGCCCGGTCGTGGTGGTACCTGAGGTGCGGCGCGCCCCAGGTCCCGTCCGGCAGCTGAAACCGGCGCAGCCATTCCAGCGCGCCCTCGGACAGCGTTGTGTCGGCGGCGCCGAGCCGGGCCAGCCACCCGACGTCGTAGGCGGAATCGCTCACGCGTCCCCGCCCGGCCTGCCCCACCAGGTCGTCGATCTCCGCTTGTCGGGACATTCAGGACCTCGCCGCGGCGAGCGGTTCGGCTAGCCGGTCCGCGAATTCGCCGAACAGTTCCCGAGCCAATGGCTCATTGAGATCGCGTTCGTCGAAGGTGACCCGAGCCATCAGCTCACCTGTCGGCAACCGATGCAATCGGAACATGAGGCCGACGTCCCCGGTCGGGCCGCCTTCCTCACTCGGCACGACCAGTGCCTCAGCAGCGCCGAAAGGAACCGGCTTGTCGGACACGTGCGCCGGAATGTACTGGAAAACGCACAGCCCGGCCGGCCGCATGGCAATTTCCTGCAACACGTCCATATGCATCCCGAGCACTTCGATAGCCGGGATGTGCGCGCGGTTGTACGCGTTGAGCACGCTGTCCCGGACCAGCGGCGCGAGCGACTCCCAGCTCGCGCCGTCCGGCACCTGGACCCGGAGCAGGGCCGGGTGGATGAACGGCCCGATCATGTCCGCCGTGCCGGGCCGGTCGCGCTGTTCGAAAACCGTGCTGACCAGCACGTCCCGGTTCGCCAACCGGTCGGCCATGGCCAGGCTGAAGCCGGTGAACAGGGCCCCGAACATGGTGGTGCGGTTCTTGCGGGCCCACCGCTCCAGGGCGGTCGCCTGCTCGGCGTCCAGCACCTCGACCCGGAACGAGCCGCTGCTCGGCTTGCGCTCCCAGTCGCGCTGCAGGTCGGGGCTCAGGGCCATCGGCCGGGCCCCGGCCATGGTGGCGCGCCAGAAGTCGCGGTCCGCGTCCAGCCGGTCGGCCACGCTGGTCAGGCGCTGCTCGACGTACTCCCCGAACTGGAGCGCCGGCGGCGGCTCGGGCCGCCCGTCGACGCGGGCGGTGTAGAGCCGGCCCAGCTCGGCGATCGCCAGCTGCAGCGAGCGGGGGTCGGTGTGCAGGTGGTGCAGCGTCAGGCCGATGACGTGGTCGCCGTCGTCGAGCTGGGCGATGTGCCCGCGGATCAGTGGCGCGGCGTCCGACGGCACGGGGGTGCGCGACCACTCGTCGGCCAGCTGCCCCGGCGTGACACCGTGCCCGTCCGTCTTCTCCAGGTGCACGACCTGGTGCGGATGCACCTGCTGGAGGTAGCCGCCGCCGTCGAGCGTGACCATCGTCGTGCGCAGGACGTCGTTGCGGGCGACCAGATCGTCATAGGCCTGGTCCAACCGGGCCACGTCGACCGGACCGGTGACGCGGGCGGCCACGCTCATGGTCATGCGCGGTCCGATGGACCCGCCCGGCAACAGCTGGTCGGTGGCCATCAGGGTGTGTTGGAAAACGGACGCGGGCCAGGTCAGCCCCATAGCGAGCACCTCCGGGAACGTGTTCTTCCGGGAATTGATGTGCGGGCCGCACGCGTGTTCGGGCGACACGCCGGTCCGGCCTTGGTCGACCCGCGAGATCGGGGAATCGTATTCCGGCTCACCCTAGCGCCGGCCACACTGGCGGCACGCCAGTTCTCGTGACCGCGGTTTCCTGGGATGAGGTTTAGGAGATTGCCTATCGCGCCCGGCTTATTGTGAGCGGGCCGGTGGGCCCACTTCGCCTAGGAGCGCCGAACGTGCGCAATAGCATGAGCCGAACGCGCGTGATGCCAGGATTCGTGGCGACCGCGGTTGTCGCGGTCGGCATCTGCTGGTGGGCGCTGCACGGCGTGGACCTGGCCGTGCTCGGCGACGCGCTGCGCACCGCCGATCCGGCGGCGGTCGTGCTGGCGGTGGCCGGCTACACGGCCGCCTTCTACGCCTTGGACACCACTGGGTTGGCGATGGTCTACCGACGCCATCTCGCACCGGAGGTGCCGGTGCGAGACGTCGTGGTGATCTCGTGCGGCAAGCAGCTGCTGGGCGTGCTGTTCGCGCCGCTGACCAAGGTGGTCGCCCCGTTGTACTTCCAGCGCCGCTGGCGGGTCCCGGTGCTGTCCACGCTCGGCGCCAGCGAGGTGCTGACCGTCGCCGATCTCACCGTGCTGGTCGCGGTCCTCGCGGTGAGCGCGGTGGCCGGCGGCCTGCCCGACGGGGCGGTGCCGATCGGCATCGGGCTGGGCGCGGCGCTGGTGCTGTTCCTGGCCTGGATGTGGTTGCCGGCCGGCCGCGGCGTGCTGCCCCGGCTGCGCGGCAGCCGGTTTCTCGCCGTGTTCACCCGGACCGGGCCGGCGGAGATGGCAGTGCAGGTGGCGTTGCGGGCCGGGGTGGTCGCCGCGATGATGATCTCGTGGTGGCTGCTGGCCGCCGCCTTCGGTCTGCGCCTGAGCCCGGGGCAGCTCGTCCAGTTCTGCGCCGTGCTCCTGCTCGTGACCCAGCTGCCGGTCTCGATCGGCGGGTACGGCGGTCCGCAGGGCGTGTGCGTGCTGCTGCTGGCCGACACCTGGCAGCTGGTCTCGCACGCGGAGGCGGCCGCGCTCAGCCTGGTCTGGTCGACCGGATATCTGTTGGCACGGTTGGTGATCAGCACGCCGTTCGCGATCCGGCTCGTCCCGCTGCTGCGGGCCGGCCGGCCGGTGGACGCGTCGTGAGCTCCCCACTACCGGAGGGTCGAATGCATCCGTCCACCACAAGGACCTTGAACAACAAGGAGTTCGCCGACATCAAGCACACCGTGGCCATCCGGTCACGGGCCCGGCGCGGTGTGCTCGACGACCCGGCGTATGCGGCGCCGGTGCCGCAGGAGGTCAGCCTCCAGCTCACCTACCGCTGCAACCTGCGCTGCACCCACTGCTACCAGTGGAACGAGCAGGGCTTCTTCCGCGACTTCAGCCCCCAGCGCCAGAAGACCGAACTCGACATCGAGGTTGTCGAGAACGTGCTGCGCTCCACTGCCGCGGTTCGGTCGAAGCTGTTCCTGTGGGGCGGCGAACCGTTGATGCACACCAAGTTCGGCGAGGTCGCCTCGTTGCTCGAACAGTATCCGCGCACCGTGAACATGTGCACCAATGGGTTGCTGTTCAAGCGCAAGCTCGACGACCTGCTGCGCATCGGGGAGAACCTCAACCTCCTGGTCAGCCTCGACGGCCTCGGCGAGGACCACGAGGCGCTACGCGGCAAGGGCACCTTCAAACGCACCATGGACAACATCCAGATGATGCTCGACCTCAAGCGCGAAGGCCGCTTCCACGGCGAGCTGTCGCTGTCGTGCATGGTCTCCCACGTCACCGTGGGCAAGATGTACGAGTTCATGGAGTGGGCCGAACAGATGGGGGTGAACACGGTCTACTTCCAGTTCCCGTGGTACATCAGCCCCGAGGTCGCCAGCCAGATGGACGAGGTCTACGCGCAGTCCTTCGCCTGGCTCAAGCCCGACACCGGCACCAAACAGCCCACCTGGCACTCCTACACCTACCAGCTGCCGGCCGAGCAGCTGCCGGTGCTGCGGGAGTCGATGGCCCGCCTCGCCAGCCGGGCGTGGGGCGTGCGGGTGCGCTACCAGCCGCAGTTGGAGGCCGACGAGGTCGAGGACTTCATCCTGGGCACCTCCCGGCCGGCGCAGAACCGGTCCAAGTGCCTGGCGGTGTCCAACCGGATGGAGGTGCACGCCGACGGCAACGTCAGCTCGTGCAAGTTCTTCCCGGAGTTCGTGGTGGGCAACCTGTATGAGACCGAGATGACCGAGTTGTGGCAGAGCGAGGCGTTCCGAAAGGTGCGGTCGATCCTGTCGACCAACGGCATGATGCCGGTCTGCTCGAAGTGCATTCTCCTTTACCTGAACGGGGTGTGAGCGTCATGGACGAGGTCGAGGACAAGGTGCGCGCCGTCCTGGTCGACGTGCTGTCCAACGGGATGACCACGGACGAGGTCGGCCGGGACGTGGACCTGGTCGAGGAGTACGGGCTGGACTCGCTCCAGCTGATCTCGTTCCTGCTGGGCATCGAGGACACCTTCGACCTGGAGCTGGACTACGAGAACCTGGAACTGGACCACCTGCGGTCGGTGGCGCAGTTCGCCTCCTACGTGCGACAGCTGGCGCCGGCGGCGTGACCGTCCAACGCCGCTCTGCGGTCGTCCTGGGCACCTTCGACGCGGAACGCTGGTGGCGGCCGGAGGACCTGGCCACGCTGCCGGCGGCCGGTTCGGCCGAGGGTGTGGCCGAGTCGATGGACGAGCTGCTGGCCGGCTTCTGCGCGCCGGGAGATCTGCTGGTCACTCGGCGGCCCGTCGCACCGGCAGTCGTCGAGGGGTTGGCGGCGTTCGGGATCACGTTCACGGGGCATTCCGTCGACGCCGACGGAACCGTGGAAAGCGCTATCCTGGCCGACCCCCCGACCCGGGAGCGGCTCCGGGCCCACGGCGAGCTCCGTCCGTACGCGGTGCTGCCGGACACCGTCCGTCTGGATTGGACGGACGGGCTGCCGGCCGGCGACGTGGTCGCGGAGGTGAATTCCAAGACGTGGTCCAACGAACTGGCCGTGGAACTCGGCCTGCCGGGCGCGGGCACCATCGTCCGGTCGGTCGAGGAGCTGACCGCCGCGGTGGACGGGACCGTGGTGGTGAAGGATCCGTACGGGGTGTCCGGGCGGGCGATGCTGGAGGTCGCCACGCCCGGCGTGCTGCGGGCCGTCACCCGGACGCTGGCCAGGCAGGACCGGCGGATCGAGCTGCTGGTGCAGCCGAAGTTCGACAAGCGGCTGGACTTCTCCGGGCACCTGGAGGTGTGCCGGGACGGCCGCTGGGAGTTCCTCGGCGTGCAGGCGATGAACAACCGGGGCTTCCGGCACATCGGCTCCGCGCCGGCCACCGACGAGCTGCTGGACCTGGTGCGGCGCAGCGGTTACGTCGACGTGCTGGAGTCGGTGGCCAAGGCGGTGTCGGCGGCCGGCTACTGGGGCCCGGTGGGCGTGGACTCGATGGTGCTGGCCGACGGGACCGTGGTGCCGATCCTGGAGATCAACGCCCGCCGGTCGCTGGGCCTGCTGTCGCTGCGTATGGAGCGGCGCATGCCCGGATTCCGGCTGTGGCAGCTGGAACTGCGGGTGGCCGAGGGCCAGGGCGTCGACGACGTGATTGGCGCGGTGCAAGGGCTGGATGTGGTGGTGTTGAGCGGCAGCGGACTGGCCGCGCCGGGCGGACGGGTGTACTTGGGGTTGGTGTGCCCGTCCGCCGACGTCGGCCGGCTGCAGGACGCGGTGGTGGCCGCCCTGACCGCCGCCGGGCTGACGCCAAAGGGAGTAGTGGATGCCGCTTGACATCGGACTGATCGGCGCGACCGGGATCGCGGAGAAGGCGGTGCTGCGGCCCAGCGCCGCCTTCGACGACGTCGCCGTGCGGGCGGTGGCGGCGAGCGACCCGGTGCGGGCCAAGGAGTTCGCCCTCCGCAACGGCATCGACCGCGTGCACGGCTCGTACGCGGAGCTGGTGGCGGACCCCGACATCAACACCGTCTACGTGTCGCTGCACAACTCCGCGCACCGGGAGTGGGTGGTCGCCGCCGCGGCGGCCGGCAAGCATGTGATCGTGGAGAAGCCGCTGTGCCTGTCGGCTGAGGAATGCGCGGAGATCTCTGCCGCCGCGGTCGGTGTGCAGGTGATCGAGGCCGTGCCGACGATCGGCCATCCGTGGGCGGCGGCGGTCCGGGAGATGATCACCGACGGCCGGTACGGGCCGCTGACCGGCATCCACACCGAGATCCGCTTCGGCGTGCCGGCGGCGGGCAGCTACCGGGAGCGGCCGGAGCTGGGCGGCGGCATCTTCCTGGACAGCGCCAGCTACTGGCTGCAAGCCGTGCAGGCCACGGTCGGATTCGACGGCGCCGTCGGGTCCGGCCGGTCCGCCTTCGACGGGCCCAACGGCGTGGACCAGTCCTTCGACGCCACGCTGAGCTGGCCTGGCCAGAACGCCGAGCCATACCGCACCGCGGAACTGCACTGCGAGGTCGGCGACAAGCACGTGGCCAACCACGAGTTCACCTTCGCCGAGGCCATGGTGCGGATCCGGAACTTCCTGCTGCCGGCGGCCGGGACGCTGCCGCTGAACCTGGTCATCCGGCGGGCCAACGGAACCAAAACCGTGGAAGCGTTCCCACCGGTCGGCTACTACGACCTCCAGCTGGCCCGCGCGCGTGCCATTGTGACCGGTGGCGGCGGCGAACTCGCCGACGCCATCGACCGCATCACGCTGATGGCCGCCATCCATCGGCAGGCCCGGGAGGCAGTATGACCGGCATCAACAGCTACCAGCGGCACGTCGACGACGAGCAGCTGGCCGGCGTGCTCGCGGCGTCGGGGGTCGAGCCGAACCGGCTGGCCGGCCGGGAGGAGCTGGGCGAGGCCAGCTACAACACCGCCTACCGGCTCCGGCTCACCGACGGCTCCGGGCTGGTGCTGAAGATCGCGCCGGATCCGTCGATGCCCGGCCTGTCCTACGAGCGCGACCTGATGCGGACCGAGACCCTGTTCTACCGCACCGCTTTCGACGCCGTGCCGGTGCCGCGGGTGGTGCACGCCGACTTCTCCCGCACAGTGCTGGACACCGATTTCCTGCTCATGACCGAGCTGCCCGGCGGGAACTGGTACGGCCTGCGGGAGGAGATCGCCGACGCCGACCGGGAGCGGCTGCGGCGGGACCTCGGCCGGCTGGTCGCCGGCCTGCACCGGATCACCGGTGAGGCTTTCGGCTACCCGCAAGGGGAAACCTCGTCCAGCTGGCGCACGGCGTTCCTCGGCATGCTGGACGCGCTGCTCGAGGACGCCCTGCGCTGGGAGACGCCGCTGCCGCGCTCGGTGACCCAGATCCGCCAGCTGGTCGGCGCGAACGCCTACGTGCTCGACGACGTGACCACGCCGGTGCTGGTGCACTTCGACCTGTGGCCGGGCAACATCCTGTTGCGGGACGGGGAGATCACCGGCATCGTCGACGGCGAGCGGGCGTTCTGGGGGGACCCGCTGGCCGAGATGGTGTCGCTGGCCCTGTTCGGCGACATCGCCGACGACGCCGCGTTCCTGGCCGGCTACGGCGGCATCGAGTTCGACGACTCGGCGCGGCGGCGGCTGGCGCTGTACCGGGCCTATCTGTACCTGATCATGCTCATCGAGGGCGACCCGCGCGGCTACTCGGGGCCGGACCGGGCGGCCCTGGTCAAGCTCACCTCACTGTGCCTGCGCAAGGCATTGGAGGTATTGCAGTCATGATCGAGATCCTCACCTCGGGCGTGGCGCTGGGCGTGCACGTGCCCGGCCTGCTGCTGGCCGACCGGTTGCGGGAACGGGGCGTGCCGGTCGGCGTCAGCGTGCTGGAACGCCTGCTGCCCTTGAACAAGCTGGCCACCACCGCGAACATGAAGTTCGCGTTCCACCGGAACTTCCGGGTCGCGCTGGCCGGCCAGCGGGTGGCCGGCTCGCCGGCCGACTCGGTGGATCCGGCGGCGGTGGCGGCGTTGTTCGCCGACTGGCGGGCCCGGGGCGTGGACCGGGTCGTGGTGTTCTCCGGCTTCTGGCTGCCCATCCTGGCCGGTTACGACTGCGATATCGACGTGTGCCACGTGGACTCGGTGGAATCGCCGTCATTCACCAAGACAGTCACGGATCTCAAGGTTCGTCATGTGCGCCTCGCCGACGCCGAGGCCGGCGCGATCCCGTGCAGCATCCCGGTCAGCGGCGAACCGCCGGTGCCGTGGGCGGACCGCGAGCAGCGGGTGTTCCTGCACGGCGGCGGCTGGGGCATGGGCACCTACCGCGAGCGGGTCGGCGAGCTGCTGGAACACGGGCTGCGGCTGGACGTCATCGCCTACGAGGGCCGGGACGTCACGGCCGAGGGCGTGCGCTACTTCATGGTCGATCCGGAGTGGCATCCCTGGCTGGACAACGGATATCCGCCGTTCGGCGAAGTTCACGCCGACGGCGCCACCGAGTTCGCCCGCAGCGTCGGCCACCACGGCTCGTTCGACCTGACCCGGGCGGCGATCGCCACCGTGAGCAAGCCGGGCGGCGGCACACTGCTGGACTCGCTGTGGTCGGCCACGCCGGCCGTGCTGCTGGAGCCGTTCGGCGCGCACGAGCAGCGCAACGCCGACCTGTGGTGCGCGCTTGGCTTCGGCATCCCGTTCGACACCTGGCGGGAGTCCGGCTTCGACCCGGAGTTGTTGCGGCCCTTGCACGAGGCGCTGCTGAAGGCCGAGGTTCCCGACTACGCCGAGGAGTTGGCCCGCCGATGACGACCGTGGAGACCACCTGGCCGCTGTCCATCTGGCAGCGCCAGTGCATGACCGACGAGCAGACCCGGCCGGGCGTCTTCACCGACCCGTACTTCACCATCAACGCCGTCGTCGAGCTGGACCGGCCGCTGGATCTCGTTGTGCTGCAACGGGCCCTGAACGAGCTGCTGCGGCGGCACGAGCTGCTGCGCACCAGGTACACCGAGGACGCCCAGGTGGTCGCGCCCCGGGTCGAGGGCGTCATCGAGCAGGTCGACGAGGTCGCCGTGCACTTCCCGGTGCCGGCCGACAGTCCGACGCCGCTGGTGCTCACCCTGTCCGGCACCACGCTTTCCCTGCACCTGCAACACCTTGCCTGCGACCCGCCCACGGTGTGGGCCACCCTCACCGAGCTCGCCGCCCTCTACACCGCCGAACTCGGCGGCCCGGCCGTGCCGCCGCCGTCCGCCCAGTTCGGCGAGTACGTGTTGCACGAGCTGGAACAGGAGCGCCTCGGCCTGGACGCGGCGCGGGCCTGGTGGCAGAGTTCCTTGGGCGGCAAGCGCTTCGCCCGCGTGCGCCCGGACGCCGGCGCGGACGGGTTCGAGTACCGGGGCGAACTGCTGTCCGCCGCCGACTTCTCCGCGCTGGAGCAGCTGGCCCGGGCCCACCGCGGCTCGGCCTTCACCACCATGTTCGCCGCCCTGGCCTGCGCCATGGGGCCGCGCATGGACGGCGGAGACCTGATTTTCTCCACCGTCTTCCGCAAGCGTGACCGTCCACAGTGGCAGCGAATGCTCGGCCCTTGCTTCGCCCCCACCTTCGTGGCCATCCCCGCGCCGCCCGCCGAGCTGACCGCCGACTACTCGCGGGCCGTTCGCGACGTGCTGCTGAAGTCCCAGCGGCACAACCGCTTCGACCTAATCGAGCTGCGCGGCATCAGCCCCGACATGGCCGGTTCCACGACGCTGCGCACCTTCTTCGAGCTCATTCCGGCCGAACGCCCCATCAGCCTGGCCTTCGGGCCGGCGACCGGCCGCGTGGTGAACGCCGCCGGCCCGGTGATGCGCATCACGACCCGGATGAGCGTTCGTGCGCGCAGCACCGAGGACGGCTCCGTGGTCGGGCACGTGAGCGGCGGCCCCGGCGGTTGGCGGGAGTCGACGGCTCGCCAGTTCTGGCGAGATGTCGCCGGCATGGTCAGGAATGAATGAACGGCGTGGTCGTGGCCAGCTGGACAAAACCGAGCCGTTGCAGGATCGGGCTGCTGTCGTCGGAGGCGTCCACCTGGAGGTAGCGGAATCCCCGGGCCGCGGCCAGGCGGGCCCGGTGCGCCACCAGGGCCTTGAACAGGCCGCGTCCCCGCCACGACGGCAGCGTGCCGCCGCCCCACAGGCTGGCGAACTCCGTGCCGCGGTGGAACTCCACCCGTGCCGCCGAGACCGGCTGGCCGTCGGCCAGCACGACGAAGCCGAGCTGGTTCTCCGGGTCAGCCAACAGCCGCCAGGCCACCGTCGAGTAGTCGCCGCCGAACACATCGTTGTGCACCTGGACAAACAGCTCGGCGGTGGCCACGTCGGTCACCGGCACGATCTGCGTGCCCGGCGGCAGCGGCGCCTCCGCCGGCAGCTCGTCGATCACCGCCACCAGCAGCGCCTCGGCCGGCTCCGGCGTGAAACCCGCTTTCCGCAAGCGATCCGCGAGATCCGCCGGCTTGTCGTAGGAGTAGTGCTTCCACTCCCAGGGCAGCCCCAGCTCGCCGAACGTCTTGACGTGCTTGGCGATCGCCGCGTCCGCGGTCCGCTCGTCCAGGTCGGTGCTGACCACGCCGGCCCAGTCGTCCTCGATCAGCACTTCCCCGCCGGCCCGCCGGATCTGCCGGTCGAACTCCCCCAACACAAATTCTCGATCCACCGCCGTAGTATGCCGCCATGGCCGACCTGAAGCCTCCGCGTTTCGACGCCGCTAGCCATGTCATGAAGGGCCCCATCATGACGTTCAACGAGAGGTTTGGTCCCTTGATCTTGGGGGAGGGGCGGCGCTAGTCCTTGGGGCGCTCGTCGATGACTCGCTTGAGCTTGCCGACCGACCGCTCCAGCGTCTCCGGGTCCACGATCTCGACCCCGACGGTCACGCCGACGCCGTCCTTGACCCGGCCGACGATCTCGGTGGCCGCGGCGACCCGCAGGTCGGCGGCGGTGTCCGGGCGGGCCTCGACGACCACGGTCAGGTGGTCCATCCGCTCGCGGCGGCTCAGCCGCAGCTGGAAGTGCGGGGACAGGCCGGCGGTGCCGAGCACGATCTCCTCGATCTGGGTGGGGAACACGTTCACCCCGCGCAGGATGATCATGTCGTCGCTGCGGCCGGTGACCTTGTCCATCCGCCGGAACGCCGGCCGGGCGGTGCCGGGGCGCAGGGCGGTCAGGTCCCGGGTGCGGTAGCGGATGATCGGCAGGGCCTGCTTGGTCAGCGAGGTGAACAGCAGCTCGCCGGTCTCGCCGTCGGGCAGCACGTTGCCGAAGACCGGGTCGGTCACCTCGGGCAGGAAGTGGTCCTCCCAGATGTGCAGGCCGTCCTTGGTCTCCACGCACTCCTGGGCCACCCCGGGCCCCATCACCTCGGACAGGCCGTAGATGTCCACGGCGTGCAGGCCGGCCCGCTGCTCGATCTCGGCCCGCATCTTCTCGGTCCACGGCTCGGCGCCGAAGATGCCGACCCGCAGCGAGCTGCCGGCCGGGTCGATGCCCTGCCGCTCGAACTCGTCGAGCAGGGTCAGCATGTAGGTCGGCGTGACCATGATGATCTCGGGCCGGAAGTCGGTGATGATCTGCACCTGGCGCGCGGTCATGCCGCCGGAGGCGGGGATCGCCGTGCAGCCCAGCTTCTCCACGCCGTAGTGCGCGCCCAGGCCGCCGGTGAACAGGCCGTAGCCGTAGGCCACGTGCACCTTGTGGCCGGGCCGGCCGCCGGCGGCGAAGATGGAGCGGGCCATCACGGTGGCCCAGGTGTCGATGTCCTCGGCCGTGTAGCCGACCACCGTCGGCTTGCCGGTGGTGCCGCTGGAGGCGTGGATGCGCCGGACCTGCTCCTGGGGCACGGCGAACATGCCGAAGGGGTAGTTGTCGCGCAGGTCGTGCTTGGTGGTGACCGGAAAGTTCGCCAGGTCGGCCAGCTCGCGGCAATCCTGCGGCCGCACGCCCGCCTCGTCGAACTTCTTGCGGTAGAAGGGCACGTTCTCGTAGGCGTGCCGCAGTGTCCACTGTAGACGGTCGAGCTGGAGCGCCCGCAACTCGTCGACGGACAGCCGCTCGGCGGCCGTGAGCTCCTCGGCGGCCGGCGCCGCGCCCCATCCTGCGGTCATCGTCGACTCCTGGTTAACCGACCGAACGGACGGTTAAGAATGTGCCGTCGCGGCGGCCTTGTCAAGGATGCGGGCACGGTGCCGCCCACTGTCCTAAACTGGGTGTGAGGGGGTGGCCACAGGGCGAGAGGAAGCAATGCCGCGAGCAACGATTCGCGACGTCGCGCGGGCGGCGGGCGTGTCGGTCTCCACGGTGTCGAGGGTGTTCACCCGACCAGAGCTGTTCCGCGACGAGACGCGGCTGAAGGTGCACGCCGCCGCCGAGCAGCTGAACTACTCCCCCAACCGGAACGCGGCCTCGCTGACCACGGGCCGGACCGCCAACATCGGGCTGGTGGTGCCCAACCTGGCCAACCCGCTGTTCCCGGAGATGATCAAGGCCGCCCAGCACGGCGCCCGTGAGCACGGGCTGGCCGCGCTGCTCGCCGACAGCGACGACAGCGCCGCCGACGAGGAGAAACTGGTGCACGCCCTGGCCAAGGACGTGGACGGGCTGGTGCTGTTCTCCTCGCTGCTGTCCCAGGAGCAGATCGCCTCGGTCGGCCCGCTGCGGCCGATCGTCTTCGTCAACCGGCACGTGCCCGGCCACCGCAGCGTGCTGGTCGACGCCCCGCACGCGATGTCGCTGCTCACCCAGTACCTGGCCAACCTCGGGCACACCGCCGCCACCTACTACCCCGGCCCGGACAACTCGTGGGTCGCCCATGACCGGCTCGCCGCCCTGCGCAAGGCCTCGTCCGCCGCCGGCATCGAGCTGGCCGCCATGCCCATGGGTCCGGCCACGTTCGAGAGCGGCAGCGACGCCGCCGACCAGCTTGTGCGCCGGCCGTTACCGACCGCCGTGCTGTGCTTCAACGACCAGATGGCCATGGGCGTGGTGGCCCGGCTGCTGCAGCTGGGCGTGCGGATCCCCGCGCAGACCAGCGTCACCGGCTGGGGCGGGACCAAGATGGCCGCCTACACCACGCCGGCGCTCACCACCCTCGCCGCACCGCTGGCCGACCTCGGCTCCGCCGCCGTCGCCGAGCTGCTGCTGGCCCAGAGCGACGACCCCGACACCGACCCGGCCCCCGTCACCCTGGAGGCGACCCTGCTGGCCCGCGCCACCACCGGCCGGGCCCGCGACTGAGTCCTATTCGGACAGTTGGGCCGTCTTGGGCGGCGTGTCCGTGTACACGAAGCGCACCACCAGGGACGGCACCAGCAGCAGCAGGATGCTGAAGTAGTTG